>VFQN01006469.1_pt1 | contig 13333 bp, 13 predicted proteins | sample 3512371 | NCBI WGS metagenome assembly VFQN01 (sample SAMN10412370, study PRJNA504923) | tailings metagenome | isolation source: Replicate 2 from Balatoc abandoned mine | place: Philippines: Itogon, Benguet | collected 2017-08-28
GGATGTAGCCCTTGAGGATGCCGTCCTCGATCAGCACGTTGCGCTGCGAGGCATGGCCCTCGTCGTCGATGTTCAGCGAGCCGCGCCGGTCGGGCAGCGTGCCGTCGTCGAGCACCGTCACGCCCTTGGCGGCCACGCGCTGGCCGATGCGGCCCGAAAAGGCGCTCGAGCCCTTGCGGTTGAAGTCGCCCTCCAGGCCGTGGCCCACCGCCTCGTGCAGCAGCACGCCGGGCCAGCCGGGGCCGAGCACCACGCTCATCTCGCCGGCCTTGGCCGGGCGTGATTCGAGGTTGGTGAGCGCGGCCTGCACCGCCTTGTTCACGTACCCCTCGATCACGCTGTCGTGGAAGTAGCCGAAGCCGAAGCGCCCGCCACCCCCGGAGCTGCCGACCTCGCGGCGCACCTGCCCGTCGACGGTCTGCTCGGCGATCACCGTCACCGACAGGCGCACCAGCGGGCGCACGTCGGCGGCCAGCGTGCCGTCGGCGCGCGCCACCAGCACCACGTCGTACTCGCCGGCCAGCCCGGCCATCACCTGCACGATGCGCGGATCCTTGGCGCGGGCGAGCTTCTCGACCTTCTCCAGCAGCGCCACCTTCTGCGTGCTGTCGAGCGTGGCGATCGGGTCCATCGGCGCATAGAGGATGCGGCTGGGCGCGATCTTCGTCGGCGCGTCCACCTTGACGCGCCGGCTCTGCCCGGCCGCGGCGATGGTGCGCACCGTGGCCGCGGCGTCGAGCAGCGCGGCCTCGGAGATGTCGTCGGAGTAGGCGAAGGCCGTCTTCTCGCCGGCCACCGCGCGCACGCCCACGCCCTGGTCGATGCCGAAGCTGCCGCTCTTGACGATGCCCTCCTCCAGGCTCCAGCCCTCGCTGCGCGTGTACTGGAAGTAGAGGTCGGCGTCGTCGATGCGGTGGGTGGCGATCGTGGCCATGGCCTTGGCCAGCGTCGCTTCGCTCAGCCCGAAGGGCTCGAGCAGCAGCGAGCGGGCGATGGCCAGGCGTTCGATGGTCGGTTCGCGGGAGATCATGGCGGCGTCCTCGGCGGGGTTCGGTCCATTCTAGGAGCCGCCCTGGTTTGCAGGTCTTTACGCGGGTTTACGAAGCGGCGGTGCACTGGGGCGCGGTGGGCCCCGTTGAGCAGGCGTCACCACCCCTCACAGGAGAGACCTCATGTTCAAGCTTCGCACCCTGGCCGCCGCCACGCTGGCCTTTGCCGCCGCTGGCGCCTTCGCCCAAGCCGCCTCCGCCCCGGCCGCCATGCCGCGGATCGACCAGCGCCAGGCCAACCAGGAGAAGCGCATCGACCAGGGCATCGCCACCGGCGAGCTCAACAAGCGCGAGACCCGCCGCCTGCAGAAGGAACAGAACGTGATCGACCGGGCCGAGAACAAGGCCAAGGCCGACGGCACGGTGACCCAGGCCGAGCGCCGCCGCCTGCACAAGATGCAGAACCACGCCAGCCGCGACATCCGCCACCAGAAGCACGACGCGCAGGTCGCGCGGCCCTGATCATTCGCTGTCGGCCTGGTCGCGCTTGCGCGCCAGCGCGCGCTCGTAGAGGGCGTTGCGCGGCGCGCCGGTCAGCTCCACCGCCAGCGCCACTGCCTGCTTGAGCGGCAGTGCGGCGAGCAGCGGATCGAGGATGCGGTCGTGCGCGGCGGCGTCGGCGGCCACGTCGCCTGAAGCCGCCGCATGCAACACAAGCACGAACTCGCCGCGCAGCCGGTTGGCATCGGCCGCCAGCCACGCCGGCAGCGCCGCACAGTCCAGCGTGTGCACCGATTCGAACTGCTTGGTCAGCTCGCGGCAGACGGTGATGCGTCGCTCGCCGCAGGCCGCGGCCAGCTCGCGCGCCAGTGCTTCGATGCGGTGCGGCGCCTCGAACAGCACGGTAGTGTCGTCTCCGGCCACCAGGCGTTGAAGCGCCTGCGCCCGCTCGCCGCCCTTGGCCGGCAGGAATCCGCGGAACACGAAGCCCTGCCCCTGGGCGTCGCCGGCCACGCTGAGCGCGGCCGCGGCAGCGCTGGCGCCCGGCAGCGGCAGGCAGCGGTGGCCGGCGCCGCTGACGGCCGCCACCAGCGCTGCGCCGGGGTCGCTCACCGCCGGCGTGCCGGCATCGCTGACAAAGGCGACCCGCTCGCCCCGCGCCAGACGCTCGATCACGCCGGCCGCCGCCTCGCGCTCGTTGTGCTCGTGGATGGCCAGCAGCGGCTTGCCCTCGATGCCGAGTGCGCGCAGCAGGGGCGCGGTGTGGCGGGTGTCCTCGCAGGCGATCGCGTCGGCCAGCGCCAGCACGTGGATGGCGCGCAGACTGAGGTCGGCGAGGTTGCCGATCGGCGTGGCGACGACGTAGAGTGCGCCGGCCGGAAAGCTCTGGCCACCGGCCGCCGCCGCGGCGGCCTGCCGCAACAGCGAGGCGTCGATGGAGTTCACGGGACGGCGGACGACGAAGGCGATCGGTGACGAGGCCGAGGCCCTGGCCCTCGCGCACCTGCTGCGAGCCGGCCTCGTCCTCGTGGAGCGGAATTATCGGGTGGCGCGCGGCCCGCACGCGCGTGGCGGCGAGGTCGACCTGATCCTGCGCGAGCGCGACGGCACGCTGGTGTTCGTGGAAGTGCGCGCGCGTGCGGTCGCGAGCCATGGCGGCGCGGCGGCCAGCATCGGAGCCACCAAGCAGCGGCGCATCGTGCTCGCGGCGCGCCACTACCTGATGCGATGGTCCAGCCCGCCGCCCTGCCGATTCGATGTGGTGGCGATCGATGCGGGCCGTGTCGAGTGGCTGCGCGGGGCCTTCGAGGCGCAGTGACGATGTGTCACGTCGATGATGGAACTGGCGTGCCGAGGCCGTGTCTTATGATCGCCCACCATGCTCGAACAACGCATCCAGCAGCAGTTCTTCGACAGCGCGGACCTGAAATACGCCGCCGCTGAGATCCTCGCCAAGCCCATTGCCGATGCGGTCAACGCCGTGGTCGGCTGCATCACGGCGGGGGGCAAGGTGCTGGCCTGCGGCAATGGCGGCTCGGCCAGCGACGCGCAGCATTTCGCGGCCGAGTTCGTCGGCCGCTTCGAGCGCGAGCGCCCCGGCCTCGCGGCCATCGCGCTGACCACCGACACCTCCATCCTCACCGCGGTCGGCAACGACTACGACTTCAACTCGATCTTCTCCAAGCAGGTGCAGGCGCTCGGTTCGCCCGGCGACGTGCTGCTGGCCATCACCACCAGCGGCAACTCGGCCAACGTGCTGGCCGCGGTGGATGCCGCCAAGGCCAAGGACATGACCGTCATCGCGCTGACCGGCCGGGGCGGCGGCAAGATGCGCGAGCGCCTCGGCGAGACCGACGTGCACATCTGCGTGCCGCACGAGCGCACCGCGCGCATCCAGGAGGTGCACATCCTCGTGCTGCACTGCCTGTGCGACGCGGTCGACCTGCAGCTGCTGGGAGAACAGGAAAACTCATGACCAAGCAAGCTTCTACCCTCCGTCGCCCCGCCCTGCTGCTCGCCGGGCTGGCTGCCGCCGCGCTGCTGTCGGCCTGCGCGCCGCTGCTGGTCGGCGGCGCGGTCGTCGGCACCTCGATGGTGGTGACCGACCGGCGCACCTCGGGCACCCAGCTCGAAGACCAGGCCATCGAGCTGAAGGCGAAGACGCGCGTGCGCGAGGCCGTCGGCGAGCGTGGCCACGTCAACATCACCAGCTACAACCGCACCGTGCTGCTGACCGGCGAGGTGGCGGCCGACGTCGACAAGGTGGCCGTCGAACAGGCCGTCGCCAGGATCGAGGGCGTGCGCACCGTGGTCAACGAGACGGCGGTGATGGGCTCGTCGTCGCTGGCCAGCCGTTCCAACGACGCGGTGCTGACCAGCAAGGTCAAGGCGAGCTACATCGATGCCAAGGACGTGTTCGCCAACGCGATCAAGGTCACCACCGAGCGCGGCACGGTCTACCTGATGGGCCGCGTCACCGAGCGCGAGGCCAACCGCGCGACCGACATCGCCCGCGGCGTGGCGGGCGTGCAGAAGGTGGTGAAGGTGTTCGAGGTGATCACCGAGGCCGAACTGGCCGACCTGCAGCCCAAGCAGGCACAAAAATAGAGCCCCCCAGTCGCTGCGCTCCTGCCCCGCGGGCCACGAAGAGGCCCGCTCTCGCGGCCCTTGGGCGCCGTCGGGCTTGGGGCGGCCCGGCGCCCGACAAATCGCCCCCCCAGCCGCTTCGCTCGCGCCCGAGCGGCGAGCCCGTCAGCGCAGCCGCTTGATCAGGCTCGAAGTGTCGAGCCGGTTGCCGCCCATCGCCTGCACGTCGGCGTAGAACTGGTCGACCAGCGCCGTCACCGGCAGCCGCGCGCCATTGCGCTTGGCTTCCTCCAGGCACAGCCCCAGGTCCTTGCGCATCCAGTCGACGGCGAAGCCGAAGTCGAACTTGCCGTCGACCATGGTCGGGCCGCGGTTGTCCATCTGCCAGCTCTGCGCGGCGCCCTTGCCGATCACGCCGAGCACCGCCTTCATGTCCAGGCCGGCACGCTCGCCGAAGGCGATGGCCTCGGCCAGGCCCTGCACCAGGCCCGCGATGGCGATCTGGTTGACCATCTTGGCGAGCTGACCGGCGCCGTTCGGCCCGAGCAGGGTGACCGCCTTGGAGAAGGCCATCGCCACCGGCTTGATGGTCTCGAAGGCGTTCGCGTCGCCGCCGCACATCACCGTGAGCGCGCCGTTGATGGCGCCGAGGTTGCCGCCGGACACCGGGGCGTCGATGAACTTGAGGCCGCGCCTGTCGGCCTCTGCGCCCAGCTCGCGGGCGACTTCGGCCGAGGCGGTCGTGTGGTCGACGAAGATCGCGCCCGGCTTCATGCCGGCGAACGCGCCGTCCTCGCCCAGCACCACCGAGCGCAGGTCGTCGTCGTTGCCGACGCAGGCGAAGACGATGTCGGCGCCCTTGGCCGCCTCGCGCGGCGTGGGCGCATGGCAGCCGCCGTACTCGGCCGCCCAGGCGGCCGACTTCGCGGCGGTGCGGTTGTAGACGGTGGTGCGGTGGCCGGCCCGGGCCAGGTGGCCGGCCATCGGATGGCCCATCACGCCGAGGCCGAGGAAGGCGACGTCGCGCGCCGGGACGGGGTCGTAGGTCTTGGTGGGTGCGGTGCTCATGGGCCAATTCTGGCCCAAGCCACGAACCTCAGACGATGGTCAGGTGTTCGGTGCCGGCGGCCAGATCGGCGCTGCGCGCGCGCTGGCTGTGCAGCTTGATCTGCAGACGCAGGTCGTTCACCGAATCGGCATTGCGCAGCGCATCCTCGTAGGTGACGAGGTTGCTTTCGTACAGGTCGAACAGCGCCTGGTCGAAGGTCTGCATGCCGAGCTCGCGCGAGCGCTTCATCAGGTCCTTGATGTCGGCGACCTCGCCCTTGAAGATCAGGTCGGCGATCAGCGGCGTGTTCAGCAGGATCTCGACCGCCGCGATGCGCCCCTTGCCCTCCTGGCGCGGCAGCAGGCGCTGCGACACCAGACCCTTGAGGTTGAGCGACAGGTCCATCAGCAGCTGGGCGCGGCGCTCTTCCGGGAAGAAGTTGATGATGCGGTCCAGCGCCTGGTTGGCGCTGTTGGCGTGCAGCGTGGCCATGCACAGGTGGCCGGTCTCGGCGAAGGCGACGGCGTGCTCCATGGTCTCGCGGTCGCGGATCTCGCCCATCAGGATGACGTCGGGCGCCTGGCGCAGCGTGTTCTTCAGTGCCTGCTCCCAGCCGTCGGTGTCGATGCCCACTTCGCGCTGGGTGACGATGCAGTTCTTGTGCGGGTGCACGAACTCCACCGGATCCTCGATCGTGATGATGTGGCCGTGCGAGTTCTCGTTGCGGAAGTCGACCATCGCCGCCAGCGAGGTGCTCTTGCCCGAGCCGGTGGCGCCGACGAAGATGACCAGGCCGCGCTTGGTCATCGCCACGTCCTTGAGCACCTGCGGCAGGTTCAGGCTGTCGATGGTGGGCAGCGTCTGCGGGATCGTCCGCATCACCAGGCCCACGTTGCCCTGCTGCACGAAGGCGTTGACGCGGAAGCGGCCGATGCCCTGCGGCGAGATGGCGAAGTTGCACTCCTTGGTCTTCTCGAACTCGGCGGCCTGCTTGTCGTTCATCACCGCGCGCGTCAGCGCCAGCGTGTGCGCGCCGGTCAGCGGCTGCGGCGACACCTTGGTGACCTTGCCGTCGACCTTGATCGCGGGCGGGAAGTCGGCGGTGAGGAAGAGGTCGGAGCCGTTGCGGCTGACCATGAGCCGCAGCAGGTCGTTGACGAACTTGGAGGCCTGGTCGCGTTCCATGATTCAGCGTTCCTTCAGGGCTCAGCCGGGGAAGTTCTCGGGGAACTTGGCTTTGGCGCGGGCTTCCGCGGGCGAGATCACGTTGCGGCGCACCAGGTCGGCCAGGCACTGGTCAAGCGTGGACATGCCGATGCTGTTGCCGGTCTGGATCGCCGAGTACATCTGAGCGATCTTGTTCTCGCGGATCAGGTTGCGGATGGCCGCGGTGCCCAGCATGATCTCGTGCGCCGCCACGCGGCCCGAGCCGTCCTTGGTCTTGCACAGCGTCTGCGAGATCACGCCGATCAGCGATTCCGACAGCATCGCGCGAACCATCTCCTTCTCGGCCGCGGGGAACACGTCGACCACGCGGTCCACGGTCTTGGCGGCGCTCGAGGTGTGCAGCGTGCCGAACACCAGGTGGCCGGTTTCGGCCGCGGTGAGCGCGAGGCGGATGGTCTCCAGGTCGCGCATTTCGCCGACGAGGATGGCATCGGGGTCTTCGCGCAGCGCGGAGCGCAGCGCGTTGGCGAAGCTCAGCGTGTGCGGGCCGACCTCGCGCTGGTTGATCAGACACTTCTTCGACTCGTGCACGAACTCGATCGGGTCTTCCACCGTCAGCACGTGGCCGAACTCGTTCTCGTTGAGGTGGTTGACCATCGCCGCCAGCGTGGTCGACTTGCCCGAACCCGTGGGGCCGGTCACCAGCACCAGGCCACGCGGCTTGAGCGAGAGCTCGGCGAACACCTTGGGTGCGTTGAGCTGCTCGAGCGTCAGGATCTTCGACGGAATCGTCCGGAACACGGCGCCGGCGCCGCGGTTCTGGTTGAACGCATTGACGCGGAAGCGCGCCAGGCCCTGGATCTCGAACGAGAAGTCGCACTCCAGTGTCTCCTCGTACGCCTTGCGCTGCGAGTCGTTCATGATGTCGTACACCATGTCGTGCACCTGCTTGTGCTCGAGCGGGTCGACATTGATGCGGCGCACGTCGCCGTGCACGCGGATCATCGGCGGCAGTCCGGCCGACAGGTGCAGGTCGGACGCCTTGTTCTTGACCGAGAACGCGAGCAGCTGGGTGATGTCCATGGAGTAACGAGTTGTTCGTGCGATGGCACGGCGCGGTGCGGGAATCGCCGCGTGGATACTCTCAAACGATTATGGCGACGATCCTCGGCAACATACAACAAGTGCGTGCTCGCATTGCCCGCGCCTGCGACGACGCGCAGCGCCCCGTGCAAAGCGTCACGCTGCTGTGCGTGAGCAAGACCTTCGGGCCTGGCGCCGTACGCGAAGCGCATGCGGCGGGCGAGCGCTGCTTCGGCGAGAACTACGTGCAGGAAGCGCTGGACAAGATCGAGGCGCTGTCCGACCTGCGCGGTGCGATCGAGTGGCACCTGATCGGCCCGCTGCAGAGCAACAAGACGCGCGTGGTGGCCGAGCAGTTCGACTGGGTGCACTCGGTCGACCGGCTGAAGATCGCGCAGCGGCTGTCGGAGCAACGGCCGGCGAACCTGCCGCCGCTGCAGCTGTGCCTGCAGGTCAACATCAGCGGCGAGGCGAGCAAGAGCGGCCTGGCGCCGCAGGAGGTGCCCGACGTGGCGCGTGCCGTGGCCGCGCTGCCGCGCGTGTGCCTGCGCGGCCTGATGGCCATTCCGGAGCCCGCCGGTGACCTGGCCGCGCAGCGCGTGCCGCACCGTGCGCTGCGCGAGCTGTTCGAGGCGCTGCGCGCGCAGGGGCTCGCGCTCGACACGCTCTCGATGGGCATGAGCGCCGACCTCGAGGCGGCGATCCTCGAGGGTTCGACGATGGTGCGGGTGGGCAGCGCGATCTTCGGCGCGCGCGAGAAGCGCGCTTGAAGCAACGCCTCGGTCAGATGGCCAGCAGCGCGGTGTTCTTCACCTCTTCCATCACCGCGTAGGTGCGGGTCTCGCGCACGCCGGGCAACGCCCAGATCACCGAGCCCACCAGCTCGCGGTAGGCCTGCATGTTGGCCACGCGCGTCTTGATCAGGTAGTCGAAGCCGCCGGCCACCAGGTGGCACTCCTGGATCTCGGCGCGCACCTGCACGGCGGCCTTGAAGGCGTTCATCGCGTCGTGCGTGGTGCGGTCGAGCACCACCTCGATGAACACCAGCATGCCGGCGCCGAGCTTGTCGGGGTTCAGCCGCGCCTCGTAGCCGAGGATGAAACCGTCGCGCGTCAGCCGCTTGACGCGCTCGAGCACCGCGGTGGGCGACAGGTGCACCTCCTCGGCCAGCTTGAGGTTGGAGATGCGGCCGTCCTTCTGCAGCACGCGCAGGATGCGGATGTCGATCTTGTCGAGCGAGAGGGCGCGCGGGCTGTCGTCGGTGCTCATCGTGTCGGCCGAGCTTCGTTCGGCTAGTTGGCATTGCTTTGGAGATTAATGCTAGCCGGGACTGTCTAACCTAGCAACTTCTTCGAGGCCGATCGCCTCCACGGAGCCCCGCCATGTTCGTCGCCCCGCCAGAGACCGCCCGCCTGCCCGAGCCCTGCCGGCCGGAGCCGCAGGTGCTCGCCGCCGCGCTGCAGACCCTGTCGGGCCGGCTCGACTGGCCCCGCGCCGCGGCCCGCGCCACGCCCTGGGTGCAGGCCGTGCGCGACACGCCGGCGCCGTTCTGGGCGATGGAATCGCTCCTGCGCGAGTACCCGATCTCGAGTGCCGAGGGCCTCGCGCTGATGCGGCTGGCCGAGGCGCTGCTGCGCGTGCCCGATGCCGAGACCGCCATCGCGCTGACCGCAGACCAACTCGGCAAGGCCAGCTTCGAGGCGCATGGCGGCGAGGGACCGCACCGCATGCTGGCCAGCCTGTCGGCCAGCGCGATCGCGATGTCCAAGCGCTTCCTGCCCGATGCCGAGCACGAGGCCGGGCTGCTCAAGCGGCTCGGCGCGCAGACCGTGGTGGCGGCCACGGTGCGCGCCATCCAGCTGCTCGGCCGCCAGTTCGTGCTCGGCCGGCAGATCGGCGAAGCGATGGCGGAGGCCGACGCCCAGCGGCGCGGCCAGGCCGGCCTGCGCTTCAGTTACGACATGCTTGGCGAAGGCGCGCGCACCGAGGCCGACGCGCAGCGCTACCACGCCGCCTACGCGCAGGCGATCGCGCGCATCGCGCAGTCGCGCCGCAGCGGCGGCCCCGAGGACGCGGATGGCATCTCGATCAAGCTCAGCGCGCTGTTCTCGCGCTACGAGGTGGCGCAGCGCGAACGGGTGTTCGACGAGCTGCTGCCGAGGGTGTGGACGCTGGTCGAGGCCGCGGCCCGCGCCGACCTGAACCTCACCATCGACGCCGAGGAGAGCGACCGGCTCGAACTCTCGCTCGACGTCTTCGAGGCGCTGGCCGCGCGCATCGCCGCTTCGTTCCCCGCCTGGCGTGGCTTCGGGCTGGCGGTGCAGGCCTACCAGACGCGCGCGCTGGCCGTCGTCGACGAGGTGGCGCGCATCGCTCGCGCCCAGGGCCTGCGCTTCATGGTGCGCCTGGTCAAGGGGGCCTACTGGGACGGCGAAGTCAAGCGCGCGCAGGAGCTGGGCCTGGCGGGCTACCCGGTGTTCACCCACAAGCACCACACCGACATCTCCTACCTCGCCTGCGCGCGCGCGCTGCTCTCGCACGCCGAGGTGATCTATCCGCAGTTCGCCACCCACAACGCCGGCACCATCGCCGCCATCCTGCAGATGGCCGAAGGCAGCGGCGCCGGCTTCGAGATGCAGCGCCTGCACGGCATGGGCGAAGGCGTGTACCGCGAGGTGATGGCCGCTGCGAGCGTGCCGGTGCGCATCTACGCGCCGGTGGGCGAGCACCGCGACCTGCTCGCCTACCTGGTGCGGCGGCTGCTGGAGAACGGCGCCAACTCGTCGTTCGTGCACCAGCTCGCCGACCCGCAGGTCGACGTCGAGGCGCTGCTGGCCTCGCCTCTGGTGCCGGCCGCGGCGCCGGGCGTGCCGATGCCGGGCGAGCTCTACGGCGCGCGGAAGAACTCGACCGGCGCCGACCTCGCCGTGCTCGCGCAGCGCGAGCCGCTGCTGGCCGCCGTGGCCGCGAAGCGGCTGGAGCCCGTGCCCGAAGCGGCACCGGCCGCGATCGACGCCTCGATGCAGCGTCTGCAGACGGCCTTCCCGCGCTGGAGTGCGCTGCCCGTGAGCGAGCGCGCCGCGGTGCTGCGCCGCGCCGCCGATGCACTCGATGCGCGGCTGGCCGAGTTCTGCGGCCTGCTGGTCAAGGAAGCCCACAAGACGCTGGCCGACTGCGTGGCCGAGGTGCGCGAGGCGGTCGACTTCCTGCGCTACTACGCGGAGCAGGCCGAGCAGCGCCTGGCGGTGCAGGTGCTGCCCGGCCCCACCGGCGAGCACAACGAGTTGCGAGCGCACGGCCGCGGCGTGTTCGTCTGCATCAGCCCGTGGAACTTCCCGCTGGCGATCTTCGCCGGCCAGGTGGCGGCGGCGCTGGTGGCCGGCAACACGGTGGCCGCCAAGCCGGCCGAGCAGACGCCGGTGGTGGCGCAGCGCATGGTCGCGCTGCTGCACGAAGCCGGCGTGCCGGACGACGTGCTGGTGATGCTGCACGGCCCCGGCGAGACCGTGGGTGCCGCGCTGGTGGCCGACGCGCGCTGCGCCGGCGTGTGCTTCACCGGTTCGACGGTAGTGGCGCGCCTCATCAACCGCGCGCTCGCCGCCAAGGACGGCCCGATCGTGCCGCTGATCGCCGAGACCGGCGGCATCAACGCGATGATCGTCGACAGCACGGCGCTGCCCGAGCAGGTGGTCGATGCGGTGGTGCAGAGTGCCTTCCGCTCCGCCGGCCAGCGCTGTTCCGCGCTGCGGCTGCTGCTGGTGCACGAGGGCGTGGCCGATGCGGTGATCGAGATGATCCGCGGCGCGATGGCCGAGCTGGTGGTGGGCGACCCGGCGCAACTCGCCACCGATGTCGGCCCGGTGATCGACGCCGAGGCGCATGCCGGCCTGCGCGCCCACGTCGAGCGGCTGTGCCGCGAGGCGCGCCTGGTCGGGCAGACACCGGTGAGCGCCACCGTCGAGCGCCTGATCGCGCCGGTGGCCTTCGAGCTGACGTCGGTGAGCGAACTGAGGCAGGAGATCTTCGGCCCGGTGCTGCACGTGGTGCGCTGGCGCGGCGACATCGAGGTCGTGGTCGCGCAGGTCAACGCGCTCGGCTACGGCCTCACGCTCGGGGTGCAGACGCGCATCGACGGCCGCGCGCTGCGCATCGCCAGCGCCGCGCGCGTCGGCAACGTCTACGTCAACCGCAACATGATCGGTGCGGTGGTCGGCGTGCAGCCTTTCGGCGGCGAGGGCCTGTCCGGCACCGGGCCGAAGGCCGGCGGGCCGCACTACCTGTACCGTTTCTGCGCCGAGCAGACGCTGACGGTGAACACCGCCGCGGCCGGCGGCAACGTGGAGCTGCTGGCCGGGCTGTCGCATTGAGGCCGCGGCCGGTGTGCGACGATCGCGGACATGGTCAAGAACATCGTCATCGCCGTCGTCGCGCTGGTCCTGCTCGCAGCCGCCTGGTTCGGCATCTTCCTGAACTGGAGCTACTCCAGCGGCGAGCGTGCCGGCTGGGTGCAGAAGTTCTCCCACAAGGGCTGGCTCTGCAAGACCTGGGAGGGCGAACTGGCGCTCGTCTCGCTGCCGGGCAGCACCGTCGAGAAGTTCCACTTCACGGTGCACGACGATGCGGTGGCGCAGAAGATCAGTGCCGCGATGGGCAAGCGCGTGAGCCTGCACTACGAGGAGAAGGTCGGCCTGCCCACCAGCTGCTTCGGCGACACGCGCTACTTCGTGACCCGGATCGTCGAGACGCCGGACATCCCGCTCGGCCCCGGCGTGTCGCTGCCCACGCAGCCGGGATCGCCCGCCTCGGCGGCGTCACGGTGAGGAGCCCGCGATGACCCGTGACGTTCTGGCCTTCATCGGCGGCGGCAACATGGCCGCGGCCATCATCGGCGGGCTGGTGGCCGCCGGGCGGCGCGGCGATTCCATCCTCGTGATCGACCCCGGCGAGGCGCAGCGCGCCAAGCTCGCCGCCGAGCACGGCGTGCGCACCCAGGCCGCGGCCGATGCCGCGCTGGCGCAAGCCGCAGTGGTGGTGTGGGCGGTCAAGCCGCAGCTCTTCGCCGAGGCCGCCGCGCCCTGCGCGGCCCACGTGCGCGACGCGCTGCAGTTCAGCGTGATGGCCGGCATCCGCAGCGAGGCGATCGTGCGCGCCACCGGCAGCGAGCGCGTGGTGCGCAGCATGCCCAACACGCCGGCGCTGATCGGCCAGGGCATCGCCGGCCTGTACGCGCGCGACGCGGTCAGTGCCGACGAACGGCGCACCGCCGAGGCGCTGCTCGCGCCCACCGGCCGCACGCTGTGGGTGGCCCGCGAGGCAGACCTCGACGCGGTGACCGCGCTGTCGGGTTCGGGCCCGGCCTACGTCTTCTACTTCGTCGAGGCCATGATGCAGGCGGCGCAGGAGATGGGACTCACCGCCGAGCAGGGCAGGCAGCTCGCGCTGGCCACCTTCGCCGGTGCCACGGCGCTGGCGCAGGCGTCGAGCGAGCCGCCCGAGGTGCTGCGCGAGCGCGTCACCTCCAAGGGCGGCACCACCTATGCGGCGCTCACCTCGCTGGAAGCCAGCGGCGTCAAGGCGGCGTTCGTGAAAGCCTTGAAGGCGGCGCAACAACGAGCCCAGGAGCTGGGCGACCAGTTCGGCTGAGCCCAGCCGCACGGGCGCGCATGCCGCGCGCAGCGCAAGCCATGCAAAGCTGGCATGGCGCCTGGTGAACAACTCGGCGCCTGCGGGCCTACAGTCTCGCCCCATGCCGCCGGCCGCGTCACGAGTGCGTATCGGCAGGCATGAACCTCACACGGAGACACCATGACCCCGAGCCCGCTGTCCTACGTCACCCCGCACCCGAACGGCCCCTGGCAGACCTACCTCTCTCAGGTCGACCGCGTGCTGCCCTACCTCGGCCATCTGGCCCGCTGGGGCGAGACGCTCAAGCGCCCCAAGCGCACGCTGATCGTCGACG
>VFQN01006470.1_pt1 | contig 13333 bp, 12 predicted proteins | sample 3512371 | NCBI WGS metagenome assembly VFQN01 (sample SAMN10412370, study PRJNA504923) | tailings metagenome | isolation source: Replicate 2 from Balatoc abandoned mine | place: Philippines: Itogon, Benguet | collected 2017-08-28
GGGAGATAACATCGTTGATAAATCTGAAGCAATGCCTTGGTACACGGGCGAAACAATGCTTCATTATCTCGAAAATGTGGACGTATTGAACGACCTTAATCTGACTGATGCGCGTTTTTCGGTACAGTATGTGCTTCGTCCTCAAACCGAAGAGTTGCACGATTATCGGGGATATGCAGGGCGCATTCAAAGCGGTGTTTTCCGAAAAGGAGACCCTATCACCGTACTTCCTTCGGAGCAAACCTCCAAAATTGCCAAAATTGAAATATATGGCGAAGAAGTAGAAGAGGCGTCGGCTCCCCAATCGGTGACTCTTTTGCTCGAAACAGACGTAGACATTAGCCGTGGTGATTTGATTAGTGGCAATGGCAATCAGCCCGTATTGAGTCAAGATGTGGAAGCTACGATTTGTTGGATGGACGACCGTAAAGAACTAAAAGTAGGTAATAAATACACCCTCCAGCATGGTACTACGCGCGTTCGTTGTTCTATCAAAGGAATAGAATACCGCATCGATATCAACAATTATGAACAATTGGAAGATGTTGAAAGCCTCAAGCTAAACGACGTGGCCAAAGTGGTGATTCGTACGGCAAAACCGTTGGCCTACGACTCATATCAAAACAATCGGGCCAATGGTGCGGCTATCTTGATAGACGAAACCTCCAACGTGACCGTAGGAGCATGTATGGTGGAAGCTTAGACAGAGCATAAAAACTACAATATATAACCTTGCTAAAAATCCCTCAACTCAAAAAGTTGGGGGATTTTGGTTTTGGACAACTCGGCTCAAAATTACAGGTGAGTACGGGAATGTTTATGAGTTAAAAGCTATGTATTTTGTAGCTATCCAAAACAATGATTTCCCAAAACCTATGAAAGTCCTTCTGCCCAACCAAAAACTCCTCCTAATGGGAGTGATGATGGTACTAGCAACTCCTCTTTTGGCTCAGCGCAATGTGGTGAATGCCAATGACTCCAATACACCCTTGCACTTATTAAAACCTGATTATCCTGTTCCGTATGGAATTGTGGACCCAAAAGAGGTAAAAAGTGTATTAGATCGGATTCATGGTTATTTAAATACGGTTACTCCCACCGCATTTGTCAATGCCAAAACGGGTGAAATCGTTGCGGATTTATCCAAAATTGATGAAAACACTGCTTTGCAAAAAGGCGACTATCGCCTCGTAAGCTACGAATGGGGCGTTACATATGCTGGTATGCTACTCGCAAGTCAGGTGACTGGCGACAATCGATACCAAGAATACACTGATAAACGCTTGGCATTTATTGCCAATGCAGCTCCTTATTTTAAAAAAACAACCGAGGAACACGCCGATTGGGGTACCAAAGGCCCCCTTCGAGGATTGTTGTCACCTCATGCTTTGGATGATTGTGGCGCAATGTGTACCGCCATGATTAAAGCCACCCGTGCAAGAAATCAGTCGAACCTTAGACCTTTGATTGATACCCATATTGATTATATTTTAAACAAAGAGCATCGCTTAAAGGACGGGACGCTCGCCCGAAATCGCCCCCAACCCAATTCGCTTTGGCTCGACGATTTGTTTATGGGAGTACCTGCTCTTGCTCAAATGGGCAAACTTACTGGCAATAAAAAATACTATGACGAAGCGGCCAAACAAATTCTACAATTTTCCAAAAGGATGTTTAACAAAGAGAAGGGCGTATACATGCACGGATGGATAGAAGGCATGAGTGAGCATCCTCAGTTTCACTGGGCAAGGGCTAACGGCTGGGCTATCTTGACCAAAGTAGAAGTATTGGATGTATTGCCCGAAAATCATCCAGCACGTCCTGCGATTTTAGCTTTATTGAAAGCCCATGCGAAGGGATTGACTTCTTATCAGTCAGGCTCAGGTTTTTGGCATCAATTGTTGGATAGAGAAGATTCTTATTTGGAAACTTCCGCTACCGCTATTTATACTTATGCTCTCGCTCACGCGATCAATAAAGGCTGGATAGATGGCCTTGCGTATGCTCCTGCGGTGCTTTTAGCTTGGAATGCCGTGGCTACCAAAGTCAATGAAAAAGGGCAAGTAGAGGGAACTTGCGTGGGTACTGGGATGGGCTTTGACCCTGCTTTTTATTATCATCGTCCTATTAGCCCCTTCGCGGCTCATGGCTATGGACCCGTGATTTTGGCAGGAGCCGAAATTATTAATCTGTTGAAAAACAAACAGTTTGAAATCAATGATAGCTCTGTTCAGCTGTTACAAAAAAAGTAAAATGTGTATGTTTTTAATACTGCCAAAAACATGAGAGATTTTTGCAAAGCGATACTGCTACTTATCATAACGACACCCATTGTATTAGCTCAAAAACTCCCTAAACGGAAAGAGCTACTCAAGGCCATGACTACGGCCAATGCCTATTTTATGAACAAATGGCCAGAGGTAGGGAAGCCTATTGTTGGAAAAGACCGTACACGCCCCAGCAATATCTGGACGCGTGGAGTGTATTATGAAGGATTAATGGCGCTCTATCAACTCCATCCCCAAAAAGAATATTTGGAATACGCTCTATCCTGGGGAGAAGCCCATAAGTGGGGATTACGAAACGGGATTACTACTCGTAATGGCGATGACCAATGCTGCGGCCAAACTTACATTGACCTCTATCTTATGGACAAAAAAGAAGAACGAATCCGTGATATAAAAGCCTGCATGGACAATATGGTCAACAGCCCTAAAGAAGATGATTGGTGGTGGGTAGATGCCTTACAGATGGCAATGCCAGTTTTTGCAAAACTGGGAGTACTCTATAATGACAACCGCTATTATGAAAAGATGTATCAGATGTACATGTTTACTAAAACTCAACAGGGTGATAAAGGTCTATACAATCCCACTGAAGGGCTATGGTGGCGTGACAAGGATTTTGACCCCCCTTACAAAACCCCTAAGGGCAACAATTGCTACTGGTCTCGTGGAAACGGATGGGTAGTAGCGGCACTAGTGAGGGTGTTGGATATTATGCCTAAAAATGCCCCCCACCGCGACGAATATCAAAAAACGTACCTTGAAATGATGCATGCACTTGTACCACTTCAGCGTTCTGATGGATTTTGGAATGTAAGTCTGACGGATGAGAATGATTTTGGAGGAAAAGAACTGACGGGCACTGCTTTGTTTGTATATGGCATGGCGTGGGGAATTCGTACGGGGCTTTTAGAAAAGAAAATCTATTTGCCAATTGTGGCTAAGGCTACAAATGCTATGCTGAAAGACTGCGTACACCCGAGTGGTTTTTTGGGGTGGGTACAGGGTACTGGAAAAGAGCCTAAAGATGGACAACCGCTAAGTTATGACAAACAGCCCGATTATGAGGATTTTGGTTTAGGATGTTTTTTGTTGGCAGGTACTGAAGTAGCCAAGCTGTAGTATCTTTCTCGTTTTATATTTCAAATCCCAAGTACTGACTTTGGTCAATATTTGGGATTTTTTTATAGGTAGCTTCAAAAATTAATGCTCTCAATATCAATTTTTTAAAAATAGATATTGATAAAATCTATCAATCGATAGAAAATATTGATTTGATATAAGAGGTGATTTAGTACAGTTTTGCATCGTTATCAAAATTATACTTTTCAAATACGAAAATGCGTAATTTTGGTTAAAATAAATATTGAAATTGTACAAAAATAATTTTTACCATTAAATAGAAACAATCATGGCTAGCCGTATGTTGGGGTTGGGAGCCCAGTTTCCCTCATTCAAAAAGACTTCAGTTGTGTCTTTGGAAAAAGGCAATGAATTTTATGATATAACTTCAGAAGATCACAAAAACGCCGACAAATGGATGGTGATGTTTTGGTGGCCTAAAGATTTCACATTTGTATGTCCTACCGAAATCGCAGCGTTCAATCAAAAAGTAGAAGATTTCTCTGACCGCGATACTATCCTTATCGGAGCTTCTACCGATTCGGAGTTTGTACACTTAGCGTGGCGCAAAAACCACGAGGACTTAACAGGGCTTAAATTCCCGATGTTGGCCGATACTTCCAAGTCATTGGCAGAAGAGCTAGGTATCCTAGAAGCCAACGAAAAAATCGCCTACCGTGTTACTTACATTGTTGACCCTCAGGGTATTATTCGTTGGGTGTCGGCCAACGATCTTTCGGTAGGACGTAATGTAGATGAAGTATTGCGTGTATTGGATGCCCTCCAAACAGATGAACTATGTCCTTGCAACTGGAAACAGGGTGAGGCTACCCTCCAAGCATAAATTTTCAATCAAAAGGGAAGTCTCCTTTTTACTAACTTTCTACAGCTATGTTTGGAACAATTAGTGAAACCAAAAAAAGCTTACTGGCCGAAGTAAATCTGCCTGCTGAGTTTGAAAGTCTCTTCTTGGGTCGCCTCAATGAAGCTGATCATCGTTATATCAAAGACCTCAAAATCAACGTTGCCAATGCGTTGAAAGCGCCTTCTTTGGGCGAAAAAGATGCTGTATTGTTGGCTTTGGGAGTTGCTATCAACGAGAAATCAACCGCGCTCATTGCCTCTTTGGAGGCATTGGCCCAGCAGCGTGGAGTTTCAGAAAAAGAGCTCAATGAGGTAACGGCTTGTGTATCGCTCATGAATGCCAACAACGTATTTTATCGTTTTCGGCATTTTATGAACAAAGAATCCTATAACAATATGCAAGCCGGGATTCGGATGTCTATCATGATGAATCCTGTCTTGGGAAAAGAATTTTTTGAACTGTTGAGTTTAGTGATTTCAGCGGTTAATGGTTGTGAAATGTGCGTCACTTCTCACGAAGCCTCCGTAAAATCGCATGGTGCTTCGGAGCAGCGAATCTTTGACGCAGTGCGTTTGGCGGCTGTTTTCAAAAGCTTCATTACGTTATTGTAAGTAGTTTAAGCGTTGCGTTATTTACATCAACGAACTAAAAAACAAAATAGAGGTGTATATACGCACCTCTATTTTGTTTATCTACTTCGGACTACCAAAAAAAGTCTCTGCCAATATTGATAGAGACTTTAAGAATTATCTGTTCTTCTCAGTTATACAATCTTCAATACTGCTACAAGGAACCACGACGAATCATAAAAAAGGGATTTTTGACTTTGATGCGCTGTTGGGCAAGTAGTAAGTGGGCAGCTTCGCGCCCCATGTGTTCAAAATCGGTAGTGATAACCGTGATGTCGAGTAGTTCTTTGAGGGTAGTTTCATTAAATGAAATGATGCCTACTTCTTCTCCCAGCTGATAGGGAGTTTGACGTACTTTTTTGACAAGCTCCGCCAAATCGCTTTCTTCTACTACGATATAAGCGGTACGAGGGATGGGTATTTCATTCGAAATAGAAGGTAGAATAGAAAATTCTTTTTGATAATTAATACAAAAGTTACGAAATCCTTGTACGATTTCGGGCGGATATGTACCGTCTTGTGGAAAAACAAGGGCTAAATGATGGTACTTATTCAATAAATCTTGAGCTGATTCGAGAGCCTCAAAAATGTCTTTACAAAAATTTTGATAGACACTCAGAGGTTTATGTGCTAATTCGGGTATGTCTCTGTCCAACAATATCAACTCCTCTGGTGGAATCGTTTCCAAAATTTTTAGGGGGTCAATATGGTCGGTGTCTTCAGTAAAGTGCGGCATTACGACATAGTAATTGTATTTCCCTAGATTTTTATCGATGATTTCGCGAAAGCGACTAGCACTGTAATGATGAATCTGCAAATCCACGCTAGCTTGTTCGCCTAAAGCCTTGAGAAAAGCATAATAAATAATTTTCTTATAAGAGCTTAACTTATTGAATATGAGGAGAATTTTGATTTTTTTGTCGTTGGTAGCTTTTATATAATATCCTTTTCCTTGGATTGAAATAATGTCCCCTTGTGCTCTCAGTTCGCGATAAGCTTTCTCGACTGTATCTCTAGCCAACAAATATTCGATACTCATTTCACTAATCGAAGGCAGCTGATCGCCTTCCTTCAAAACCCCCCGATTGATGTCCCTTCTAATCGACTCTACGATTTGTTTGTATTTAGGAGTTTTGTCAAAAGGGTTCAATTGCAATTGATAAATCGTAGGCCCGTCTTTGCGCCGATAGGTATCGTGGAAGGCATGCGCGGATTTACGACTTTGTTGAACCGATGCGAAAATAGTTGCCATGAAGAATTCCTAATTTGACTTTTCCTAGAAACTCTTTTATACCATCAAAGATGACATAAAAGAATAGTATATTGAAATATATAAAGAAACTATTAAATTTTGTAAAGAATGCAGAATGAATATTTACGCAATCGTTATCGGGAACGTTATCAAAATGCTACCTTTTCTATTTTTTATATTCGCCAATATCTCAAAAAGGAGAACCTGAAAGGCTCTCTTCTGCCTCAAAAATCAAGAAAATAATAGTATTTTTTTTAGATAAAAACAGATGAATTATTTCAATACTAAAGTTCTAATAAACTGCGTATGTTGTCGGAGAACGATTGTCCTGAGGTGAGTTTTGTAGATTTTTTGTCGTTGAGAACCAAGATAAACTTCCCGTCAAAATGTTTTTGAACTTCCTTAAGGTGACGGCTATTAAGAATTGCTGCACGGCTAATTCTGACAAAGTAAGATGGTAATTTTTCTTCCAGAATAGAAATAGTGTAGCTTACGAGGTATTTTTGCCCTTCCTTGGTTGCTAAAAATACGTATTTATCTTCCGCCTCGAAGTAGCTAATTTCTTCAAAAGGAATGAGCAAGATTTTGTCAGCAAATTTGACCGAAATAGCATGGAGTTCTTTTTTGGGTTTGAGCTGTTCGATTAGTTTTAACAAATTAGCATCAAAATTTGCGTTTGGCGTAGTTTCGGTTGGAGCGACGGCCCATCTACTTTTAAGTTTCTCAATAGTTTTTGTAAGTCTTTCATTTTCAATGGGTTTTAGTAGGTAGTCGATAGAGTTTTCTTCAAAAGCCCGAATGGCGTACTGGTCATAAGCAGTGGCAAATATTACCATTGGCATAAACGAAAGCTGCGCCAGCATCTCGAAGCCGTTTAAGAGGGGCATTTCGATGTCGAGAAAGATAAGAGCTGGGCGTAGACTTTCAATCATAGTAAGTCCTTCGGCTCCATTGCTTGCTTCTCCTATCACTTCAAAAGTATCGCCAAATTGGGCGAGAAGGCGGCGCAAGCGTATGCGAGCGAGAGGTTCGTCGTCGATAAGAAGGGTGGTGAAAGTCATGGCTATTAGAAAAACAAAACTCCAAAAAATAAGCTACTAAGGACAAAGGGCAATTTACCAAATTTTGGCTTGAACCAAACATTGGCGTGTGGCGTTTTTATGGTGCTAAGAATAATGCACTAACTTTGAACCAAAAAATTGCGGTGAATCATAAACTATTTATTGGATACGTATTAAGTTTTGGCTTGTTTTTTGTCGGATGCCATTCGGAGCAGCGACTTGAAGGCTCGAAAGAAGCAGTAGATAAAATAAAAAGTATGCAGATAAAGCGGGTTACTCCTCAGCAAATAGTAGCCATAGTAGACGACTGGGGGGCGCGTATAGTAAAGCAAGCTCAAGCCTCCTGGGACGCAGCACAGCGGCAGGCTCTGGATGGGGAGCTAACCCAATTGTGTAAGCTTGAAGGAATCAAAAAAATAGATTCGTTAGAGGCCTTATATGGAGTGCAGATTATGTTGTTGGGACAAAAGGACGTCAAAAACCCTACTCTCTCTAGCAAAGAGCAAGAGGTAATGGATGCTTATCTCTATAATGCTGAAAATAAAATTCCCCAGATTACAAACATTCAAAAACTAGGAGATTCGGTATTGATATATACTTCGCCTATCCCCCAAGACCACGTGATTTGTAAAGAATGTTTCAAGGATGATGCCACACATTTGGGGATTTGGCGTATTAGGTTTTTAAAGAATGAAGTAGTAAGAAAAGTAGATGCCAAATCGTTGGAAAAGAAAAAGAAATAACCTTCAGTGGAGTCAATTCCTAACTATGATATGAAAAAAACAATAGTAAGTAAGTTTATGAGACAGGCTGCTGTGCTTTATGTGCTTTTAGTAGCATTTTCTCCCCTTTTTGCCCAAGTCCAAAACCACGCTCAGTGGTCGTTTGAAGGCCCTAAAAAAGAAGTAAAAGTAGGAGAAGTAGTAGAGGTAAAGTTTACCGCTACTATCGACAATGGGTGGTATCTTTACTCTAGTGAGTTTCCGGCAGAAGGCCCTACCAAAACCGAGATTAAGTTTAAGAAAAACCCTACGTTTGAAGTAGTAGGAAAAATAAAACCAGTAGGATTTCATGAAAAATACGATGAAATCTGGGAAGGAAATGTAAGTATTGCAGAAGACAAGGCTTCCTTTGTTCAGAAAATAAAGATACTAAAAGAAAATCCAGTTTTGGAGGGGACTATTGAAGGACAAACTTGTACCGTGAAAGACGGTCAATGTGTACTCACAAATGCTGATTTTAAAATTCCGCCTTTTAAAGTAGTAGCTGCTACAGCCCCCGAAAAAACAGACGGTGTGGTGGCTGAAACCAAGACACCTCCCGCACTAGTCGCAAACCAACCTGAAGTCGCAACTCCTAAAGAAGAGCCTACGGCAAATGCTGAGGTGGCGGCGGCTCCTCTTTCTCCGGCTCCTGAGCCTAGCAATCTAGCAGATGCTCCCGTCGAAGGCCCCGAAGAGTCGCTTTGGAGTTTTCTTTTGGCGTGTTTTTTAGGAGGATTGGCGTCGATTTTTATGCCTTGTATTTACCCTATCATGCCCATGACGGTGAGCTATTTTACCAAACAAGAACATGGTACAAGCAAGGCATTATTGTATGGTCTTTCGATTGTGGCGATTTTTACACTCTTAGGCTTTTTGGTATCACGAGTAGGAGGCGCCCAAGCTGCCAATTTTATCAGTACTCATTGGCTGCCCAATGCTATCTTTTTTGTGGTATTTGTTCTTTTTGGTCTATCTTTTTTAGGCCTATTTGAAATTGTATTACCCAATTCTTTCGTCAATAGTGTTGACAAACAAGCCGATAAAGGCGGGCTGATTGGTATTTTCTTCATGGCTCTTACCTTGGTGGTAGTATCATTTTCGTGTACTGCACCGATAGCTGGTACACTTCTCATTTTGGCATCTAAAGGCAATGAAGTAATGCGCCCTGTGTTGGGAATGATTTTCTTTTCACTTCCTTTTGCGGTGGTATTTACAGGCTTGGCGATGTTTCCGAAGTTTCTGAAAAGTCTTCCTAAATCGGGCGGTTGGCTCAATGAGTTTAAAGTAGTTTTTGGGTTGTTGGAGTTTGCATTAGCCCTCAAATTTTTATCAAATATCGACCTTGCGTACCGTTGGAATGTGCTCGACCGTGAAATTTTCTTAGCCCTCTGGATTGTGTTGTTTACGTTGATAGGCTTTTATGTGCTGGGCAAACTACGAATGGACAAAGACACTCCCGTCAAAGGTATTACTATTCCTAGATTGTTGATTTCGTCAGCTACCTTTGCTTTTGTGGTCTATATGATTCCGGGTATGTTTGGGGCGCCGTTGAGAGCACTTTCGGGCTGGTTGCCACCTGAGCAAACCCAAGATTTTTATTTGACCAATACCGTAGGAAGTAGCGGCACAAGTATTCCATCGGCTATAATTGATCGCAATAAGCCACATTTGCCGCACGGCTTAGAAGGGTATTTTGAGTATGAGCAAGCACTTGCACAAGCCAAAGCCGCCGGAAAACCCGTTTTTATTGATTTTACGGGATTCAACTGTGCCAATTGCCGTAAAATGGAAGCCAATGTATGGCCTCAACCAGAGGTTTTGACAAGATTGAAAAACGATTTTGTGATAGCTTCGTTGTACGTAGATGATAAGACGGAATTGCCTGCTGCTAAGAAGTTTGTTTCGGCTTATGACCAAAAAGAAAAAACAACGATAGGGGAGAAAAACGCTGATTTGCAAATCACTAAGTTTAATAACAATGCTCAGCCGTTTTACTGCTTAGTAACCCCCGAAGGAGAGCTACTCACCAAACCCGTAGGCTACACAAGTGCCGAAGAGTTTACGCGCTTTTTGGACGAGGGGCTAAATAAATTCAAGAAATAAAAATATTTATAATCGTAGCTATTAATTACAATTCCCCGGATGTTTAGTCAACTGGGGAATTGTTTTTATTGTTAAAAAAACTAAAAAAAGTAACCTTTGCATCCCAAAAGCATAACTTGTAGGAAATTGGTTAGAATACATAACCAATGACTAACGATTCGTTGCATGAAAATCTTAGACAGATACATTCTCAAAAATTTTTTAGTTACTTACGTTTTCACGGTACTCATTACGCTACTGATTATATGCGTAATTGACTTTACGGAAAAAGTAGATAATTTTCGTAAGACCAATCCCTCGGCCAACGAAATCATTTTTAATTATTATCTCAATTTTATTCCGTACTATGCCAACTACCTTAGTCCGTTGTTGGTATTTATTTCTACGGTTTTCTTTACGGCTCGTATCGCCGCTCGCACCGAAATCATCGCCATGTTTAGTAGTGGAATAGGATTTTTGAGAATACTTTTTCCCTACATTATCGGTTCTACGATACTGGCAATCTTCACTTTTTATATGGTAGGCTGGGTGATTCCGCGTGCCAACAAAATCAGGTTAGCATTTGAGTATAAGTACATCGAAGAACAATTCTATTTCAATCGTCGCAATTTTCATATCAAAGTTGCTCCTCAAACCTACGCCTATCTCGAAAGCTACAACAACTCTTCTCAGACAGGCTATAAGTTTACGCTTGAGCGTATTGAAGGAAATCAACTCAAAGAAAAACTTACCTCTGACCGTATCACTTGGGAGCCCAAAAAGAAAAAATGGGAGGTCTACGATTATAAAGTGCGCAAGTTTGAAGGTCAGAATGAGACCCTGACCCAAGGTACCAAAATTGATACCACGATCAATCTAAGCCCTAAAGATTTTGAGAATGATAAAAACCGATTTGAGGAGCTTACGCTTAGTCAACTCAACGACTACATTGATTTGTTAAACCTACGCGGCGCGGATGGGGTACAGACCTATTTGCTCGAAAAATACACCCGCTTTACGCATCCTTTTGCTTTTATTATTCTGACGGTGATTGGGGTAGTGGTGTCGGCTCGTAAGAGTCGAAGAGGGTCAGGTTGGCAAATTGCGCTGGGTTTTATTTTAGCTTTTGTGTATCTCTTGTTTTTTATGTTGGCAAAAGGAATCGCCGAATCTGGGAAAATTCCGGCCGTAGCGGCGGTGTGGTTGCCCAATGTGATTTTTGCAGGAATAGGTTTTGTCCTCTACAAGACCTTACCAAGGTGACAGAATATTTTATTAATTTTGGTTATCAAAATACTCAGACCATGCGAATCATCATAGAAACCAAAGAACGTCACCGGAATTTGTTTTTGGAAATGGCCAAAGCCGTAAAAGCCAAAATAAAAATCGAAGAAGACGAAACAGAGCGCCCTCCTACCAAAGAAGAGTTTTTGGATAGCCTCGAACGATCTTTGTTGCAAGCGGAGCTTCATTCACAAGGAAAGATTAAGTTAAAAACAGCTAGGGATCTTTTTGATGGGCTTTAGAGTCATAGCCGTTGAAGGGTTTGAGAGGGAACTTAAACGCCTTTCCAAAAAATATAAGTCTTTAAAATATGATTATTTGTCATTGGTAGAATCTTTAGAAGGCAACCCACTTATGGGCACTTCTATTGGTAAAGACTGCTACAAAATTCGTATGCCTATCCGTTCAAAAGGCAAAGGGAAAAGTGGAGGGGCAAGAGTGATTACTTATGTTAAAATCGTCGATGAAACCGTTTATTTGTTAAGCATATACGATAAAAGTGAACAGGATTCTATATCAGAAAAAGAAATTGCTAACCGACTTAATTCAATCAACAAACCCAAATGACTAAGTTATTTTTTTCTTTCTTGTGCTGTTTGGTAGGAGTGGTGGCGCCGCTCATGGCACAGCCTCCCACCGCTAATTATCATGCTAATTCCCGTTTTGAGCAAATGGGTGCTCAGCTTCCTACTCCCAATACTTATCGCACTGCCTCAGGTGCACCAGGGAAAGATTACTGGCAAAATCGTGTTGACTACGACATCAAAGTCGAAATCAATGACGAAAAACAACATTTGGCTGGTTCTGAAAATGTAACCTATTTCAACAACTCCCCTGACGAGTTGAGGTATGTTTGGATGCAATTGGATCAGAATCTGTTTGCCAACAATTCGATGGCCTCCCAAACGCGCTCAAGTGCCGTCAATGAAAAAGGAATGCCTCTCAGCTCGGTGCTGCGTACCATGATTGATAAAGATTATGGACACAAGATTACTCTTGTCAAAGACCTCAAAACTTCGCAGCCTCTACGCTATACCATCAACGAAACCATGATGCGTATCGAACTTCCCACGCCACTTCGGTCGGGGCAATCGTTTAGCTTTCAGATTGACTGGAATTACAACATTACCGACTTTAGATATGCTTCGGGGCGTTCGGGCGCTGAGTTTTTTGCCAAAGACGGTAATTTTATCTATGAGATTGCGCAGTGGTTTCCAAGGGCATGTGTGTATGATGATGTAAATGGCTGGCAAAACAAGCAGTTTTTAGGACAAGGAGAGTTTACTTTAGCTTTTGGAAATTATAAAGTGGCTATTACTGTTCCCAACGACCATATAGTAGGGGCATCAGGAGAACTACAGAATGCCAATCAAGTACTTTCGGCTACCCAATTCAAACGGCTTGAGCAGGCTCGTAAAACTTTTGATAAGCCAGTCTTGATTGTAAGCCAAGATGAAGCAACCCAAAACGAGTCCAACAAACCCAACGGTAAAAAGACGTGGATATTCAAAGCAGATAACGTACGTGATTTTGCGTTTGCTACTTCTCGTAAATTCATTTGGGATGCAATGAACGTAGAACTCAATGGCAAAAAAATCATGGCAATGTCGTTTTATCCCAAAGAAGCCAATCCACTTTGGGGCCAATACTCGACGATGTTGGTAGCACATACGGTAAAAACATACTCTAAATTTACCTTTGATTATCCATATCCCGTAGCGCAGTCGGTACACGGGCCAGTGGGAGGTATGGAGTATCCTATGATTTCATTCAACGGTGCTCGCCCCGAAGCGGACGGTACTTATTCAAAAGGAACAAAAAATTTCTTGATACAAGTAGTAATCCACGAAGTAGGGCACAACTGGTTTCCGATGATTGTTAATTCGGACGAGCGCCAATGGTCATGGATGGACGAAGGCCTGAACTCATTTCTCGAATACCTTACTACCAAAGAATGGGACAGAGATATGGGGGGAGACGTAGCCGAGC
>VFQN01006471.1_pt1 | contig 13332 bp, 17 predicted proteins | sample 3512371 | NCBI WGS metagenome assembly VFQN01 (sample SAMN10412370, study PRJNA504923) | tailings metagenome | isolation source: Replicate 2 from Balatoc abandoned mine | place: Philippines: Itogon, Benguet | collected 2017-08-28
GCCCTCACCCCCACCATCTCCCGCGCATCCTGCTGGCTCCCCTCCCTGCCGCCCTCCCCGCCGCCCTGCCCCACACCCCCACCCGCCCCGCCCTCCCCCAGCCCCATGGTGTACACCGCGCACTGCCCCAGCCGCCGGAAGTACTCCTCCACGCGGCCCACCAGCGGCGCGCTGGCGGCCCCCGACAGCGTCAGCACCACGCTGTCCCTGCTCAGCTGGTTAACACACACGCCCTCCCACGCGGCCACCTTGGACGACAGCGCCCGGCCCAGCTCCATGGTCAGCAGCTTGGACCAGGCAGACCGCAGCACGGGCGACGCACCCGCCCCCGCCCCCGCCCCCTGCTGCACCTCCTGCCTGGAGAAGCTACCCGCCTCCTCCTGAGGCTCGCCCGCCCCGTTGGCACCCCCTGGGGGCGTAGCGGTGGTGGTGGTGGTGCTGCCAGAACCGGTGGCCGCCAGCCCCGTGATCGCCCCGTCGCCGCAGCCCAGCACGTAAATGGGCCGCAGGCGTTTGGAGAAGACCAGCGTCTGCACTCGGTCGCGGTCGGCTGCCGTACCCGCCGCCAGCCGTACGGTGACCGTACGGTTCCGTACGGTGGTGATGAGGCCGAGCAGCTTGTCCACGTCCTCGTACAGCGCGACGTAGGGGTTGCCGCGGGCGGTCTTGACCTCGAGCAGGGCCTGGGGGGTGGTGGGCGTGGCCGGTGTGGGGTCAAAAGAGTTGGGATCGGGGATGTGGGGGTGGGGGATGGGCCAGGAGGTGGGGCATGCTACGCATGGCATCTGCGCGGGCAGCTCCGACAGGGGCGGTGGAAGTGCTACGACACCCCGCGGGGAAGAGGCCGCCTGTACTGAAAAGCCTAACCAAACCGTGAGGTTGCAACGGCATGTTCAGAGTCATAGCCATGTGTTCTTGTCAAAGGCAAAGAGGCGCAGACGGGGCTCAGCTATCCTCAGCAGGCTTTATTTTGGTTTGGTTGTTTACAGGGACCCCTTCCGTACTACACCCACCACCCCGAGAGGGCAACGAGACAGCCCTCCCAAGTTTGGTTTGGTTTGGTTTTTTACAGGGGACCCCTTCCGGTCGAGGTGTCGTACCACACCCACCACCCCGAGAGGGCAACGAGACAGCCCTCCCAAAGCACAAGAGAGAGCAGGCACAACTTTGCCCACGGCATAACCGCGTTCATGTGTGCAGTCGAACTTCGGCCGCCCCCAGCTACAAGTAAGATGCGGATTCTCAGAAGGCCCCCCTTGCCCAGTAGTCCGTTGTGCCATTGCTTTGCTGGTCAGGCTCTCTGGCAACACGAAAACGAAAGCCAAGAAACGCCAACCGACGAGCAGACCACGACGCAAATCTATCGTTTTCACTATAATAGTATTTTTTCGAACATAACTGTCATCTCAGTGACAGCCGACGATTATTCGGAGGGATGCGATGTCGTCATCGTATAGTGGTTAGTATCCCCGCCTGTCACGCGGGAGGCCGGGGTTCGATTCCCCGTGACGGCGTTTTGATGCGCACGGACGTTATTGTTACGTGTACGTCCATATTATACCAACAGAATTTTTAGTTTAACCGAGAAGAATGTCGGTAGGGTTGACACGCGCCCATACGCTACCCGTGTGCCACACACGTGACGTGTCAACCCGCGGCCTACCTGCACCACGCCGTCCGGGTCCACCAGCAGCAAGTCCGCCTCCCCCTTGAGGTGCTTGCGGTTGGGGAAGGCCGCCCCGTCCACCGCCACCATCACAGCGCCGCTCACCAGCCGCCAGCCGGGGGGCAGCGCGCCCTCCAGCGCGCTGGCCACCTGTACGGTCAGGACATGGCAAGGAACCCGATGAGTGTGTACGGCGGTACGGCATAAGGGATGCGGCGTTGGGGTGTCCAGTATGTGGCTTGGGGGCCTAGCGTGGCGTAGCGGAGCGCCAGGGCTTGGAGGACGTGTGGGGAAAGGATACTGCATGGACGAGAGGCAAGGCATACCGTAACTGGGCTGAGGCAGAGGCCGGAGGGGCCCGGGCAGCTGAGCAGGGGCCCAGAGGCGTTGCAGATATTGTTGTGACGTGATACGGAGCACGGCGCTGCTTTCACCCGGCACAGACGGCCTTGGGTGCCACAGTTACCGTAGCCCTGTTGCGCGTTGGGCCCCACCTGCAGCTCCGTTGCGCTGCCGCTGCGCTTCGTGTCGATGAGCGGCGCGGGCTCGCCCAGCTGCCACACCGCCTCTAGCAGTGGCCGCAGCGTGCTGAAAGCGGCGGCGGGGGCTGCAGCGGCGCTGTCGACCTGCTGCTGCTGCTGCTCCGCTGCACAGCCAACGGTGGTGCGGCACCAGCCGTCGATGAGGCGGCGCAGCGCTGCTGCGCGGCCCCCGGGGCTCCTCCGCGGCGGTGGTGGTGCCGGCGGTGAAGATGCTTCCTCCACCGAGCCCGCCGCCTGCGAAATCTGGGCTTCGCATGCGGTCACGCTTGTGGCAGCGCCACTGGCGCCGACAGGCTCGACAGTGCTGCCGCTGCCCGCCGTCGGCAGTATGACGTCCGCCGCCGCCGTAGCTGCCATGGCGGCTGCCGCCGCGTCGGCGGAGCGTAGCTGCGACGCCCGCCGCCGCCGGCCTCGAGGGTTGGCGGAGGCACCGCCGCCGCTGCTGCACGCCGCCGCCACGACCCGGTCGAGGGCCTTGTCGTACGCGGCTACCTCGCCGTTGGCCAGGTGCAGCAGCAACGAGCACAGCTGCACCTGCAAGCAGACACAGCAGTGCAGGTAGGTGTTTGCCAACATTTAAGACGTTTGTTGTGTCCGTGCAACGTGATGTAGGTGTGCAAACAGGGTTATTACAAGGTAATCGGCCCGGCATGCACTGGCGAGGCCGTGAGCGAGTTGCAGCAACTCGGATGAGACGAAGCCAGGGCTACAGCGTGTCACATGCAAGGGCATCTGGCCTTGCTGTGAGGAAAGGTAAGCGGTGCACACTTCAAGTCCACTTTCCGTCTCCCCACGCGTCCTCCTGGACCCACGCCCCACGCATATGATGGTGCTGGGCGTATGCAGTGTTTGTTTGCCGCACCTTGTTGCGCTTCCACACCGCACGGTCCGGGAAGGTGTCTCGTCCAATAGCGTTCATTAGCAGGCTGCCGGGATGGACAGCGAGCAAGCCACAGGGGCAAGGCATGGGTTTTGAGGAAGCGATTTGCGGCGGCAAGCTCGAGTTCGCTACGCAGCAAGGGGCTTGTGCTGCAGTGGATAGGGTTCGTGGCGGACTCCTCTGCGTTGGCTCACCTCCGAAACTCAAGCGCCGGAAATCTGAGTGTAAGCGCACCACCAGCACATTGCTCCGTCTGTGGCGGATGGGTAGGGACGACTGCCTGGCGTGCCACACGCCGGAGCACCTCAAGCGCTGCTCGATGCCGTGGAATGCGGACCTTTCGGACGCTGCCGGGAACCGGGACGTTGTCGCTTGTGGTAGCGCTGTTCCGGACCGTTAGCAGGCGACCTGGGCAAGCGTACGTCTCAGGTAGTCGTGCTGTCTGTCTACGCAGGTCTGTCGGTAATCCAACACGATGTTGACACTGTCGAAAGGCGCGCAACGCCCCACCGACAGCTGGACCCCCCATTCCCGCCGACAGTTGTTACAGGTGACACTGAAGCTACTCGGTCCGTTTAGGAGTCCTGTCTGCTCGCTCAGACAGCTGGGGCTTTTCGGTATCAAAGTATCCGCACAACCCCTGCGCTGCTCCTTGAGTTGAATTGCAGCCGAAGATACATTACTACGCAAGCCAATTGGCAAGTTCCGGCCATATGCCTTATGCCTGCATGCTGCATCGGCCGCTGGCAGTTGGGGGTTGGGGATCGAAGGAAATGCGCTCGTTGCTGCTCTCTGCTATGGCCAACACACATACAAACCTGGCTGTGAATAAACGTCGCATTACTGAACCGTACTTACTTCGCGTCAACCTGACACCTGCAACACCCAAAAGCTAGTTGCTGCCCTGGGTGGACAGGGAACATGGCTTGGCGCGTCAGGCAATCCGTTAAGAGTAGCATTGGACGCAATTTAATTACGTCCATGTGCCCACATGTGAAGGCCGGGCGGAGCGTTTGTGGGCGACGACGACAGACAGTGAGTGGAGAGTCCGTGGGTAGACCAGCGACGTTCGAGCCAACATATTCAACAGCAGGATTCTTCTGATTGCTCCTACAGCTGCAAACCAGCTGTCAAGCCGTGCATATCCCAGCGCCAAGCCGGCAGAATTACTCGACAACGCTCAACTCTTCACTTCTCCAACGTTCGGCTGGTCTGCGAGCCATCAGACACGATGAGCTCAACGTGGACGCCCCAATTGTGAGTATTTCGCCTCTGGTGAATGGCAAAAGAAGCTGGTGCTGTCAAAGGTGTACGCTTGTCAACCCGCACACTGTTACGCTTGTGAACGCAGGCCTATGAAATATACCAGGGTGCGCTGGTGAGTCACCAACAATTGAGTACTTATTGACGCGCCCTGCGACGAGCGCCTTGTACTCGTGCGTTGCAGGGCGCAAACACGCCAGGATGATGTGTTCGAGTTCGCCTGCGTTTGTGTCCGTAGGAGCTTTCTGTCGCACATGTAAACCTGCAAATAATAAATTTCTGTAAGCAGCCCTTGTGACGTTGTGGTACTAGCACCGCCCCCGGTGGAGCCCGCCCTTCTCCCTTTTCACTGGCCGACCGTGGTCCGCCTGCCTGCTGCCCAGGCGCGCTGGTCCCATGACGCGCACCCCGCCGGCAACCCACCCCCGACAGCTGTGCTGGTCCACGGCATCCTGGGCAACCGCAAAAACATGAGCAACTTCGCAAAGATGCTCGTGGAGGTGGGTTAGGCAGTAGCTGCGTCAGCGAACGGAACCCACTACACACAACCGGACCATGCGGGCCCGCATGCACCTTCAGTCCAGGTCCCCGCAAGGTGCTGTACCTGCGCATTCGTAGCTCCTTACTCACTGCCAACCATGGCCGCAACTCTCGGCGCTTTGCTTCCTTGCTGCTTTGCGGTTACCCCGTAACGCTCGCAGCGCCGCATTCCTCCCCCGTCCCAGTTTTTCCTCCCTCCCTACTCTCCACCACCCCCTCCCCGCACCCAAAGCCCTGCCTCCTAGCTGGCGCTGCTACTGGGCGCCCTCGCCTTGCCACAACACAGCCCCCAACCGCTCCTCTCCCTCCCTCCTTCCCGCTCCCCGCACCCCAGGGCTTCCCCTCCTGGCAGGTGGTGCTGGTGGACCTGCGCTGCCACGGCGAGTCGGCGGCCAGGGGGGCGTACGCCTCGGGGGTGCAGGGCGTGCACACGGTGGGTGCCGGTGCATGTGGGGCGAGACCGGGGGAGGAGGTTAGGTGACATCAGGGCGTGCACATGGTGGGCGCCAGTGCGGGCGGAAGCGTGAAGGACTGCAGGGAGTGCATACGATGGGTGAAGTGAAGGACTGCAGGGAGTGCATACGATGGGTGGCAAACTGCTAGTGCGCGAATATCATTGATCAGAGCGAGAAGCTGCAGGGTGCAGCACACGGTGGGCACCAGGGGAGGCTGGGACTGCGGGGCAGGCACGTGCTGGGTGCCAGGACGCAGGAACGGGATGGCTTGGGGCGGGGGTGCGGAGCGTGCACACGGTGGTTGCGGGTCAGTCAATGCATTGGGAGTTGGGGGCAATCGATAACAGAATGAGGGGCTGCAGGGCTTACACACGGTGGGTGCTTTGGAGCTGTGGGATGGCTGGTGGGGAGGCCTGTCCCAAAAACCCTGCGCCCCCGCCCCACATCCCCTGCAGCTGCACGACCCCGGGACACAATGTAGGTGCTGCTGACTAGTGCTGACCCGCGCATGGCTCTCAATCACTCTGTGGAAACCCTTACCTCACCCTCACATGCGCCCTTTCGCCGTCCTTGCAGCTCAACGACGCCGCCACCGACGTGTTGCAGCTGCTGCGGCACCTTAGTACCCTCAACCCAAACACCTCTGACTAGGTCCCGCCCTCTCCCCTATCCCGCCCACAGCTGCACGACGCCGCCACCGACGTGCTGCAGCTGCTGCGGCAGCTGCGCCTGTTCCCGCGCGTGCTCATCGGGCACTCGTTCGGCGGCAAGGTGGTCATGAGCATGGTGCAGCAGTTCCCGGGCAAGCTGCCGCGGCCGGTGCAGGTGGGCTGCTGAGCTTTGGGGGGTGCGGGCGGGCGGGCGGGCGAGCACAGGCATTATAAGGCGGTAGGACTGTGTCATGGACATGGCATATCAATCGGCAGTTCCTCGGCAGGCTGCCCCGGCCAGCGCAGGTGGGCCGTGGGTTAGCAGCATCGCCTATCTGAGCCTTCCCTTTGTCTTTTGCGGTGTGTCTACTGCACGAAGCAACCTCGGAGCCCGCCAGCCCACTTACCAACCTACACGCTAACCCACACACGCCCCCTGTTACGCACACAACGCCCAGGTGCGGGTGCTGGAGTTGCGGCCGGTCCAGCTGCCCCGTATGATCCACCCTAGCCCACATGCCAAACCATGCGCGCCTCCTGTTGACACCCACCCCAGGTGTGGGTGCTGGACTCGCTGCCGGGCCAGGTGCGCGCTGGCGGCGGCCCCCAGGGCTCCTCCGACCACCCGGGGACGCTCATCGAGCTGCTGCGGTCCATGCCCATGCCGGTGGCGCACAGGAACGAGGTCATGGACGCCGTGATGCGGGCAGGTGCGTCCCATCGTGTGTTAGCGTGTGTTGCAAGGGGTTGGGGCGGTGTGGGAGGCAAGCCACGATGCAGACGGCGTATAGCAAGGAGCTGAATTGAACCACAAAGCGCGAGCGGATTGGCACGCGGTTGGCAGTGACTGCGGAGAGCAGAGAGGCGAGAGGTGAATATGCGTCCTCTGAGACGGCCGGGCTGGGCACAGCCCTGCACTGAAGCTCCTGCGCAGCCGGCACCCACCCATTCATCACCCTGCTTGCGCCCTGTCCACAGGCTTCTCGCAGCAGGTGGCGCGCTGGGTGGTGACCAATTTGCGGCCGGTGGGCGACGGGCAGCTGGGATGGACCTTCGACCTGGACGGCATCGCGCAGCTGTACAGGTGAGAGCGCGACAGGGTCGGTACGCCACGGGGCGGTAGGGGACGTACGGCCTGCCGTACGGGGCCGCATGCACCTGGACGGCATCGCGCAGTTGTCCAGATGCTTCACAGTGCGTTACGGCGCTGGGCTGTACGGCCGGCCGCACGGGACCGTGCTGGTGGGTCACATGCGCGGGTGCTGTTGCTGGAGGGTAGTTTGGACGTGTACGGTGCGCGCTGTACGGCAGTACGGATGGGAGCACGTGCCGTTGCATGGAAGGGGCACAGGACAGTCAGCTGGCTCAGGCGACACATCCACAGCACTGTTCGGGGACGTGGCGGTGCATGAGCTCGCCGCCCTTCACACACCTGACATCCCCGTAGGTCGTACGAGGAGACCCAGCTGTGGGACGTGGTGCAGAGCCCGCCGCAGGGCCTAAAACTGGACTTTGTCAAGGTAAGCCAGCTCCCTTGAGATACGGGCGTGATGCTGCTGGACTGCGGGCTGCGGGTTGTTGGAGTGCACAGCCCGCGCGGGGCAATGTCCCTGGGCCAGCCTTCCGGTAGTCCACACACGTGTCCACCTACTTGCCCCCGCCAACGCCCCATCACTCGCCCCCAGGCCGAGCGCAGCACGTTCCGCTGGGCCGCCACTGACGAGCAGCTCATCGAGGAGGGCGGACACTCCGTGCACCTGCTGCGCAACGCGGGGCACTGGTGGGTGGCGTGGGGTTGTGGGGTGTGCTGGACGGAGAGACCGGACGGCCGGGCGCTCGGTACACCTGCTGCTGGGGCTGTAACCCAAACCATTTGACCTGCCCGTGCGCGATGGCTCCCTTCCCACACCCGGCCCCATCCGCGCAACTCTTCTGCCCGCCCGCCCGCCCGCCCTGCTCCCAGGGTGCACACCGACAACCCGCTGGGGCTGTACGAGATCCTGGCGCCCTCCTTCGGCGGCAGCAGCGACATAAAGCAGTGGCGCTCGGCGCAGGCCATGGCGTCGCTCTCGGCGTGAGGGAGGAGGGAGAGGGGGCACATACACGGGAGGGAGGGAGGGAGCCATGCGAGGGAGGGTTGGAGGGCACAGCCCGCCTTCTGCAGTGCGTGGCCGCTGGCGGCCTAGTGAGGTCGAGGAGGGCCGAGGTCAGTAGGTCGGAGGCCTCCCATGGGCGTTAGGGAGCCCTGACGGGGACTCCGCCTCTCTGTACCGCGACCAGCAGGCCAGGGTGTCGCTGTTGACGCGAGGGGCCTCGGGCGAAGGCCGAGGTGCGAGGGGCGTGGGGAGGGCCTGGGTTGGGCTGTCGTGCAGAGGGCGGAGGCGTTGGGGCGGGGGGGCTTGGGGGTCCCTGCGTGTCAGTGTGTCCGTGGGGCAGGCGCGCCACAGATGCGGGTGTCAAGCTGCATAAGAAGAAGAAGAAGAAAGTCTTACAGCTATTGTTTTACGGGTTGTTACATATTGCGCAGGGGTTCGGAGTCCGTTGAATCGTGATGCAGCGGCTTCCTATTGGTATTACTACACATCAACGTCAAGCATAATTCGTGCCGCCATCGCTTTGCAACCGCTTTTGCGGGTTTGGTCTCCGCATATTCGTTATCAATCAATAAAGAGGCTTAGCATTTGGCCTGTGAAGCATGCTCCTTGGCTGTATAGCCAGTGCAATTGCAAGTTGTGCGCCGGACGAAAGGAAGAATTCTCATGGACGTTTTCATTGGACGAACGCGGTGGGCGGCAGAGCTGCGGTGTGTGGCCTGCTGCTCCACGCGCCATATCACTACAACGCTATTTGGTACGGGCTTAGTTCTCTGCGTGGTGCCGGCGGGCCCACCCGGGTTGGCACGAATGTTGCTATTGGCTCTATGCCCCGAAGCATGGGGGCTTCCGGATGGCGATTGTGGATTATGTTGCGTTATAGCACAAGTTTTGGAGAAGCTGACAGGCGTAGGAGCCACGGTACGCTGTGAGTTGAGCTCATTGACGTGGGTTGAAGGAGTCGGCGATGGCGGATGGAGGAAGGCACATGAAGCTGCACAAACCGTGTCGTCCGGCTGGGTTGCTTAGCTGTGTGCCCACGCCTGTCTGGAACAGTGCTCACTGCGCTGCACGCGTCGGCTGTGGCTGTTTTGCAGTAGCTGTCCCCTTGCAATGCGCATTGCGGCCCAAGCAGCTGTGTGGTGACGGCTGGTGCGGCGACTGCCCCATGCTTCCAGGGCTCCATGTCCCGCACCGAAGAGCCATCCCCTCAGCCTATGGGCGCTTGCGCACTGAGCATCTCGCTACTGTGTGGTGGGGGTGCAGGCCTGCGAGCTGCGACCGCCCCTTGCGGTGAGTCCTGCTCTGGCCCTGGTCCTAGCTGTTGTGCGCCTAGTTGCATCCAGCATTCCTGAGCCTGCTCGAAGCATGGCGCGGCAGTTGGCTGGCAGGCACGCGGCTGGCTGACAGCAGCGGGCGGTGACCGCACAAGGGCAAGCGAGTCCCGCCCTGACGTGCACGTGACTGGGCGGTGGGCTGAGCGGAGTCTGCACTCGGCAAGCCGGCTGTGACCGCCTCCGCACAGTGGTGGTGTGGAGGCGAGTCCATGCGGCGGTGCTGTGGCTGGCGGCAGTGGCGAGCAGCAGGAGGCGGTGACTGCTGCCTTGGAGCGGCGTGGTGTCCTGCCCGGTGCGACGGCGCTGCTCTGTGGCTTACTGCCGTCCTGTGTGGTGGCAGCAGGCATGCGTAGTCGCGTCCTCGTGGTGGCCGTGTGGTGTCGTGGCCGTGCACGGTGAGCAGCGCGTCCTGCCCTTCCACCATGTCGTAGAAACGGGGGGCTGGCTGCTTGCGTGTGTGTGGCGCATTGCTGCAGGGCCGTGGACCAGCGCAGCGACCGCTGGGGGGTGTGGGGCGGGCCCTGGCCCCCGGCCGTGTCCTCTTGCTGCCAGGGCGGAAGCCGTCGATGGGTGCGTTGGCAGCAGCGGCCGAGATGCGCGGGTGTGACTGGGTAGTGACTAGCCCAAGGACACGGCTGTATTCCACTCGTGTTCCCACGCTGTGCTGTGCGTGTGATTGGTGTGTAGTGAACGGCTGTGCCGGCTGGTGGTTGTGTGGTGGCACCTGGGGCCGGGCGGCGACGGCCGGGGGTGTCCCTTGGCTCTGTCCCGCGGGTGGCGACGGGAGGGTGACACGTGTGTCTCAGGGCACGTGGCACGGGTGGTGGTGTCTTTCCCATTGGCGGCGACCGCGGCCCGCTACGCAAGGCGCAGCGTGGTGCGGCGCGTCCCGCCGTGGGTGCACCCTGGAGATTGGGTACACGGTTGTGACTACATGACTACATGATGCGGAAGGCTGCCGGCCAGTGGCGGCTGGTACTGGTTGTCAGCCGCCATGTCCCACCGGCGAAGGTTGTGGTGGTGGTGCGGCGGCAGCGGACGAGGCAATGTGTGGGGGAGATTTTGTCATTTGTGTGTTGCAGGGTGCTGCTGGTGGTGACCGCGGGGGCCGACCGGTGGGTTGGCCTCTCGCGCGTCCCGCTGGGCCCGTGCACCCTTCCTGCGTACGTGCTTGCGGCGTTTAATACAGAGCAGGCCATGGTTCCTTCCCGCTCCTGCTGCCATTGCCTTATTTTCTACCTGTGCAATTGTGGGCTGCTGTGCTGTCGTGTGCTAGCAGAAAGGGCAGACCTTGTCACATCCGGAGGCATACTTTAGGTACCACCACTGCATGTGCTCTGCTGTAGCAATATTTTGGCCTCCCGTTGCGACATGGCGTACGGTACTGTGTCTGCCGATTTTGTAGCCGTGATGATGCTGTTTTGGGGCCCTGGCGTTGTACGATCTGTACACGTAGTGCAGTTACGGGGGGGTCCCTTTCGAGTGCCCGCGTGGACTGGACGGCAGAGATTGTTGAGGTTGCGTCGCTGCAACAATGTCGGTGGTGGTGCCACCACGCTGGGCTGCTTGTCTATCGCTTTCCCGTGCGGCGGATTCTGTGCACACCTTACATGTGTAATCTTTTTCGGGCTTGCCGCTCCTTGCCAGGCTGATTCGCAAACTTGCAAACGCCAGACGCGCTTGACCAGTCACCGACACTGATGGCATGCTCGTGCCGCGGCATGGCATGGCTTTGACGATAACGAACCGCGCGGGCGAGCCACAGTACAAGCAGTGCAAGCCTGCAGCAAGGCGGTGCATGGGCTGTGGGGCACACCAACACTGTCAACGCGTTACAACCTGGCCCTGCCTAGGCTTGCTTCCTCTAATTCACCGCAAAAATTTCAGTCACAGGCCCTGTAGGGCACGTCGGAGAGCCCAGGGGAGCGTAAGGACACAAACGTAGAGTCTGGTGAACCCAAGTGGCAGATGACGGGGCTCAGCTCGGCTCAGCAACACTTAGCGCACGGTGTCCTTCAATTCTTGGTGCCGGTTGGTGCTGAACCCTGGCGCACACCAGCACCCACTTTCGGGTTCTGAGCCACGGGGTCCGCACAGGTCCCCCCATATCCACAGACGTCCACAACGACATGAACTCACGCAGAGGCACAGTATCGGGCGAAGCTACCACACCACATGCCGCAGATGAATAGTGGAAAACCAGTACCGCGTTGGAGGCGGACCCGCATGCACGACAGCGCGCTCCCTCATGCATTGTGTAGCACCCACGCATTAGTTCGTGTGGTGTTGATCATAAGTGTACAGCCCTTGAGATGCCCATAGGGTGAATGATTATTGTAGTGCAGGTAGACAGGCCAGCTGCTTGGGGTCGCGCCGGCAGCAGCCTCATACCTTGGTGCCATGCCTCACGTGTGTATTAGTTATGCTTAGGCGTGCCGGTGGTACACCAGGGCCACGGGTGCTGCATGTGCGCTACGCCGCCGCACACCTGAGGCCCTACCACCGACCGTCACCAGCCAGGCCATCAACCGAGACTCCTGCTGGCGCCCCTTGTTCCCACGCCTGGCTGTCGTAATGTCATTTACCGGTATACTGACGCCAAACGTTGGTCGTGTTACGTCAATGTTGGCCAACGCCATAAACGCTGCTCATGCGGGCGGCGGTGGCCGCTTGACCTTTTTCAGCACCCGCTTGCCGTACGGTGGCGACGGTGGCCGGCGTGGCGGGCGACGTGGCATCGGTGACGGCGGCGGCGGCGGCGGGGGGCTCTTCTTTTCGACCACCCTGCGCGGCATCGGCGGCCGCGGCGGCGGCGGCGACGCCATAGTGGTCGCGGCCAGGGGAGCCCAAGGACGCGGCGGCGGCGGTGCGGTTGGGTGGCCAGCCGCCGGCATCGGAGCGTTCGGACTGGGGGGCAGCGGCAGCTGTGGCGTGGGCGGTCTGGGAACCCACGGTGGCGGATGGGAAGGGGAGGGCGGGTTGGGGTGCGGAGGAGGCGTGGGAGGTGCGGGCGGGTTCGGGGGCGGGGAGGGCGGGGAGGGAGGAGCAGGAGGGGGAGAGGGCGGCTCGGCACAGCAGAGGTCTGGGCTGGAGGCGAGCTGGAGGCCGGGGGGAAGGAGGGCGGGGCCCCAGGGAGGGCGGTGGCAGGAGATGCCGATCGAGGTGGTGGAGGTGGTGACCAGCAGGGCTGTGCCGCAGGGGAGCCCTGAGCGCATGGCCAGGAGGATGGGGGACAGGGCCAGGCCTAGGGAGGTGGTGGCGGCCAGCTGGCTGGAGAAGGCCTGGACCTAAAGGGACGAGGAGGACGCCGGACAGGGGTGTGGGTGCGATGAGCAATTGTTTGTAGTTTTATCATGTACGAGTATGTCATTGATTCAGTTGTGCTTTCATCTTGTGGGTAGGTGGTCGTAAGGCGCGAAGGTGGGGGTAAGGGAGTAACCCTGGCTCGTACCAAAGCAAAGAATGAATGGCACGGGTTGGCGCCATGCATGTCCGTGTCTGCCCACCTGTACTTCGTATCCCGTACGACCGTCGGACAGCTGCCGGCACTGGTACGGCGGTACGAGCGCATTCAGCCTGCCGGTGGCCGAGATGGCGAAGGACGCCAGCGAGTCGCTGAGCTGCTCGCAGTCGGTCAGGGACTGTGTATTAGGTGGCATGAGCACTAACATGGAGAGGAAGTCAGCTGGTGGTGCAGGGGGTGGCGGTGAAGGGCCTGGGGGCTGTGGAGGGGGTGAGGGTCCGGGGCTGGGTGGTGGCGGGCTGGGAGGCTGTGGAGAGGGAGGCGAGGGAGGCGAAGGAGGTGGGCTGGGCGGGTTTGGCGGGTGGGGAGGAGAAGGGTTGCCTGGTGGGTACGGAGGTGGACTGGGGTGGGGCGGGAGTGGTGAAGGGGAGGGTGGAGGGGGC
>VFQN01006473.1_pt1 | contig 13328 bp, 11 predicted proteins | sample 3512371 | NCBI WGS metagenome assembly VFQN01 (sample SAMN10412370, study PRJNA504923) | tailings metagenome | isolation source: Replicate 2 from Balatoc abandoned mine | place: Philippines: Itogon, Benguet | collected 2017-08-28
GTGTTACTGTCGGCAGCGCAGATGCACGAGGGACAGTCGCGGTCTCTAGCTCAGTTGTCGTGAGGGGACAGCCTCCGCATACGCGCCTTGCACTTGTCAAATATGTAGGATGCCAAACGTGACCCCACAACCCGCAGCCCGGGATGCCAGACCTGACCCCACGTGTGGCAGCCCGGGATTCGGAACCTGACCCCACGCCCGGCAGCCGGGATGCAGGACCAGACCCCACAACCCATAGCCCAGGATACCAAACATGACCCCATAGTCGGTAGCCGGGATACCAATCCTGGCCCCACAGCCGGAAGCCTGTTTTTGGGATTCGCGTCCGACCCCCCCGCGCAGGATTCCGGGATTCCGGGCAACTTGGCACCCTCTGGCCATAACTCCAAGCCAGCACGGCGCGCAAGGCCCCAGACTCACGCACCAACCGCCAAGATGTGAGGGCCGTGGTCTCTTGTACAGCAAGGAAAACTTTCGCCACCGACGAGTGCATTGGTGCTCCATGCTCTCCCATGTGCTGCGGAAAGCAGATCGACCCACGGGTCACCGCTCGGTCACCGTGTGAGCCTATGTAGCCATGTACAGTAACGCCTGATAATGTGTTAGGTGCTGCAAGCAAATGCAAGCGGAGAGTCTGTGGGTCTCTTTCTGAACATTCTGGCGTGTCACAGCAGCCGCCCGAGCAGAAACAGTCCCCTTCACACATGAGCATGCGCCGTGCTGCTGTGCACTGCCGCTTGCCGCACATCTCGCACGCTGTGCGGTGCCGGCCCTGGAACTGCTGCAGCTGAATCGGGCGGTCAATCTCTTCCGTGCACCTGCGCAACTCAACGGCCCAGCGTCTGCTGCGCGCCCCGTTGCGCCCCACGAGGATGACTACACCCCAAGGCCCACGCACTACGCGCAGGGGCTCGCTGCAGCCCTGGGCAACCACATAGTCGCCGCGGTGGAAGGCAGGCAGCTGTACGGCGTGAGGCTGATCCAGCTGCTCTCGCCCGTCCTGCATGGCCGCTGTCCGATGGTGAGCGGCCTGGTGGGACGGCGCCGGCTGTGCTCCCCCCACTGCAGCCCTGTCGGTTCGCGCCGGCCGCTCCTCTGAGCTGAGGTCTGGCCGTGGCCGGTAGGCCCAGGTACGCCACCAGGCGCAGCGTCCCGTGCGGGTAGCAGGCTTGCCTCGGCAGCTGGACCAGGGCAGGGTCAACGTCGGCCCCCACACGGCTGTGCACGCCTTCACGAAGTCGCAGCGGGGGATGAACTCCTCAACGCCAGGGCCACGGGCAAAGCGCTCAGAGATCACCTGCACCTGTCCCCGCCCAGGAGATCTGCAGCCACCTCATAGCCAGCTGCAGTCAACAAAGCCGCGATGAAGCCCGGATGCGCCAGGCTGAACATTATTAATAAGCTCACGGCTTGTATCGACACATGGGTTCCTACACGCGACAATGCACGCACTGTCCACCGCTGTGCGAACTCCGAAGGTTCATACGGTACTCGACACTTGTCGAACAGCGTCGACTCACATCCGTCGCCACTTACGTCCGGTCCGGTCACAACACCGGACTGATGGGTAATGGTACAACATTCGACTATTGTACTGTACAATACCGTACACCAGAAACACAACCCACACCTGACCAACCCGACATGGTATACAGGAGGACCCCAAACCTCAAACGAAACACCAGAGCACACAACCAGGTGCGTGACTAGCAGAACCAGTAGCAGAACCATGAATAGTTTAGGCATACTCTCCTCCAAGACATGCACAGTGTACCCAAAGGCAGGCCTCGTGACTCAGCCATACACCTGCTGCTCCCTTGAGAGGCCCTAAGGGGCATAGCTTTGCACACACCAGTGTGGAGGGGTCTGCTCATAGGAAGGCGTGCGAAGGCACGTGTCACATTTGTCCCGTCACGGTGGCATCGCAGGCCGCAAAGCACTCGTCAACATGACACACAGGTGTAGCTCTACATCAATTTAATGTACACACAGCTGCTGTTCCACGGCCCAGGCTCAACGCTCCGAGGGCGTCCTGTGGGACGGCCTACCGAGTCGATCGCTACAAAGGCCGCACCACCCGTAATCTACAAAAGAACCCGTCCGGATGGCCGCTGCCATGCCACGAAACAGTCCACAGGCTCCAGCACGTAGCTAGTCCATTGAACTCCCCAGTCTTCGCTACTCTTCCACTCTCTTAGTGCCCTACGAGCAGTCTACACTTTCTCGAGGCGAGAGGACCGAGACGTTCAGAGGCGACTTCTGGCGCCCTCGCGTAACCCGAATGAAGGGCTCTCGTTAACCACTCCGCACCGTGCGCATGCGCTCCGCTTGACATGAAACAGAGCAAACCAAGCCATAAAAGAGCCAACGCCAACGGTCGCAGCTGCAGGTCAAGCCTCAGTCGTCCTCGATGAGGTTGATCAGCCCAGCCTCCAGGGCTGCCAGGCGGTACTTCTCGAGCTTCTCCCTGCAGCACCAGCAGCACGCTTAGCAGTAGCAGCACCATGGAAGGCAGCGCTCGCTGCAACGGGCAGACCGCCGGGGACGTAGGTGTCAGCTAGACACCAAAAGTCGACACATCCTGCAAGCGACCAGGTCCTCCACTGTGTCGACGGCTTCCGGACAAGACGCACACAACCGAGCTGAATCACCAGCTCTGCATGCAGGATGCGCCACGATGCCATCCCCTTTTTAGGTTCTAAATGCTCAGCACATACCGGTACCTAACGGTAACGGCATCAAACCGCATGTAGATATAGTGCCCACCTGTACGGCGCGATGTACAGCTCCCACTCCGCCGGCGGGCGCAGGATGTCCGACGTGGACACGCCCGCCAGGATGCCGATCTCGTACGGGGTGGGCTCCTGCACGCACACCGTCACACGGAGCGTGCAGCCGTTGCACCAACATCATCAATCTTTTTTTGCGGACAGCCGACCGAGACAGTCCACCTGTAGGACAACAAGCGCAACCGCACATGTGCCATGTGCTGCCACAAGACCCTGTCTTAATCCGTGTCCTCAAACCCGCCCCTTTGTTGTGCACGTCGTACTTGTGTTGCAACCGCACAGCGCACCTTGGGCGTGCGCTTGAGCTTCCATCCCATGTCCCGCAGGCTGCGGTCGCTCTTCTTCTGGTTGCAACGCTGGCACGCCGTCACCTGGCGAGGTAGAGAAGGGTAGGACATGTTGCCGCCACCAAGAACTGGAAGCAGGTAAACTCGCCGCGCTTCTGTCCGTAAGACTCTTACATTTGTTGCATGCAAGTGGTTGAGTTATGCCAGTCCCACGCATCGGCCAGCAATGCACGCCCATTGTCCACCGTCGTGTATGAAGGTAGTTCCAAGCGTGTGCATGATCGGCATCGCGCTTCTATCGGGCGCTACTGGGCAGCAGCAACAGCTACAGCGGTTGTTACCATCGCTGTGCCCCGCACAAGGCCGCCGCACCCACCAGGTTGTCCCACGTGTCCTTGCCGCCCTTGCTGACGGGCTGCACGTGGTCGATGGTGAGGTCCCGCCGCGACCCGCAGTACCTGTACGACAGTACGGCAGCAGCTGTGCGTCACAGCCGCGCCGGCACAGCCTCATCACAGCAAACGATGGACGTCCACATAAGCTGGTCTCGTTACTGCTGCCTTTACCGTCTCCCTAAACCCTTCAGCGCTGGGTTTCCAGGTGAGCTGCTAGCTGCTCGGTTGGGCCACGCAAGCAATGGTGCCGTACGTCCAGTTGTTGTATGTCCCAAGGATGTTCCTCCACCGGACCACCCTTTTGGCGACTCACTGGCAGCAGAAGCCGTCCCGCACCATAACGTTGCGCCGCGTGCACGCCACACGAGAGCACAGGTCCTGTGGGACAGCGTGAAACAGTAAAAGAGCAACGGCGTCAGTTGCAGCTGCGAATACCTCATACACTGATCATGTATCGTGGTGAGGGCAAGCACAGGCCGTGCGGAGATGTGCGTGCACCGAGCTACACGCACGTATCAGGGCAAGCGTTATAGCTTATAGACCGACAAGCCTTTCTGTTCCCGCTGGACATCGCCTGCAGCACTGAGAGGTGCGGTGTATCATTTGGCAATGCAAGTAAGCCACCCGTTGCATTGGCAGGCCCATGGCTACATCGCGCGTCGCTCGTGTGGCTGCTGCACTGGCGTGCGCACTGGCGGCATTGCTCACCGTCATGTCGGCCGTGTACTGCGGCACCCGCAGTACGGCAGGCAGCGGGAACTCGCCTGCGCCGGTGGTGCACACGGCGGGCGGGGGGTAGTACTCCAGCACCTCACCCTGCAGGAGGGCGGGGACAAGTCGGTCTCGGGGCAACTGCAACACTGCAGCTGCACAGCGAGCCTGCCATAGCGGCTCCACATTGCAGCCATACCGCGCCATGCTGTATCTAGTGCTGTAGACCGTATAAAAAATACGGTCAAGATCGCCGTCAAGCCAGACCATGGACGCACTGGGAACAGAGCTAACCCGATGCATTGGCACGTGAGTTCAGCACCTCCCACGTCCCAGGCTCCTTGAGCTGCCTTTGCCTGTCGCCCTCTAGGACACGTGGTCATAACTCATTGTAACAATGGTGATGTTGCCATTACTTGCGCCGCCACCGACAATGTGTAGCCCCAGCAGTAGCTGGGTCGCTGGGCACCCACCTTGCCGAAGTAGTCGAAGTGGAAGGCTTTGTACCAGGTGACCACGTTGATGGGGCGGTAGGCGCAGTCCAGGACCAGGGCCCGGGGCTGCGGGGTTCGAGCACGACCAGCAGAGGGGCAGCACGTGAGGGTGCTGGTGAGCATTCACGTGCATGCCGTGACTGGGTGCATATGGGTTTGGCTGCAAAGTGGCATGTTCCCATTGCTGGGAAAGCTGCTTGCCCTCCCATGCTCGACACGACGCCGTCCCTTGCCCTGTTTCAAACTGCCGCCGAACTGTACGGCACACCGCCGTGCCGTATGGTGCCGTACCTGTTTGGCGGCGCCGAACCGCGGGAAGGGCAGGATGTTGCCTGCGCCGCCGAGGTCCGACCCCTCCTCGTCCGACCCGCTCGCAACGGTGGAGGAGGCCTGCGGTTGCACACGTGGCAGGGGAGGGCAGGGAGGCCTGGCTGTGAGGTCACCACCTGACTGACGCATGCACTGTGGGAGCGCCTTTGCCGTGTCCGTTGAGCATTAGAGTGCATGGTCCCGTGGGATGTGCAAAAGCTCAACTACGGCGGTGAGCAATAAGCGCTTGCAGGCACAACTTCGTACATCAGCAGCCTGTCGTCAACTACTGCAGTGCACGTGCGACCACCGCATCCCCACCTCCAGCTCCTCCGTCTCAACGACCGCCACTGACACAGCCGCCCCTGCCGCCGCAGTCGGGCTGCCGCCGCCCGCAGCCTCCCCGCTGCCGCTGCTGCTGCTGCTGCCGCTGCTGCTGCTGCCCCGGCTGCGCTTGCCGCCGCCAGCCCTGCGCCCCGCGGCCGCCGACGCCTGCACGGTCGTCCTAGAGGTCGAAGGGATCGCAATGCTCCCAGCCGGTGCAAGTGAGGCAGGAGACACAGGCGAGCCTGCGGCTGACGGCAATGATGTCCCGCCAGGTGCGTAGTCGCGCGTGCTGCGACACGACAGGGAGCAGAGGGCGTTTGAGAAGGACATCTAGGCTCCTGCAAAGTGGTGCTGCACGCACAGTCGCACACAACAAAGCAGCGACTCCAAGCACGCAAATTTGCGCATCGTACGCAGGCAGTGTCGCTCACCGCATCAAGAGGCTGCGTTGGCGGCCCACGAAGGTAGCAGCATGCGGCTCGGACTCGAAGCCCGAGCTGCCCAAAGCTGCAGCGCACACACGCCCAACGCCACTGCTGCTGCTGCTGCTGCAGTCGCCAGTGGCGCTATTGCCGCTCCGCCATCCAGCAGCGAAGGACTGCCGTGCCCCGCTGGTGTAGGCCAAGGCGGTGTGCAGGTACGGCACAAGTAGCCGGCCCTGGGTGCCTGTACCCAACGCGGTGTGGGCCCTGGTGCACGGTGCGTGGCCATCATGCCCCACAAGAGAACCCCACTGCGATGCAAGCATGTTGCGCTGGTTCCGAAAACCGCTAGCTCTCCAAAATCGTCTCCGAAAGCAACCGCTCCAGTGAGGACAGGGAATCAGCTGCAAGCGGGAGGAAGGGGGTTTCGGTGGGAACTCGACTTGATAACTGTTAGCTCAGAATGACTGGCGCGCATGACAAGGGAAGGCGTGTTGTGACGTCGAGGACACGCAGGATGATGGCGCGCCCCGGCGCCCGGCAACACTGAGTACTGGGAAGTGAGAGCTGCTGCTGTCAATTTTGTTACCCAGTCTTGCTTGCAAATGTGTAGTCAGAGTGTCAGGGTTGCTGGGTTGGTATCTTGGTGAATATAGAAGACGTCGTAAGCGCGCGTAAAGCGCGCAAGGGCGCTGTGCGCGCTGTTCCCGAGGGCGGTTCGCTCCATGAGCATTCACGCGCTGACTACGTATGATGCTGGAAGTCAGCTTGCGAAAGATACGCTTACACGTCGACACGCAAGGTCAAGACGATGGGCGAACCGATACATCAAAGGCCACGCGCCAAGGCCCCACAACAAGCCACGCTTCATCTATGCTTGCGACTGACTAATCTGTAAACACCGGCGCCTCAACCCCGTGGCTCTCCAGGACATCCCCGGAACCCTACTTTACTTTTGGAGCGCCATTCGCACCAGAATTGGTCGCACTCACTTCACATATGCCACATTAGGTAGTTGCGGGTGGTGGCGGTGCAGGCATCTGCTTTCCCGAGACCTTTATGCGCACCTTCCAACAGGTGACCGCAGCCCAGTCCAGGAGATCGCGCCAACGCTTGTCTCAGGCGGCTTATCGACCGTGTGCCGTGTCACTTGTGCGTGGTGGTGATGAGGGCGAAGCTGGACTCTCTGAAAGGTCGCCGGATACGTTGCTAAAGCTTGCTCCTATTCGAAGTAGCGTTAATGCAACAGCATTGTGATGAGCGACTGGATGACTGCAAACTAACCAATCGTGTGCTTTGCTCCGGTATGTAGAGCTGAAGGCTACAGCGAAGACGAAGGACGACCGGGCTAACCAGCAACCACTTCGCAACAACCGAAACACGTGCCCACTGCCGTGCAAAGCGCGCGCAAGAGGCACGTCAGCGCTTCATGCAGGACCGAACGCTCCCATGGCATTTAGATGGAGCCTACAGGCATTTGCGCGCGCATGATGCATGAGCCCCACGCTCCACCAGCAGCACACAAATCGGACATGCCCTTTGTCCGTTCTTCACATGATGTCCAAATAAATTGTAATGAGAGCAAGCATTTTATATCTTATGGAGTGCGGTTTACTGGGGACGCACGTCAATAGAGGAGCATGGTGACTTGCGGAGGTAGGTCCAGCTAACATAACGTGCTTGACAGAATGTGGCCTTGTATCAGCTTCTAGCGGGTAAAAGTAATTTGGGGAGAGGGAACATATCATGAAGACCTTCGGACCGCATGCCGAATACCTGCCCGCGACTTGCGCCCTCACCTTCGTGTTCATTTTTTACCTGAGATTGTAGCGGCAAAAACATAAAGACCCAAATGCAGGCCAAACCTAACGCCCAACCCGCTCCCTGTCGCTCCCTGGGTATGTCGGTATACCTCGTACCCAGGCTCCGACGCTCTCCCGCTTTGGGCCCAGGGTACGCCCTTAACGGGAGAGGCGAAGCCGCAGGGGCGCGTGCTTCCTAGCAAGCTGCACGAACCGCTTGTATCTCAGCGGCAGCAGCAGCAGCAGCAACAGCATTAGCAGCATCGCGGCTGGCAGCTGAGGCCTGCACACTGACCCCCCTCACCCGATGGGACCGCTGGTTGTTGCGGCAATGTCCGCGGCCGCAGCTGATGCAACATCCCGCCACGCGCTACAGCCTCGCGAGCCGATGCCAAACAGCACGCCGCGGAGCCCTCGGCCACCTGTGGATCACCATGTGACTGGCAGCAACGTCCCGACAGGAGCGGTGCCTCAGACAGCCGCGATGGCCGCACCGTCACTGCCAGCGCCTCCAGCAGGGCAGGATGTTGACGCCTCGGATGAGCGTATGGGACCTCTCCCTGAAGGGAAGCAGGGGGGCATTGTGGAAGGAGCAGCACAGCATCAGGAGCAGCCGGCAGAGTCCACCAACGGCGCCCTCATTGATTCAGCGCTGCCCGGCGCCACCACAGCGTCAAGCAACCCAAGCACTAGCGGCGGCAGCACCACCGAGCAGCTTCCTGTCTCTGAATCGACGTTGCCGGACGCAGCTGGTATGGGTACCGGCACTGAGGGTGGGGCGGGGTCGGGGGCGGGGACGCGGGTAGGCGACGCTTCGGGTACGGCCGCGCCTCTCACCACCACTGAGAACGACGCAGCTGCTCAGGGTACCACTGCGGTGAAGCATGTGGCAGCAGGCGCCGCTGCAGCACAGACTGAGCTGGCTGTGCCAGGAGCGACTGGTGTGGCAACTGCCCCCACGGAGCCCGGAGACGCGCTGGAGCACGAACGGGAGGCGGTGGACATGCCGGGCGGGTCGGACACGCTCCTGTCCGGAGCCAAGCCTGGAGAGAGCGGCGGCGATGGCTGCGTTGGAAACGGGCTGGAAGGCAGCGGCAATGCAGCCGCTACCCCTGTTCCTATGCCAGACGCCTCTGCGGCTGGGTCCATGGTTGCTGGTGCAACGGATAGTCCCGGGCAAGCCGACAAGGGCGCCAGCAGCACATCGCTCTTGGGCGACAGCGGCTCGGACGGTGCAGACGCTGCAGGAGCTGCCGCTGCTCAGCCTCTGCATCAGTCCAGCAGGGCGGGCAGCATGAGCAGCATCTGCAGCAGCGTCCCGCCCAGTGTGGGCGGCGATACGCGGTGCAACAGCCGGCTGGAATTCCTTCCGGGCGTCGGGGAAGACGGCGAGCAGGAGGTTGTGCGCGAAGGGGCCGAGGACTCACACCACCATCACCACCACCATCATCATCACCATCACCGCAGGCACCACGCAACCCTCTCAATGCCGGTGGCACAGCCGGACGGGCACGCAGGCCAAGAGGCCGGAGGTGCGGCAGGCGCTGGCGAGCAGGGAGCGGATGGGGTGCAGCCGGCTGACCCACATGTGCTGGAGGGCGTCACCAGCGCCCAAGGCCAGCATGAGGAGCTAGCAGGTGGCGCAGAAAGCGGGCTGGCGGTGGACGAAGGCGGGCAGCAGGAGGGCGTGGCAGCGGAGACGGAAGAGACGCCAAACGGGCACTTGGTCAGCGATGTGGACACAGCGGTAGGGGCGCCGGGTACGTTGGTGGCAGTGGCAGCGGAGAATGGTGCAGCAAGGGAGGCGGGCGAGGAGGCAGGGCAGACCTCGGCGGCACTGCAGGGCGCCACGGGCCCCGCCGGTACAGCGAGCCACAATGAGGACACGGCACCTGCAGGTTGCGGTGCGGAGGCGAAGGCTGCAGGGTGCACCGCGGAGGAGCCGACAGCAGCAGCAGCCGCAGCAGCGACAGCAACGGTACAGTCTGCAGTGGGCGCAGGTGACGACGCAGGTGCCTCCACAGGGGCCTTGGAGGGGACCAGTGGAGGTGAGCTTGAGCGGCTGGCGGCATGCCCGGAGCCGCCGGCCGTGCCTGGGCTGCAGCAGCAACCTGTGCAGCAGCAGCAAGCTGCCCAGCCACCTGAGCCGCCTCAGTTGGCGGAGGGGCAAGACACTGCTACGCCACCCCAGGCGGGCCCGCAGCCGCCAAGCCCCAGCGTCAAGCCGACCGTATCTGAGCTGCGCCTGAGGATGCCCCACGCTGGCGCCGTGGCGTCCGCCGTCTTGACGGGAGCGGCAGCAGCAGCAACAGACGCTACCGGCCCGTCCAGCGGTTGCGGTAGTGGTGCGGCCCAAGCTTCTGCCTACGCCGGTGAGGGCGCCGGTGGGGCTGGTGCGCCCAGCGGCTCGGCCACTACGCGGGGGTTGCTGACCGTCCGCAACGTGGTAGCACCGCCAACGGGCCCTGGAGCTGCCGCTGCCGCACGAACGAATGCGCCTAGCGGCTCGGGCATCGGTTCAGCTGCCGTACCTGACGGGTCGGGCGGGGAGGCGTCCCTTGTTCTCCCAGCACCCGTCGCTTCGCCCGCAGCTGCGACAGTGCCTCAGCCTGTGATGCAGCCAGCGCCGAAGGCCTTGTGGCAGTCCAGTGCCCTGCCTAGGCTGAACTTCATACCTCAGGGTCCGGTGACAATGGTGACCAGCGGGCGGGGGCCGAACGCGTTGCGGGTGTGCGCGACGGAGGGTGGGGCGCTGACGGCGAGGAGGGCAGCGGTGGTGGCGGCGGCAGCGGCCGGGGATGGAGCGGTGGCGGTGACGGCGAGGGCAGCGGCGGCGGCAGCTGATCTTAGGACGGCGAACCAAGAAGGCGTGGTGACCCTTGTTGAAGGAGTATTGGGCACGGTTGAGGCAGGGCCAAAGTCAGCAGCAGCGGAGGTCGCGGCCCCGATGGCGGCGAATGATGCAGAGGCAGCAGGCCTGGCAGGTGCGGCCGGCAGCAGTCAAGGCACAGAGCCTTTGCTTGAAGGGTGCGCTGCTGCAAGGCTAGCTCACGAGAGTCTGGGGACGGCTGGGTCAACGGAAGCGGGCAACTCGTCGGCCACACGTGGTGTAACGAGAGCAGGCTGTATGTCGGAATCCGGGAGGCCCCGGCCCCTGAAGCGCAACGTCACCATCGCAGGGGAGCAGCCGGCATCCGCTCCACAGCCCCAGGCTGCAGGAGCACACTCTGCCCTGACCGCCCGATCCCGCGGCCCATCGAACAGCGGCGTCGGAACGACCTCCCGCCTGCGTAGCGTCAGCGTGGGCGGCGGTACGGCTGGCGGCGGCGTGAGCTCCAGGTCTCGGCTGGCCAGCGGCGCCGGTGCCAGCATGGGCGCCTTCTCCGCTGCCGGCACCTCGTTCGGGGTGGAATTGGAGCTGGCAGACGCGTCAGGTGCCTTTACAGACGGCAGCGTCAGCAGCACCGACGAGGTGGCGAACCTTGACTTTGTGCCCATATCCGCCGAGGCTCCAGGGCCGCTGTCTAGGGACTACGCGGAGCACCTGGACGCCTCCCTGTGGGGCGGTCACCCGCACATCCTAGGCAAGGCCGCGGGAGGGCTCCGCACCACAAAGTCCTTCATCGTGCCGGCTGCCATCAACACCGGGCGGGAGTACTTGGCTCGCCGCCACGCCAGTCACAAGGTGCTGCGGACGGGGGGCTCGAGGTCCAGGGGGGAGGGTTCCGCGGGCGGGGGTGCGTTGTCGGCAAGGGGGGCGGCGACGGAGCCGGGCGGGGCTGCGGTGGCGGCGGCGGGGGCAGAGGAGGGTGGGGATATGGGGCCAGCGGCGGCGGGGGCGCCATCGCTGGCGGCGGCGGCGGTGCTGGTGACGGCGGCGGCGGCAGACCCTGTCCTAGCGCACATGATGGACAAGGCGAGGACGAGGGCGGCGGCGGAGATGAAGCGGCGGAGGGATGTGGCAGCCGCGGTGCAGGCGCAGGCGGCGGCTCAGGCGGCCGCGGCGGCGGTGGCGGCGGGGCTGCCGCCGCCGGGCTTGGCGTCGGCGTTGGACGGGGCGGGGGGCGGCTTGGGCGCCATGACGGACGAGGAGCGGGCCAAGGAGCGGGTGAGAGGATGCGGCGAGCAATGCAGTGCTTCAACATTGCTTTGCAACTTCAATTCCGTCAGCGCATGCAGCTCAGATAAGAAGGAACCGTGGCCGCCGTGCAGCACACCTGCTTATGCAATCATAGTACTCAGCACCCCTCCCCTCATGCCGCCCCCAGGCACGCATCGCCGACCTGCTGTTCCAGCGCCAGGCGGAGGACTGGGCCAAGGCGCACGGCCACGCGCCGCCGCAGCGCAAGCTGGCCCCCGCCGTGCTCAAGGTGCGGCTCGCCCGGGGCCTATGGGCTGTGGGCTACCGGCAGAGCTGTACATAGAGTGGCGAACTGAGCTGGTGACATCACCCGTTGCGCGAGCTTGTGCCTGCGACCTTGGATATACTGTGCATGACTGTCGCAGTCAATACCGGTACTGTGTGCCAAACACCGCCCGTGCTGGCCCCGGCAACACGTCGGGCAGGCGGCCCAACGAACCGTTGGGTCGTTGCCTTTTGGCCATGGGACGGCATACCTTGTACATACAGGAGGGGTTAAGGGGCATGGTATGTACGGCCACTCCCGTCGCAGGTTGTGGAGCAATGGTTCGAGGTGATCGACGACGACCGGTCGGGGGCACTTGAGGCGCAGGAGCTGGCGCAGGCGCTGTCGGTGGGTGGTGTGAGGGGGCGTGCAGCAACTTGACTAGAGAAATTGTACACTGACAGATGTCCGGCCCCGCGTGGCTAGGTTGCGTAATGGTGCAGCCTTGCTATCCCATCTCCACAGCCTTGGGACGCACCCTGCCAGCGCTCCAACCATACCTTACCGTTTCCCGCCTGCCGCTGGCTGCACGCCACGCCTGCGGCTAGGGGGACGCAGGATTTGGCCCTTGTGTCCAGTGAAACTCCTATAACTCACCTCGACCCTTGACGGACAGGGGCCTCCTCCCTGTGTGTTTGCTGCTTGCCGCAGGCCGCCGGCGTGGCATGCAGCGAGGGTGACGTGCAGGAGCTGGTGGCGCTGATCGACAGCAACGGGGACGGCCGGGTCACGTGGGCAGAGTTCCAGGCCTTCCTGCTGAAGGTGGGGCCGGGGTGAGGGGTGCGAGCGGTGTAGGGGCAGCAGGGAAGCAGGGCGTGGGCTTGTTGGGGAGCAGCACAGATTTAACCCATTCTTCGGCAATGAGCAAAGCCAGCCGATAGCTGCAAAGAAGCCTTCAATAGTAGAATTGCAGTGCCTGCGGAGGGCGACTAGGAACAGGGCGCGCCGGGGGGACACGTTGGGCGCGAGCACAGCAGCACTGTGTAGCGTCACGTGGCCACTGGGCAGAGGCTTGCAGTTGGAGCAGTCCGTTTTACCGGACTACTGACGCAGTCGTAGTGGTGATTCAAAGAGCCCGGACTGTTGCCTTTCCTGCACACACTTGGCGACTCAAGCACACACGCTGCCGCCCTTGCGCCGGCCTGCTCCGCCGCAGGAGTTTGCTGCGGGCAAGAACCTCATCGGCGGCGACTACGTGCTGCCCAGCGGCAAGCAGCTGCCGTTCGGGGCCATGATCGCGCGGCTCAAGCGGCAGAGGGTGCTGGAGGACGTCATGGCGGTGGGGGGGACGGCGGTTGGGCGGGGGGGTGGGCGGCGGGTGGCGGGGCGATTGGGCGGGGGAAACGGGGAAGGGGCAGAGAGTGCTGAAGGACGTCATGGCGGTGG
>VFQN01006474.1_pt1 | contig 13327 bp, 9 predicted proteins | sample 3512371 | NCBI WGS metagenome assembly VFQN01 (sample SAMN10412370, study PRJNA504923) | tailings metagenome | isolation source: Replicate 2 from Balatoc abandoned mine | place: Philippines: Itogon, Benguet | collected 2017-08-28
TTCGATTATACGAAATATCGAGGCGAACTAATTTCACTGGAAGACCATATAATGCCTTTATTTGATTGTGTGACACATTTAATTCTCTAAGTTCAGCGCAAGACATAATCCCGGAAATATCTGTTAATTGATTATAAGAAAGATCTAATCGCTGAATACGTCGTGGAAGATCAATGTCTAATATGCGATGTTGTAATTCATTGTAAGCTAAATCTAAGTCGGTGACATTTGGCAATAATTGGAAGAGTTGTAAACTATTTAATGTGCTAATACGATTGTTACGCAAGATTAAAACCTTTAACATTCTGAAACGATTCGGTGACAAATATTCCGAAAATCTGACGATCGCTAAATTGCGATTCGGAAGCTCCAATACAGTATCTTCGTAGAGGTTACTTCCTTTCCTAGGTAGATTGATATATTTCGATGGAGTATTGATTGGCGGCTTTGGCGTATTTGATTTCATCGCCGCGGCAGCCGCAGCAACTCTTAATTTCTCCTCTTCGTCCACTTCTTCATTCTGAACTTCATGAGCAGCTTGAATTTCAATATTGTCAACGTGTCTCTGTTGACTACCATTCACAAAAACTTCATCAATTTCTGTGAATAAATCTGATAACTTGCGTTGGGAATCATCTCTTCGAACTCCATTACCGTTATCGTTATTCTCCTCTGCGTCAAATGTGGTAAGTCGGGAGACAGTATCAATGCGAGGAATGCTATAATCAGAAGGAATCCTCAGAATTTGTTCTGGCGTATCTTGAATGTGTCCCTGCTCGGACTCATCCACGTTTGTGATTTCCGTCGCTGTAGGGGAGAGCAGAATGTCGTGGCTCAGAACAGTGTGACCTTCAGCCAAATCCGAAGGTTGATCCGCGTGCACATCGCTATCGTCTATCGCATGAGATATAGACGATTCATTCACCAATTCAGAAGAGGGAACTTCCGTTTCCTCAGTTGCAGATTCTGGAACGTTGAATTGAACGGAAGAGTTTGCAAGGAGATAAACTGGAGGGGATAAATATGTGGGGACCGAAGCCATGAAAGGGATAGATGTCCTGGTACCAGTCGGAGAATTCAGGGCATCTACTTGATCATTATAGGTATGTACATCATCCCCAAAATCTTCATTCGTCAAAATCGACTCCTGGCTATCTTTACGCTGTAGCTCTGTGGCAGAAGTCGCTTCAACCTCCGTGACCGAAGAACTATCATCTTTACCTGCAAGATAATCAACATGAGGCAAATCAGAGGGATTATGATCAACTGCTGTACCAACTAAAAGTTCGCCTTGTGATCTGGAATGAACTGGAATGGAGTTCAACTCTCGAACAAGCCAATCCTCATCGTCATCCTGGTTTCCATTCGCTTTGTAACGCATCGACTTCTCAGACTTGATAGTCTTCCAAGTTCTATAGTGCAAATGATGAAACGAGTACCATCTCAAAGAAAACCAAACTTACTCTTCATTCAGATTAGGGAGTGCACCACGCAACAATAATCCTTGAGTCAGAATCTTCTCTAATTCCTCATATCCTAAAGTACTTCGCTCCGAGATATTTGCATTCGCAAATGCCTTGGAGATTCGATCATGATCTAACTTCCCAACAACATCAAACCACATCTTAATTAAAAAAGGAGATAAGATGACATCCGGAGCGTGAGATTCTAAGTATTTCGATCGAATGAAAGCGTGGGCGTTCACTATCTTCAATGCATCACACATATGAGAAATCTTTCTGGTCAATTTATGATCTAATTCTTTGGAGTTATGTTCCAAATCAACCTCTCCTAAGAAAGCAACCGTGAGTCTCTTGTCTTTTTCGATTTCCTTCACTAATCTTAGTTGGCCCTTAAGGATCTTCACAATCATTTTCACACCCTACAAAACAAGAAGATCTTGATCAAAGTGAAATAAATAGTCATGCGGGCTACCTCATCTGTGAAGTCATTTCCTCGAAGATCGAGTTTAGCTATGACAGGCTTCTGTGCAAGGCACTCAACTAGAGAAATCAGCCTCTTATCATCCAGCGAGCAGTAAGATAAGTTCAGCTTGGCTTTATCTCCCAGCTTGCCTGCTTGGCTGATACGCTTCTTAAACTCAGCTATAGCATTCTTGGGAAGCATATAACCTTCAGACTCGCAGGCCTGTGTCCATTGGATATACATCCTGAACAAGTTGAAATAACACGATATGCTGTCAAGAACATACATAACTATACCTTTCAAACTCATTTTTCGAGGTACGACGATTGAAGTATTCTGATGTAGTTGATGAGATGGAGCCTCCACTGCTCAATCGACGAAAAGAGATATTATTGTTTGATCTTTTACTTTGCATTTCCCCTTTCGTTGCTTGATAAGGCGATGATCTATGACTAATTCTCTGAATTTTAGGTTATGCACGAAGACTGTTTAGAAGGAGAGTTTGACAGTTCTTTCACTTCTCCAGTAAATCCTTCTCTGCTGTAGATTTGTTTGATCGCAGTTGGTACCTTCGTCTCGAAACACAATTACTCAAACAGACAAGTCATGAAAGAAGGATCGAATCTCAGCTGTTAGGTTTTGTTTGCTCTATTGACTGTTTCTCTAACAACTATAATTCCCTTTCTCTCTTCAATGGATCCGTTAAATTAAAACAACGGATTTCTTTTCTTCGCCCACTTTCTTTGAGAAATGCAAAACTAGAGATTTGTAAATTTTAAGAAAAAGAATCAGTTAACTCTTGTTAGAGGAGATGCTTCAATAATGAATTACTGAAGTTCCTTTCCTTCCAACACAAGTCAAATCTCGTTGAAGTAATTCAAGCTCTTCAAGTATCAATACAAACAGGATAAGAGAATGGAGGTCAATGAGGAGCCGACAACTCCGATGGTGGTTGGTGTCGATATGCAAGTCATTGATTACTATGTCGTCGCAGAGGCAGAAACCTACGACAAGCACTACTTTATCATCCAAGTCCAAGTTGAGGACTTAAAATATACAGTCGACCGATCTTACGTAGATTTTGTTGAATTGGACCGCCTCTTGAAAAAGCTGCATCCTGAAAGTGCCGTTCCTCACCTACCCCTACGCGCAGCACCTTTAATTGAGAAATTCCTCTCGAAAGAAGCCACAAGACAACACGAACAGAATGGCAATTCAAGCTCTGGTGGATTTGGTTTTAACAGAAACTCCTTTTCCTTAACTCGTGATTCATTACTCGCCTCTCCTTCCTTTAAGTCTAGTGGCGTAACTAACGGCAATGTGCTCAAAATCGCAGAAAACTCGACTGAAATCATTCGCAATCGAATGAGCCCGTTAACTTTATATCTGACTGGAATTGCATGCTACCATGAATTATTGACATCTTACCCTTTGAAGAACTTCTTAGACGAGGAATACACCTCTATGCTCGACCTCAATATTCCACCCACACTTACTGAATTCGATCTCCTTCTATTAAATGCACCCGTCCAAAGTTCTGTTGTACATCGTATTGAATCGCATAACATCGAAGTGCCGGCAGATCACTACCTGCTTTGGCGATTTAAGACAGCGAAGTTTGATATTGGCTTCTCACTCGATCTTAACGGGAAGACACGATTGCCTTTCACTCGATATCGATCCAATGAACAGTCAATAGTGGGTGGTATATTGGTAACAGAAAATTCGATGGTCACTTTGAAGTGGAATAATACATATGCAAAATGTAAGTGATTTCTTTCTGTAGCCTCGTTTCACCTCATTTCATCGTCATTCTCATACGTAGTGCACAGTAAGAATTTATCCTGGTCAACAAGAATTGTTAGCAAAGAAGATTATGTTTCAGCACGAGAACAAGCTTTAGAATGTGAGGAAGAGAAGATTCGTTTCGCGGAGCAAAGATTTGCATTGCAGAGAGCATCAGTGCGTCATGCAACTACCCTCAGTGGTATCGTCCATGGTTCAATTATCCAAGCAGAATATCATGAAACACGGCAATACTCCACGAAATCACTAGAAGAAAATACAAATGGTCTATCGCATCAGAGGGAAGTACTTCTAAGTGATTTAGAGAAGGCGGAAGAAACTGTTGAGATTCTTGAAAATAAAGTGATTAGTCTAGAACAACAAAAACAAACATTAGAACAAAGTAAAAAAATTGTTTCGGAATCATGGAAATTTACAACACAGCAATTAGAAACAGTTCAAAAAGAATTAGATGAATTAAAAATATATATCAATGATTTAGAAACAACTCTAGATCTTCGTAATCGTGAAATTATGTTATTTAGTCATCAAATCCAAGAAAATGATGATAAAGAAAAAGAATTAAATGATTTAATTATGACAGTCATACATAATATTGATGTTTTAATCGAGCATAATCTTCAATCTGATTCTAATAATAATGAAACGTTAAAGAAAAGAGACGAAGAATTAAATCAAACATTAAATAATTATGATAATCATCATGCTATTAGCAATACTAAGAACGAAGAGGATCAAGAAGAAGCTGAAGCAATGAGTGCAAGGTTTGAAGGTCTTTTGCTTCTCACACAAGATCTTTTAGATGATCTTGGTCGGATTGTTGCTGTTGATCAAGATACTATCGAACATTTGAAGCAGATAAGGAATGATTTATTCAAATTGATTAAGCATAAAACACCATTTCCGTCTACTGTCGGTTCTGTGGATATGGTAGAGCGAGATTATGATGAACCTGACGTGTTAATGAATAATTCTGCAGTAGTGAATGGTCCAACTCCTCCAACTTTAAAATATTCCCATCCTACGAATATTCCCGGCAACATTGGTTATGAAACAACGATCATTGATCAGCGACCAATAAATAGGAGGGTTATAACACCGCTTCAAAGCGACAATGCTACGACCTCTACGTACTTAAGTCCTAAGTCATCACTTGTTTCTACTCCAGCTCAACATTCTACTTCCTTCACCTCTTCCAGTTTGGCAACAAGTGGGAAGAAGCAAAGCCACCAAAAGCTTCCAATACCTCCTTCAAGTACCGCTGCATCAAAAGTTTTCTCTAACAACAATACTCTCGATGACTTTTAAGAATGTCACTGTCGTCTGATCCTCACCAATTTTGTATTTTGTTGTTTCCGATGAGGTTCCGCCTCCGCTGCGACTGTCAATTAGGATTGGCATCATTTTATTCACTCTTTATGTCATCAATTCACATTCATGAATATCTTCCTAATCAATAAAATGTAATGTAATCTTCATAGTGTGAAAGAATGTGGCGAAAGAATTTAGTCCATTACAAATTCATTTAGGAAATAACTTTCTCCTCTATCTACAAATATATACAGTTACTAGTACAACTTCTCATGCTTACAGCTCTTTCTTTAAAGATCGTTCGAAGCCTCCTTGAGTCTCGTGTTCTGAGAGTTTACTGGCAGAGTAGGTGGCTTTAACTTTATCTTTGTCTGTATCTCTTTCCCTCAGAGCTGATGGTGAGTCAACAGAGGGACCTAAATGAGCGAGAAAGATATATCTTTCGTAATAGAAGGTAAGCACAATGAACACAACACCATAAATCGCAACTACACTTATAATAGGAAGTTGGGGGTGTGTTCTCGCAAGTAAACCACCGAGTGTTGGGCCAATAATACCACCAAAACTCTCTGCTGCCTCAAAGATCCCATATAATCCTCCCATTTGATCCTTTCCTGCTAGATGTGTACTCGCTGCAGAGATAGCGGTATTCATAATACCTAAAGCAATAATAACTATCGCCATCACTAAATACACTACTGCTAAAGAAGATGTCATCATTGCTAATACACGACCGAAAGAAAGACAAACGACGCAGATTTGTAGTAACCATGTTGAGTTTTTCCCACCGTCAGTGTAAGAGATAAAGATTTTCGCGAGAAATCCTTGACTTAGCGCATACCATAAACCAATCCAAGCCATAAAAAAAGCATGATCTTTAGGACCAAAGGAAAATCTTGATTTCAACGAGACTGTCCAAATCACCATAAAGATGTTAAATGCTAATGACATACAGAATCTAGTAAGTAATAATAATTTTGCACCAAATGTTTCTAAAGCAGGCAAATAAACAAATTGTAGAATTTGTTGTTGAATAGATTTAACAGTTATTGGCCTTTGTATATAGGTAACTCTATCTTCATCCTTCCGTAATTTCGCACTTTCGTTGTTGGCAGAACTGTTTCTGGGAGTTGGTAGGTTGATGAGTGTGATGGAGGAGAGAATAGTTAGTGCTATGGCAGCAATCGCTGCATGCGAGTAACTATGAAAGAGAAAAGCACCTACCACAGGACCAACCATAAAAGACAACCCTGCTGACATGCCTAGTCTTCCGATCGCGGAGGCTCGTTGAGACTCGTTATAGCAATAGTCAGAAGAATAGTCAGCGAATAAAGCTTTCATCACACTGAAATTTTGATTCAACAAAGATGATGGAATCATGGATATCCACATCCAAATAATCGAATTACTGCTGATATTTATAAAATAAGAGAAAAGAGTGGAGATGTTGCCGAGCCACAGTGCTTGAGAACGACCCATACGATCTGATAATCGACCAACAAGGAAAGTCCCAACCATAGATAAACCCGACCTTGTTGATTGCATCGCACCATAACATAATGCATCACAGCCTAATTTATCTCTTTGTGCTTGAAGGAAAGGGATCGTTAGAGACGCTCCAAGCAGACTCAGGAAACAACTCGCAGAACCTAAGAAAATCCCATCATTCAAGAGACCTTTCGGGGTTGACTTCATTTCTCTGATAATTTACTCGAACTTTGTCGAATTTACCCTTGTGATTCCTGCTCCGCGTTACTTGCTACGTGGCGCTTTCTCACTCCAACCTTTGTAATAAAGACAAGAGTCACACAAGAGAATCTTAGAAATCAGGAAAAGTTTGCGGATTCAGAAAAGATATGAAAATGAGGGGAAATAAAAAGGCTAGGAATGGAGCAATAAATATCTAATAGAGACTGAATGTCTTCTGACGTCTTTTTCTCGCAAAGATAATCAATATCTTCGAAGAAATCGATCGTTCACAAAGAGATCGATCGTTTCATTAGTTTTTGAAATGCAGTTACCCTTCTTTCTTCTGTTGTTTGTGGTGAATGAGGTGTTAACTTCGGTTATCTCACAAAATATCACTGAAGTGGATGTTATAAGAGATACTAGAAGGTTGGCTCGAGAAACAAAATGTATTAAATGGGGTAATACCTTTGATGTCTCACTATCCTCGAAAAACGTTGAAAGGAACTGCAAGTTTCCAGATGGCAGGAAGATATGTTGCGTCGCTTTGGAAAGTAAAGATAATGATAACGTTTATTCAAAACCTATTGGTTCTAATTTCTCGCCTGAAAGAGTAGCTTCGAGTACCAAAGCGCGTGAAGCTTGCACAATCGAGAAGAAATACTTCTCGAGTAATCAGGAGCTGAGAGACTTTGAAAAAGCGAAGCAAATATCTTTAATCTCTAGTGATCACATGGATCCAGCGCGTGTTAAGGCTTTAGTAGAGTACGCTATCTCTGAGGAGGTGGTTCGAAATTCCACACTTTGGCTTGACAGAGTCCAATACCATATGAGCCATCCAGAGATATCCGCCAAGATTCACCCGACTGATTTCGAGTTTTTATCGAGATTTGAGGTTACAAGGCGCTGTAATAACGAACAGGAGGTTGAAAAGTGGATGGAATGGATTGAACCTATCACGATTACCGCTCGACACCCATTCGCATTTGGTAGATGTCGACTAGCGATTCCTCATTTTAATTCTGATACACCAAGGACGGATCGTTCGAATGTGGATTACGTGTTGCTACAATCAGGGCATGCTTTACATAAACAAAATTTTAAGGATGGAAAGCGATTTAGTTTGTCTGGTAACCGCAAGCAAAGAACGAATAACATCAAACATTTTATGTTCGATGCAGGGACGTCAACCTTCGACTCTTCATTATTTTGGTTTACTTGTGGTTATTCGCAGGTGATTAATCTTCCTCTTTCGTCACTTCTATTTTTCTTAAGTATTGTTGTAGAGAAAAGTTGGTTTTGACCAGATCTTTGGTTGGGAAATGACTCTACTAGAACCCACTGATTATTGGAGTCGTGTGCCTCCTAATTGGAAACCTTATTGGCACTTCTATAATGTTCCAATTGCTGCAGATGCAACTCATCCGGATTCTCCTAGAAAATTCATAGAGCAAATAGCCACACCGCAAGACTTTGTCGCTTTCAAACTTGATATTGATAACCCGGACATGGAAATGCCTATTGCTTTATCTCTCTTGTCTAGTGATCAATTCACCTCTTTAGTCGATGAGTTTTTCTTTGAGCTTCATTTTCGGTGGGTTTAATTGATTGCTCTGATCCAATAGTTCTAACTTGTTTTATGTTAACATTAGGTGTGAAGTCATGACTAGCTGTGGCTGGGGTAAGAGAGTCCCGAGTGAATCACATGGTTTGAAGCTAGATCGACCCGAAATTCTGGACTTCTTTATGAATTTGAGGAAACGAGGAATCCGCGCTCATATTTGGCCTTGAAATTTTCGGTTTTCACAATTATAACCTGCTGACGAAACGTATGAGGTATTCTTTCAGGATGAACTTCCGCACAAGGGAATCCAACTCGTTTGCACTCAGAAAACGACATTGAGTGTCACATATTGTGCAACTATCGTGATCATTAGATATTACCATTGAATAGGTAACTTAATAAACAAGCAATCGTTTCTACTAAAATCTCACAAAGAATTGTGGTTCTTTGAAGACCACTCTCCAAAAGCCGTCAGGTGATTTTGGCGAAAAGCATCATCGTAACCTCTACTTTGGTTTCGCCTCACTTCCCAACCATATTACTTATAATCGACTCTATCTTTCTCTTCGTTTCGTTAGAATTGAAGCATATAGTTAATTTTGCCGGCTTGCCAGACGGATCTTGACCAAATATAGAAATTAATTTATCTATTGTGACATCGGTAATCTTGGCACTTAAGACCCTCAAATCCACTGGTGACACTTGAGTAATCCCTGAGTGAGCTGTTAACAACACCTGACCTTTAGGTGGCTATAAATACACAAAAATAAAAGTAAGAAAAGAAAAAAAAATATTAAATCTTACTTTGTCTGGAACCTCCACTTCATTATTTTCCGAGATTTGTTGATTATGTTCATCTTTCCACCATAAAATTCTTTTGCCTTGCAATAATATAATCGCGTCTATCCATTCTGATTCACCGGTAACTGTCATAGACGAACCAGAGCTCCATTTCATAGAGACTTTCCCAAACCATCGACACGGCAATGATGCATTTAATAAAATATGGTAAAGTTGTTTCTTCTGTAGTTGCTTCTTTTGTTCCCGATATTTTTCTCTTTCTTTTGAGTAAATTTGAACCAAATCGTCATCATTAGGTATGGAATTTAATAGATTAGCAAATCTTATTGATATTTCATTACCATCAGGAATGGGAAGAAAAATATATAGGAATTCATATAAACCAATACCTAAAATAATAATTCTACCAGGTATAAACACCGTTAAAACCCATATTGCAACAAAAGCAACATAAATGGGGAACGTTTTTTCGGGTAACGTCCAGTTAAAGATATTCTTGAAGCTTTCTATCAGATCTAACAGCCAATTCATTAAGTTTTGTACGTAACGGACGTGATCGCGCATATTCCATAACACCGTAAACGTGTTCGATTCTTTATCAATTCGACCAGATAGTATAGTTTGTAATGTCTGACTTATTTTCTTTTCGTTTTCGTTTGGAGAGAGAGTCTCTCGTTCATCAGGCAAAGTGAAAGAAATACGTAATAAAACTTCGGTTGAATCGGTAGGATTGCTGTTAGAAGGAGCAGACGATCGAACACCCTCATTTTTTGTGTCCTGAGAATTATCCGAAAAGTAATGATAAACAGAATGATCTTGGTCATATGAATCCGTGGAAAGCTCAGTATGGTCAAGTAAATCATTGTTATGACTACTGCCGGAACCTCTCTTCTTCTTACTTGTCCCTGATGGTCCTTTATCATTCTTCTTTTGTGCCTTAAACCACTTTACTAGTTCAAAACTTGTAGCTTTCTTTAAATCAGGACAATTAGGCGTCCCGTAATGGATGAGATCTTTGATTGAGATATGAATTTGTTCCTCTTCTTTATCAGGGCTTAAAGTGTTTCCAATCTCATATTGGAGGAAAATAGTCAAAGTTGATCGATTTTGGGACCAAGAGAGAAAAGGAGTTACCATCCCATCAGAAACTGGCTCAGGGATTTCATTTTGCATGATCTTATCTGAAGTTGTTGAATCTCCTGTTTGAAAAGATTTCCGACTATTCCCAGATGAAATTGGATCTTTTTCACCGGGAAGAAGTTTGCTAATAATCGGTTGGGGGATTCTAAACACTAAACAGCAATCAGCGGATCCTGCAGGTATGCAACCTTTTATACCGCCTATCTTATCTAAGACTGATCGATCAACGGCCGACTTCCAAATATCAATAACATTGGTAATATGCCAGTACTGCTTATTGGTTTCACTCCCCAAAAAGCTATTGACAAATTGGGTAACACCAGAGGCTCCGGTCGTAGTCATTGCTGTATCACTGACTCCTAAATATCCTACAAGGTACTCTCGTTCGTTTCCACTGTCGGTTTCGCGCAGTGGGGAAAAAGATACCTTTAACACAGGTGGACGAGAGTGTTGATCATCTGTGCTACTACTTGAAGGAACAAGAAAACCAAAAGTTGATGATGAAGGAACTGAAGAGTTAGAGGAGATGGGAGAAGGGGATAACAAGGATTTTGGGTGTCGCAGTCGAAACGCTAAAACACCAATCTTTAATTCAGCTAAAGGACGATAATCTGGTACAACCTCCTTCATTCCTTTCGCTAAATATACCCTCAAATATTCTCCATTGGTTCTCCGAATAAAAGTTCTAGTCATTAAAAGAACAATACAAAAGAAGATACCACTCATACCATAATCAGGATTTACCTGCAAAGTACAATATAAAAAGAGAAGAAATAAAGATGAAGTTAGAATTGGATCGCTCCAATCCATAATTGATAAATATTCTTGATAGCATTGAGAGAAAAAATTAATAATTTCAGTAAAACGAGAAATATGTATTCCTAATCGTTCAACCGAAAGATCTTCTTCTGGGCTTGAAGCAGAATAACGAACAGCAGAGGAATAATAATGATGGTAAACATCTTCTTCGAAGGAAAAAGAACCAGTATAATAGCCTATTTCTTGACGTCCACTCGTATCATAGATTGAAATTGTATTATCAACATATCCGAGAGATTTCCAATACTTAGCATCAGCCTTTCTTTGCATGATCTGATAGGCAGTGAGTCTTGCTGATCCAATTTTACTGGCAGATTGAGCATCATATAGGTTCACGTCAACAATTGCTCGAAAATGAGGAATTTGTAGAGAGACTGAGCAGTTGAAAATGGGGGTGGCGGAATTACGAACAATACGTGATTTGAATTTCACTTCATTATCAATTTCCACTGTGAAGTAATGATCTCCTTCTGCAGCATCTCTGACATCATATTTAAAAACTGTTTCAATCTTCATTACTAACTTCCCAACGCTTATCGTTTCATCTTGCATCTCATCTTCTTTTGAATGTTCTGGTTGATTGTTCTGAGCAAGTTTCAAAGGATGGTGTTTCTCTTCAATCTTCTCATTCAGAGCTGTTGTCTCTAATTCGTACAGTAGATTGCCTAAGCTAGAGACAGTCTTTTCAACGGAATCTGTGAAAAATGAAGAGATTCGGCTACTTTCCGTCACGGAAGGCGAGGATTTCGTTGGATTAGAGTTTGTCTTCTCTACTGCTTCAACAATCTCTTGCAGCTTCTGAACGGCGCAAAGTTCTCCTTCAACCTCCGAAGGAATTAATTTTTTCTCTTCTGTATCTTCATCATCATCATTAGGTGAGATATGTGATATTTCGCAAACATCAAGTTTGGTTACTTCCATTTCTTCTGTGAAATTATATGAAAACAAAAACCTGTTAAAGGTCTTCCTCACCTATGGCTTTTCCTGGAATTTCAGATTTTGCGTTCTCAGAGGTCGTGATATCTCCAGGAATTTGAGAATTCATACTGTGGTTGGGTGAGAGCAGTAATTCTGGTGGCACAACATACTCGAAATCTACCAACACCTTCCCCGCAGATCCATGTATTCCATCATTTAAAATTTTATGAAAGATGAACCATCTGTATAGATAGTTATTTTAAACGCAAATAATCTGAATCTTTCAGATAGTCTACCTGTCAATTTTGCAGTTGGGATGCCAAAGCACAGGTCGTAGGTCAATCTCACATGCATACCAGATCTGATCGAAGAATCTAACAATAAATTCAAATTAGCTAATATATCAGAGAGATGAAACCCTTACTCAATAAAGCCACTACTCCACAGTTCAAACTTGAAAACATTCATGTTCGCTAGAAAACAGTAATTGATACTGTCACGTCAAGATTCGCGACCAAATACCTTTAAGCCCAAAAACTGTCAGCACGTCTGGCTCAGACCATATGCATTCTTTACTGGTAAAGGTCTGAAATAACGATCCTAATGATTCCTCATTAACAGAAGTAGTTGTACTTACTTGAAACTTCGTTTTCGTGGTCGCTTCAGATAAAATCAATTTTCCATACTAGAATTAGAAAACCAGTTTGTGAGAAAGAGGTTCAAAGTGAATTTCAGTTATATTCTTACTAATGTCGCTCCTTCAGTGATCGTGATGTCGTAAACGTGTCGCACTGAAATATTTAGTTGTCCACCGTAGACAATGGAACGTTCAGGTAGATTATACATTTTAGGAGATTCACAAAGAAAACAATATCCGGCAAGATGTTTGCAGTTGGAATGTGTGCTCCCTCCTAACTTAAAATTAGCTAATCTGTTTTGAAATAATGGTCGTTCTTACCACATATTGAGCATGTTTGGAAACTTGTAACAACACTATTCAAGGTTGGCCATAAGTTATCACAAAAGAAACATATATTTCGATCATTTTGGGAGCTTCTTTGGAAATTATGTGGAGTTTCCATCCTCAAAAAACTCTAATAAAAATGATGAATTAACGGTGGTCTACCGACATACCGGCTGCTTTGTGTAATGTAAATTTATCGGAAGATGTCAACCTCGAAAGATATCTTGAAAAAATGAATGTTTTTGAAGAAGATACTCCAAAGCTAGTGATTCAAAGTGAGGAGTGAACAGTGAGCAGTGAATGAGTCATCAACTCAGATAATGGAGTTCTTCGCGAGGCCTTTGCATCGCTATCCGGTTGCTCAACCTCACTCTATTAACCAGATTCCAGGA
>VFQN01006476.1_pt1 | contig 13325 bp, 20 predicted proteins | sample 3512371 | NCBI WGS metagenome assembly VFQN01 (sample SAMN10412370, study PRJNA504923) | tailings metagenome | isolation source: Replicate 2 from Balatoc abandoned mine | place: Philippines: Itogon, Benguet | collected 2017-08-28
GCCGACACATACCCGTACCCAAACCCTGAGCCGCCCTGTGGGCCCTTACCCCCCTTACCCTCCTGCCAACTTGCCGAGCCTAATCGACCTGCCTCTTTTCCTTTGCCCACGTAAACAACCCCAACCCCCATGACATCGGTACGTTTGGTTTCGTGGGCTGTCTGAAGCACCTCTACATGTAGCATCAGCACATGCAGAAGGTGGGGCGAGGCGGGGTGGGGCACCACGGCACTGCACGCTGTTAATGGTGCAACGTCTGCTGCATTGGCCACGTGCAGGGCGTTACAGTAGGCGTGGGGTAGGGAACAAGGGAAGTGCGGGGTGGGGCTGCATGCCTAAGTCCCAGAGGGAGGGCGGCCGCAAGGTGTGGCCCTATCGGTGCCGCTGGGCCCCACAAGTCATGCCCTGTGTTTTCCACCCGATGCACACGCTCACACACACTCCTCTACCCCAGCGTTTCTCAGGTCGAACCCAACCAAGCGGCGCCCCGTGTCCCTGCCCTCCCGATGCTGCACCTTGCCTTCAACTCCATGTCCGTGTTACATTGCCGCTTTGCGGTTACCCTCCTGACCCCCTATTCCGGCCCAGGTCGAACCTTCTGAGCAGTGGCCGGCGGCCTTCCCGCCTCCTGGCGCAGGGACCTAGTCCACAACCCCATGCCGGCATACACTCACACACAGCGCCTCCTCTCTGCCCCCATGCTTCTTCAAATTGACCCCACCAAGCCGCGCCCCGATGTCCCTGCCCTCGTGACGCAGGGACCTAGCCTCAAACCAAGCGCAAGCAGGCACTCCTCACGCACAGTGGCACTGTACAGTGCAGCGGGCAGCCACCACCAGAACGGTACAACCCAGTCAGCCGCACTGCGCCTGCACCTGCCAGCACCTGGTACCCGCCGTCAAGGCCTTCGCAACAGTTTTATTCTATGGCAAATGGATGTACAGCGTTACGGATATGCAGCTTCGCTCGTGCGCAGCACGCATGAGAGTTAGGAACGGTGCCCCACATACGGCATGCGTTGCTAGCCGTGACAAACGTACGGTTACACAACTGCCAGTTAAATTTCAGCACAACCACCATGCGTACGGGAAGGCAACTTACCGGTAGCATGGGCGCGGTTGGAGGGTGCAACAATACTGCAACATGTGCACGACTCCTCCTACAGCTCTGTAATCTACCCTCCCATCGCTCCGCCCAAGCAAAACACCTGCCTAACACCCACCTACCACCATCGCCATGCGTTGGGTGCTGGACGCACACATCGGTATTGCTCCGTGACGGGCCCCGTGCGCAACCAAACCCCTCACGTGGCCCCCGGAAACCCCGGCCCTGCACCTCTAGGACCTAATACGAGGGGCACACAAGAGGCGGCTGCTGACCTTCCTGACGCCAAAATATTACTTATAAGCATACATGATTAGAGCGATCAGTGTCGACGAAGCACCCTACAGTGCGGCCTCGCCCAGCCATCTTCCAGTACCAAGTTCTTGCATCTGTACTGTGTGTACTGTGCACGCGTGTGCCAGTACCATGCGAGCACCAAGCGCCGGGCACCGTCTCTATGAAACCCGCCACAGCATGCCCCAAACGCCCACCCCACCCAAGTCGCCTCAGCCTGCTCCAGTCGTGGCCCATAACTCCATTGCGCCGGTAGCGGTCGAACCTGGGTGGGTCGGGGGCAGGAGGGGGGAGGCGGAGGTGAGGGGTGGGTTGCCACACGCATGTGGGTGAGGTCGATCGGGCGCTGAGGATACGTAGCGGCTAGGGCATGCTTGGCCACCGACACCGACACGCCCACACGTGCCCATGTCACACCAAAATGGGTACGAGCACACGGCACAGCGCGGTGCACACCCTGAGGCCCCACGGGCCCATGCCCACGGCACTGGCGTATCAGCACGTGCCCGGCTACCCCACACCTGGCACAAGCACACACGGTACAGCACGGCGCGCACCTTGAGGTGCCACGTGCCCATGCCCACGATGTCGTTGGTTACGGCGGCCGCCCACACCACGACGGGCTCGCCAGTCTGCCCCTCCTGAGGAAAGACGGAAATGAGGTTTGGTTCTGATGGAACATGACGGCAAACGACATTTCAATTATAAAGAAGTCAGCGTTGCAACTCAGTTGTACATTCAAACACAGCCTAGCGAAAGGGGAAAGGGATACGTGGTAAACCATTGTTGGGCAGGGGGTCAACTCGTGCGCCAAGCAGCTGCACTGCTCGTGCTGCGAACGGAGTCAGGGCAATGACATGCTCCTCCTGGGGAAGGCATCACGTAACTTGCCAGGGGTACGAGCAAGGGGTTCATTGGCGCGTTGTGCTTACAACACGTTACGTAGGACTGCGACACAGCAGCCCTGGGAGTGCGAAAGGTGTGCGACTAGGCTGCACCCATGCGCCCGGTTGGAGTGATTGCGCTCACCTGTGGTTGGGTGTGGAGTGTGCGGTGCACAGCACGTCCTTGGAGGGCAGGAACGCGGGGCCGGGAGGCTGGGCCAAGGGCGTCCACGGCCACATGAATGCGCACATTGGGGGGAAGAGAGGGGGCGCTGCATGGCGCCCCCAAATAAGTAGGTGCGCGGCGGTGAGGCACAGGCCGGGTGGCCGCTGTCCAGGCCGCCAGTGTCATCGCGGCGGAACACCTGGAGCGGGAGGCGGAAGAGAGGTTAGGGATTATCGTTGAGCTGGTACCAGCGCTCACACGTCAGCAGGAGGGCGGCTGGAGTCAGGAGAGTGCACCCTTGCACTTGCAGCCCCTGCTCTAGGTACTTGCACCAACAGCAGCCGGTCATCCGGTGCGGCTCCTGCTGATTCTCACTGCCGCACGTGTACCTGTACTCTGCGGGTCGGCAGGTGGCAGGGGGCTGTGTGCCTGGGACTAGAACGTACACTCACCGATGGCAAGTGGGCCCCCGGGGCGGGAGTGTACGGCTAAGCGTAGGGCGCCATGGAGGCGGTGGGCCGTGGGGTGAAGGCGCGGGATGGCGGGACACCTGGAGCAGGAAAGCAAGGGGAGAACTTTCTTGTGATCATGCTTGCGTTCAACGTTAGCAGGATGGCGGCTGGAGGCAGCAGTGTGCGCGTGTGCAGTTGCGGCCCTCAAACCGGGTTGTGGACACAACAGTGGCTGGTCAGCAGGTGCAGCTCCTGCTGCTGCTCATTGCATGGCAGGGGGCTGTATGTAGGTGGCAGAGGGCTGTAGGTAGCAGGGGGCTGTGTGTCAAAGACTCACCAACGACGAGCAGGTCCCCAGGCCTGGGGTGTGCAGCTTGGTGTAGGGCGCCGCGGAGGCAGTGGGCCAGGGGGTGAGGCGGATGAGCACCGACAAGGGGTCAGCCGATGTGGGCGTTGCGCGCAGATAGGGTTGCGCTCAACGCCTGGACTACCAACCTGGGCCCAGCCAGATGTGAGTCAACTGCGTGCACTGCTGACTCCTACCGGCACCGCTAACAAACCCTGTGGTGTTGCGAGCTAGCTAGTTCACACAGTGGTTTGTCAGGTAGGCCAAATCTTCACATGCACCGCACGTCCATAAATCCACACAACACGTGCGTCAGTGGGAAAAGCCACAAACAAATGCACAAACAGCTGACGCGGGTGCAGTGCTGAGAATAAATGCCGTGGTTCGAGCGGTTTGGCCCACCTGCTTCGACTCAAGCTCACGGTTGCAGTGCACAAACTCAGGTCCACGCCTCCCCATCCCAGCAGCAGCTGCACTGCCGGCCACCCCAGCGCCAACATGCCACTGCTGCAGCCACCAGCGCCACGCTGTCAGGAACACCGTGCACCATCACGCAGCCACAGCCATATAGCCAAGCAACTGCAGCCATGCGTATACTGTACGGATAGGTTACCCCAACGCAGCTCAGCCACCGATAGCATTGTGGCATAGCCACAGTACAACCCTAATTGCTCCCACATGTAGCTACACAGTATTCAGTCCCAGATTCTTTCAGCCACAGCTCTGTCAGCCCTACAAGCCTGCTTGGCTGCAGGAAGGCCTGTACTCCACAACGCAAACACATCGCAACGTAGATCCAGCCCTATTGCGTCTTGCAGCATGCCGCCAAGCGCTTCTGTGCTTCTACGGTGTCGGAGTGCTCGGTCACCGCACACGCTGCCGCAGATCCCGCGCCTGCTGGCGGAGCAGCTTAGCCTCCGCATGCAGTCCCTGGCCATCGATGCAATTGGCAAGGTTGTTGATGGAGCTGATGGTGTCAGGGTGCTCGGCGCCCAGCACACGCTGCCGCAGCTCCAGCGCCTGCCGGTACAGTGGCTCAGCCTGGGCATACTGTCCCTGGCTCTTGATGCAGATGGCTAGGTTGTTGATGGTCATGATGGTGGCAGGGTGCTCAGCGCCCAGCACACGCTGCCGCAGCTCCAGCGCCTGCCGGTACAGTGGCTCAGCCTGGGCATACTGTCCCTGGCTCTTGATGCAGATGGCCAGGTTGTTGATGGAATCAATGGTGCGGGGGTGCTCAGCGCCCAGCAAACGCTGCCGCAGCTCCAGCGCCTGCCGGTTTAGCTGCTCAGCCTCGGCGTACCGTCCCTGCTTCCTAATGCAGATGGCTAGGTCGCTGAGAGAGTCAATGGTGGCAGGGTGCTCAGCGCCCAGCACACGCTGCCGCAGCTCCAGCGCCTGCCGGTACAGCAACTCTGCCTCAGCATCCCGTCCCTGGTTCTCAATGCAGATGGCTAGGTTGTTGATGGTCATGATGATGGCAGGGTGCTCGGCGCCCAGCACACGCTGCCGCTGCTCCAGCGCCTGCCGGTACAGCTGCTCAGCCTTGGCATACCGTCTCTGCTCCCTCATGCGGACGGCTAGGTTGTGGATGGCGCTGATGGTGTCAGGGTGCTCGGAGCCCTGCATCCGCAGCTGCAGGTCCACGCACGACTGCGCAGACGCTTGGGCTGTTGGGCTCCCTACAACAAAGCTGTGCAGGTAGAGGGCTGTAGCAGTTTCCTTCTGTTGCTGCTGCTGGAAACTGGTTTCAGCGCTGCTCTCCTCACTCATGGCGAGCATGCGCTGGCACAGGCCCTTGAGTGAGGCGCTGAAGCGAGCCAACGTGCCCAAGCCCTCTCGAAGGAACGTAGGCATGCGAAAGGTGACGTGCTTGAACACCGCGGCAGGGTCGGGCACTGTCGCCAGCAGCTCCATAGCTGCGGTGATGTTGACTGCCTCCTCGCGGCCTGCCTGCAGCGCCAGGGTCCACTCCTTGGCAGACAAGTGGTACATGTCCGCCCACTCGGACAGCCGCGTGAATACGAGCTGGACGAATCGTGTTGCTGCTTGCTGCCTTGCGTCGGGTTCTAGGCGGGCAGCCTCTTGCCGCACCAGCATGTGCATCACGTGCTGCCCCCTGCTGTTGTCTGCCCTCTGCAGCACGTTGTGGCGGAACAGGCTGGCCAGCAGCGCATGCGCCTGGCCCGGCCCTGTGAGGCCCAGTAGGGCCGCTGCTGCCTCCTCATCGAATGCCGAGGGGAAGACGGACAGCTGTGCTGCCGCCTGCTGCTGCGCCTTGTCCAGGGACGCCAGCACCACCCGCACCAGGGACGCCGCGGAGCTGCCAGCAGCAGCAGTGCTGTTGCTGCCAGCCTCTCCCTTGGCCGCATCCTCAACCGGCTGCCGTCGCAGCAGGCCATCCAGCTCCTGGCGCAAGCAGCATATACAGCATAGGAGTGAAACCAGGATCAGCAGAAAACATTTAGGTTGACTGGCTAGCTTGGCAGAAAAACTACGGAGGGCTGCATCGAGCACACTGCCTGCTGGAAGGCTGGCTGTATGTTACGTGTCAACTACGTACCGAGCTTCTGCAGTGAAGCCTTACAGTGCGTCGTTGACAAGCGCTCACCTCCAGTCCCAGCCGCCCGCTCGTGAGCGCGTCTGCCGTTAGCCGCAGCACCAGCGGCACGCACTGGCACGCCGCCACCACCCGGCCCGCCTGCACCTCTGACAGGTGTGGCGCCAGTGTTCGAACAAGGCGCACAGCGTCGTCACGGTGGATGGCGCCGACGCTCCACTCCTCCAGGCCAGGCAGGGGAGACGAGGAGGCCGCTGAGCCAGACGCAGCCGGCAGCCCAGCGAACCGCCGGCGGGAGGTCACCAGCAGCCGCACCGCAGGGATGCCCACCATGGCCTGCAAGAACAAGCAATGAGAATCAAGTGGTTGCTTAGGGTTTCCTGGCTCGTTCCTCGCTGGCGTGCACTCTAGGAAAGGGCTCGATGTACCATACCTACAGGATAGCGTTGCAAGAGCAATTCTCCTTGCGCCTTAGGGCGCTTTCGTTCTTAAAACATTCTACAAAGGGCCGCGAAAAGCAGGGACGTGTCTGCGCGGAACCTAACAAAGCGGGTGCTGGCTCTGGGGCCCCTAGGTGGCTCACAGCAGTGCTGTGGAAGGCCCCAGGTACTTGTTACCAAGCTGAACACTGGTAATTGTCCGCTCCACTACACTCTTTGGTGGTGTGCGGTGCTGTTCGCTACAAGTCTGCTAAGTGCAATCCCTTGATGGGTGGACAGCATCCGCCAGGGGCGACTACCTTGGTACCCCTGGCACCCCCACCTGCGTGAAGGACGTACCCGCCCCCCCCGCCCACGGGCTTGCGAGCTTGTAAAAAAAATGGGAAACCCGGGTGCGCGGGCTAAAATCCGAAGGCATTGTGAACTTACCCAGACAAATGGACACACCTTCCCCATCAAGGTGCGCAGCGCCTCTGCCGCCTCGGCCTGCCCCAGCGCGTCCTCGGCGTTGTCCACAACCACCAGCAGCCTCGCCGCACCGCCAGCGGCAGCAGCAGCCCTGGCCTCGCTGTCCGGCGCCGCCGCCGTCGTCAGCCGCTGAAGTGCAGCGAGGATGCGCGGCGCATTGTCCGACTTGTCCTGTTGTTTGACGAAGGCAAGCACATAGGCAGCACACAGAGGTACATGAGTTTGCGGAAACATTAAACAGTACTACTAACACAGGAAACAATAGTAGCAGCCATCGGTGGTCTCACACGCAAATGACAGCTGCCCTTTTACACGTGCCCACTGCGCCGGGTGTGAAGAATTTTTAAGCCCAGCAAATGTATGGCCCAAGCCGTCAAGGACTGGGTTCCGAACACCAGTGGCACTCTGTCGTTTGCAACTCACCGGTGCCACGTCCAGCGACGCACAGAAGCGTGCCTCCACCTCCGCAGCGCTGCTGGCCTCCCTCAGATCAACCCAAAGTGCGCCAGCAGGCAGCCGGCCCCCCTGCAGTAGCCGCCAGCCCACGTCCGCGGCAAGGCACGACTTTCCCATGCCGCCGTCGGCCAGCAGGAGCAGCGAACGACCGATGCCTCCACCTGTGAGGTGCTCCACAATGCGAGCAGCCTCATCATCACGGCCCGCATAGCCTGACGGCAGCGGAGGCAGCTGGCACCGAGCAGCTGCCGAGGGTTTGGGAGCAGCTGCTACTGTTGCCGCCGGTGCTGAGCTGCTTGCCGCCGCCGCTGCGACCGCCAGCGTGCCCGCGGTTGTGCCCACGTGCCGGGCAACCTGCGCCAGCAGCTCGTCATCGCCCTGGAACGAAACCTTCAGCTCCCACACGCTGACCGTGTCCTTGTTGCTGCGCTCCACCGCTCGCTGGAAGGCGGCCTGCGCCGACTCATCCGCCAGCAGCCGCCCAAGCTCCTGCACGGCCGCCATGTCAAAGGCCGCGCCCGGCACCTCGGCAAGCAGCTTCGGGAAGGCATCCCAGAAGGCGAACCATGGCACCTCGGCCTCCGCACCAAAGTGGGTCGCCCAGAAGAGGCGCAGCTCGGGCTGTCGGATGTGGCGCTGCGGGCCGTTGTCCAGGTGCGACTTGAGCAGCGACGACACCTGTGACCGGTGGCAGAGGGCAGATAGGGCAAAGTTATGCGCCACTCGACCAGGCGCATTTGACCCTCAGTTGATTGTCACAGGTTGGCTCTGCCAGGACGAGGCTTTGGAACCGCATTACTGATCACGGCATAGTGCACGGTAATGCCTGCTCTAACCGGCAAGTCTCTCACTCTGGCCGACAGAGCTTTACCACCTTCGTAGGAGCCAAAACACCTTGCTGCAGTTCACATCTGCGTTTAGTCTAGACAACTGGGGCGTGATGTACTGAAACAGCCCTGCCCTGCCCTGCTGGTCTGCACCGCATCCCCGTGGCGCACGGCCGCACGCCCGCTCACCACCTCGAATGTTAGATCGACCTTGCATCTGTCCGGCTAATGTATCCCGGATGTCGCAAACGCATACGCTACTCACCACCTCGATGGTCATCCGCGCGCTAATGTCCATCGTCTGCATCACGGCGCCCATCTTGTCCCGGTCCGCCATCACCGCGTCAATGCCGCCGTACTCCTCCACCAGCGCACGCGCGTCCGCGGCGGGGTCCTGTACGTGTAAGCACCAGCACAGGCACGTACGGGTAAGATACGGATGAGCAAGGCGTGATGGGCAAGATGGGCAAGGAAAGCAGATGAAGCGAAAAGAGATACACCTGCAACCTATAAATTCAGGAGAGCAGCATCTCATTCGAACCTGCTCAGCCCAGGCTGCTGCTGTACTCACCTTGTACGCTGCCGCCTGCTTGAGCAGCGCCACCGCCTCCTCCATGCCGGCCTGCACCGCCTGCAGCCGGGCGTTGCTGTCGGTGGCCAGCAGCAGCATCAGATCGTCCCCCAGCCGCCCCAGCTCCTCCACCAGGCCCTGGTACTGCTCGGCGTCGCCGCCCGCGGTCAGCAGCCGCAGCAGGCAGTTGCGGCTGGTGTAGGCACGCGCGTAGGACAGGATGGCCTGCGTACGTTTGCGCATTTGCGTTGGGTCGACTAAGCGCCTGAGACCAACAATACGTGCTTCTCGAGGATTCCCATCTTTCTTTGAATGACCAAAAGCTTGCTAGTACGAGCCACGGAGTACACCGCACTCACCCCCAGGTGGTCTTGGAACCGGCCCACGACCGCCCGGCAGCGCTCCAGCTGCCCCAGCTCCTCCGAGTAGGCGCACAGGATGTCCAGCACCGACAGCGACCGGTCGCTCAGGGCCCTGAGGTTGTCGGAGTTGGCCACAGCCCCCTCCACGGCGTCAAGGACCTGAAGCACCAGGTTGGCGGCCTCTGAGCCTGCGATTGGCAGTCAGCGGGCGGCGGAGGGAGGGACGGAGGGATTGCACTCGGTACTACGGTAGGTTTAGTGGCGATGTTTACGCCAGGGGCGCAAGTTTCCAGTACAGGACTACTAGCATTCGGGAAACCTCCTAATACACAGGACCATGAGCAAGCGAGCGAGCGCCTTGGCGACAAAACTGGTCTTGCATGCCAACTCCGCCGCTTGAGCATTTGCGACGTGTCAAGGCCGTGTATGACAGTAGCCGACCCACATGGCAAATGGTACGCGGTGAAGCCTTTCCTAGCCGCGTGGACCTCGCGCACCCGGAATCCCGGAAGGTCATGTAGCCGACAACCTGACCCAAGACTTGATCTGGGTGACCCTGACACCCAATAGCGTGTGTCCCTTTCTCATCCAGTGCACGGCAACGGCAACCAACGTAGGGAGAGATGCAACCCGACACGGTTGTCACACGCTGCACGGGTGCAGCGCGACTTTTTGGTTGGGCCTCGGACTCGAACCGCCCTTAACGGAAACGTGCGTCGTATTCCTTGGCCTCGCCTTACACCATCATCTTTGGAGGGTGTGTGCTACATCAGATGCCCCAGGGTGGCCATGCCAACCCGCAAACACCCCTTACCTCCGAACGGCAGGGACGGCCCCACTTTCTTCAGCACCACACGCAGCACCTTCAGCCCCTTCTTGGCGACGGCCTGCATCAGTGGATGTGCGCAGGGGACGGATGCTTAAAAGTACGATTGGCGACTGTGGTATGACCACGAAGGCTAAATACCCGTCCTGGGATCACGCAGGGCCATCAAACAGAACTACGGTACATCACCGTGCACGGCAGAAACTGTATCTCCGTGCCATCCCACACAGTGGCAAATGCATTCTTCGAGGCAACACGCAGCCTTCTTGTGCTGTACTTGGACGTAGCGGTGTATGTACCCTCTGACGTTACGCTCGGTACCGTTACCGGCATTAAGCACTGCATGTGGCCCTCACCAATGCACCTGAACCAGTACTAGTGCTGGTAGGCTAACGTTAAGTGCGGGAACTACACACGTTGCTACCAGCCAGTCTTAGATGCCAGTCCGAGATGCCAGCTGCCTGACTGCCACGGTTTCCCTCCCTTGCCCTTGTTGTTGCTTTCCTACGTCCGGTAATGCCGGTACTAATGTACTGCACTTTTTGAAGCCAAATTATTCATGCTTTTAGCGACCAATGCTTCAACCAAAGGTCCCATCCTGGCCCCACACATGGGAAATCGCCTGTGCCCGCACGTGGCAATCCCATGGGAGATCCCCACGCCACCGCGCGCCCCACAGACGGTACCTTTTTGCACCGCGGCGCAGAAACCCAAATGCTGCACTGTTGCGTCCTTGTTTGTTTGGGGGAAATGATAGTGTATTGGGCGGTGACAGCATCAAGGTACAGGTAGACAGGACCCACATGCGCGCCATGGTCGTACCGTGAGGTTGTCCTTCGTGCTGCGCGTTTCCACCGCCGGAACCGCCGGGCCACCAATCCCCTCCGCCTCTTGCTTGGTCGTCACAAGCGTGCGCGTGACCGTGATAGTCGCCGCAGCGGATGAGGACGAGGCGCCCGCGGGTGCCTGAGATGGAGCGTTTGTCCCGATGACCGGCCCCCCCAACGCTGGGGGCTCGGGGGGGCGGGGAGGCGCTGCAGGCGTAGCCGACGCAGCAGCCCTAAGGGCCCTGTCGCGGTAGGCCAGTAGGCGTGCGGCATCGGCTTCAGACACGCCTCGGCTGACCAAATGCTGTAATGGGGCGGAAACGATGCAAGGTAGGAAAAGAGCGGTGATCGTTGATGTGGAGGGCAAACGCAGGGTACAAGGAGCCAAGCAGGAGAGGCAAGCGGCGATGGTCGAGGTTGCCTGTCAGGGAACACATGCCTAAAATTCCAAAAGCTAGCTAGCCGGCATCACCATGACTGCCGCGACAACCATGCTTACCTGTAAGTTCCAGGCAGTTGCGAGCACGCAGCCGTCGTCGTGCGCCAGTCCCACCGCACTTGCTTGGAGGTCCTCGGGCAACTTCGAGAACCAGTAGGCGACCTCCTGCAGAGTGCAGGATGTGTAGGAGCATGCCCTTAACATATACGATGACGGTCCTGCAACTGCCGGGGCTCAGCAGCGCCGCTGCCCGCACCTCATGGTCCCAGTCCTCGAGCGGCTTCCCAGGAGGCGCCGGCCTTTTGTTCACAGGCTGCTTAGGTGCTGATTGCGCCGCATGTGCGGGCGCGGACGCCCCGCAGCCCATTCTGCGAAGCAGCTAGCGCTAAATTGAAGTAGTTGACTGCTTCAAGAAGCCATAGGGATTTGCTCCTGAGTTCTAACAAATGCAGACTCGGTAGACAGTATGGAAGCAATATGGAGGCTGCGGCCCAGCCCCGTTGTGCACGCCCTTCGCGATTTCGGCACAGAACTTGTCCAGCTGTTGTAACGAATAGTGCAAAGGCTACGCATGTAATCTGTAACAAGTGAATAGCCGGTATGCTGTCTCTGCGCCCATTTCGTGCGCTCCCTGGCCACGGGGGAGCTCCCCTGCACGTGTGATCATTTGCTCGGGTCCTCCGAAACCAACAACAATTATGATTTGCCCCAACGTAGGCCGCTATTGTGCATGCTGCTCTGCTCCCACGTCACTACTGTTGCCGTTGCGCCCTTCCTTCATGGTGCGGCGTGAACCCTACGAGGGCAATGAGCCCACCCGACCAGGAGGCGCGTTCAACCTCGCGAAGCTGTTGGGCAACTCGCAGCACATGTCAAATGGTTTCGTGAGCTTCACTATCAAGACTTTCTCAGTGTCGGCATGCTCAGCGGTGAGGAGGGACTGGCGTGCTTGCCGAATGCGCCCTTTTTCGCCCTTTCAGCTGTCGGCACTTCCGCCATGATGCTGTCACAGCACACCGCGGATGCATTTGGGACTAGGTTGTACATGCTTTTGGGCATAAAGGAATGCTCGTGTGATCGACAGGACCCCTGCCCGTCCGCCCGTGTCTCACCGCTACCCGCCATGCCCGCCCGACTGTACTCATCCCTTCTGCTGCTTGCCCCGCCCCCTGCCTTCCCGCTACTCCACCAGGTGGTGTTTGGGCTATCCAGCTACATGCTATTCCACGGCTTCATAGGGCCCGTGCTGCCCTTCATGGTGAGTTTTAGGGGTGGGTGCGTGCGTGGGTCTAGTACACGCACCCGCAAAGTGGGGCAGCGGAGTTTTCCTCCGCCGTACCAATGAGGTCTGCCCAAGGTCCAGTCCACCTGGTGGAAAGGCCCGAATGACATGGGGACTACCCCGCCAGCAACACCGCTGCCCCCTGCACCCCTGTACGTCTGCGGGTTCGTAACCACCCTCCCCCTTCTCTTTGCCCCCCTGCCTGGCCCCACCTCACCGATACCCAACCCCCAGGGTGGCGGCACGTTTGGCTTTGTGGGCGGCCTGGTGCACCGATACCGGCAGGACATGAGGGAGGTGGGTGTGAAAAGGGGAAAGAAACGGGGAGAAAGAGAACCTGTGCGGGAGGGGGGCCCATGGGTGATGGAGCTGCGGGCGCAGAGGATGCGGGAGGCACAGGCCGTCAAGGTGCCCTGCATTGTGCATCCGGCGTCCTGCATCTCCCTGCTTCCGGAGTGTGCGGGCTACCGGCAAGACGCACAGAAGGTAGGGCGGGGTGCAGGGGGCGCGTGGAAAAATATAAAATGCTGGTAAACGGCGTAGGGAAAGGGATAGGCTGGTGAGGTGCTTGGTGGTCTGGTGCGCCACGACTGCCAGGACATGAGGGCGGTGGGCGTGGTGAGTGCTGGGTGCTGGGGACCGGTGGAATAAAATAAGAAAAGGGGGCGGGAACCGGTGTAAAAGGTAGGTAAACCGCAGGACATACGAGCGGTGGGCGTGGTGGAAAGGGGCCGGGGACCGGTGGAACAAGGTAGGTAAGGGAGTGACCGCAGAGCGGCAAAGGGGATGCGATTGGAGGCACATGCTGTTGGCAGAGCGTGAGGAAGGTGGAGGAGGGAAGGGGAGGGGAGGGGAGGGGGAACAAGGGACCGTTAGGTAGTTTCAACTGGCACACGTACCGCGGGCAGGGCGTGTAGGAGGTGGCTGAGGTACGGTAGGTGAGCTGGGGATACCGGCAAAGGAGCGAAGGTGCGGGGCCACACGTAAGAGCTGTGAGGAGATGTACCGAGGTGGGCATGGG
>VFQN01006477.1_pt1 | contig 13325 bp, 9 predicted proteins | sample 3512371 | NCBI WGS metagenome assembly VFQN01 (sample SAMN10412370, study PRJNA504923) | tailings metagenome | isolation source: Replicate 2 from Balatoc abandoned mine | place: Philippines: Itogon, Benguet | collected 2017-08-28
AGGAGAACAACCTGCCGACCATCGTCACCACCGCGCCGAACGAACTGGTCTACAACCCGGTCCGTCCGTCAGTGTTCACCATCGGCGCGAGCTACTCGGATGCGTTCTACGGTCAGCTGAAATACATCCACGAGAACATGAAGGTCGAAAAGCCGGTCTACGGCCTAATCCGCCAGGACGACGATTTCGGCGCGGCGATCGAGCACGGCTACGACCGCGCCATCAAGGAGTTCGGCGGCACCGACGGGCTGAAGGTGCGGTTCAAGAAGGGCACCGCCAACTTTGCTGCGGAGATGGCGCAGATGAAGCAGGCCGGCGTCAACGTGCTCGCCAATGGCGGCATCATCGCCGGCGCGGCCAACATCCTGGGCGAGGCGCGCAAGCTGTCGCTCGACCTGCAGGTCGCGGGCGTCTGGTCGGAGGATATGCCTCCGTCGGTCAACTTGGCGGCGCCGGCCGGTTACGACTACCTCATTGCCGACTACGTCGCGCTGAACGGCCCGGCGATCGACGCGTTCATGGAGAAGGCGAAGAAATACGTCTCGGCCGAAGAGATCGCCGCGATCAACCGCTACACCTATCTCAGCTATGTCGGACTGCATTCGCTGGCGGAAGGCATGAAGCGCTGCGGCAAGGAGCTGACGCGCGCCTGCACGGTCGAACAGCTGCGCGGCCTAAAGGATTTCGACACGCAGGGCGTGTCGGCGCCGATCAGCTTCGACAACGACAAGCAGCTCTCCGGAACGGCGCTGAAGATCTACCAGCTCAATGCGAAGGATAAGACCTTCAAGACGTTGCAGGACTTCACCCAGTACTGAGTTACACCCCGCCTTGGCCCGTCGCTCGCGCGGCGGGCCTCTTTCTTTCAGAGGGCTCCGCGATGCCGCTTCCCGCCAACTGGACCGGGCGCCTGCGCCTGCCCGTCGTCGCCGCGCCAATGTTTCTCATCTCGGGACCCGATCTCGTGGTCGAGACGTCCAACGCCGGCGCGGTCGGCAGCTTCCCGGCGCTCAACCAGCGCACCAGCGACGGCTATCGCGATTGGCTCGACGAGATCGCCGAACGGCTGACGCCGGATGCCGCGCCCTTCGGTGTCAACCTGGTGGTGCACAAGTCCAATCCGCGCCTGGAGGCCGATCTCGCCATCACGATCGACCGCAAGGTGCCGCTGGTGATCACCTCGCTGGGGCTGAACCGCGACCTGATCGCGGCGGTGCATTCCTATGGCGGGCTGGTGTTCCACGACGTGACGAACCTGAGATTCGCGGCGAAGGCGGCAGAGGCAGGCGTCGACGGGCTGATCGCCGTGACCTACGGCGCGGGCGGCCATGCGGGGCTGATCAGCCCGTTCGCGGCGCTGCACGAAATCCGGCAGATCTTCGACGGCACACTGCTGCTCGGCGGCGCGATCTCGACCGGGCGTCAGGTGGCGGCCGCGCGGCTGATGGGCGCGGACATGGTCTACATGGGCACCCGTTTCATGGCGACGGCCGAGAGCATGGCGGTGGAACGGCAGCGGCAGATGATCCTCGACGCCAGAGCCGCCGACATCGTCTACACGCCGGCCGTCAGCGGCGTGCCGGGCAATTTCTTGCGCGCGAGCCTCGCGGCGGCCGGGAAGGACCCGGACGACTTGACACCGCCGGACAGGCTGAACTTCGGCACGACGGACGCCAAGGCCTGGCGCGACCTGTGGGCGGCAGGGCAGGGCGTGGGCGCGATCGACGACCTGCCGCAAGTCGCTGCGCTGATTGATCGACTGGAGGCGGAATACCGGTCGGCGGCAGCGCTCCTCGCCTGATCCCACCACCTGCGTCGGGCGGATTGAGTGAGATCAATCCACCTGCGTGTCCGGCCTGCTATCGTCAACGGCATGAAGGACGCGAGAAAGACTTCCAGACCCGCCGTTCAAGCTCCAGAGATCCCGCCGGTGCCGGCGCGCGAGGAACTGGGCAGCGAGGCGTTCCGCGCCATCGACCGGATGCGGGAGGCGATGACGGCGCGCATGAGCGCTGGCCTGTCGCCGACGGCGCTCGCGATGGCGCAGTTCGACTGGTGGGCGCATCTGATGGCGGCGCCCGGCAAGCGGCTGGAGCTCGCCGACAAGGCGGCCCGCAAGTCAGCGCGACTTCTCGCGCATGTCGCGGCGCTCGCCTCCGATCCTGACGCGCCGCCGGCGATCGAGGCGCTGCCGGGGGACTACCGATTCTCAGGAGAGGCGTGGCGGAAGCCGCCCTTCAGCATCTGGGCGCAGTCCTTCCTACTCACCCAACAGTGGTGGCACAACGTCACGCACGAAGTGCCGGGCGTGTCGCCGCATCATGAGGATGTCGTGTCCTTCATGGCGAGGCAGATGCTCGACATGTTTTCTCCGTCCAACGTGCCGTTCATGAACCCTGAGGTCATCTCGCGCACGATCGAGACCGAGGGCATGAACTTCGTGAAGGGGTTTTACAACTGGATCGAGGACCAGACACGGACGCAGAACGGCCGACCGCCGGTCGGCGCGGAGGATTTCGTCGTCGGCAAGGACGTGGCCGTTACACCGGGCAAGGTCGTGTTCCGCAACCGGCTGATCGAGTTGATCCAGTATGCGCCATCGACCCCGGACGTGTTCGCCGAGCCGGTGCTGATCGTGCCGGCCTGGATCATGAAATACTATATCCTCGACCTGTCTCCGGCCAATTCGCTGATCCGCTACCTGGTCGAGAAGGGCCATACGGTCTTCTGCGTCTCGTGGCGCAATCCGACCGCCGACGACCGGGATCTCGGCCTGGACGACTACCGCCGTCTCGGCCTCATGGCCGCCCTCGACGCGGTGTCGGCGATCGTTCCGGAGCGACGGATCCACGCGACGGGATACTGCCTTGGCGGGACGCTGCTCGCAATCGGCGCCGCCGCGATGGCGCGTGCGCATGACGACCGGCTCGCCACCGTCACGCTGCTTGCCGCGCAGACGGACTTCTCGGAGCCCGGAGAACTCGCGCTGTTCATCGACCACGACCAACTGCACCTGCTCGAAAGCATGATGTGGGACCGCGGCTATCTCTCCGCCGACCAGATGGCGGGCGCTTTCCAGCTGCTGCGCACCAACGACCTCGTCTGGTCGCGCATGGTGCGCGACTATCTGATGGGCGAGCGCGAGCCGATGTTCGACCTGATGGCGTGGAACGCCGACACGACCCGCATGCCCTACAGGATGCATGCCGAATATCTAAGAAAGCTCTATCTCGACAACGACCTGGCGGCCGGACGCCTGATGGTCGAGGGCCGGCCGGTCGCGATCCAGAACATAAGGGCGCCGATGTTCGTGGTGGGGACCGAACGGGACCATGTCGCGCCGTGGCGCTCCGTGTACAAGGTCCACGACCTCACCGATACGGAGCTCACCTTCGTGCTCACCAGCGGCGGCCACAATGCCGGCATTGTCAGCGAGCCAGGCCGGCCGCGCCGCCGCTACCGCATCGCGACGAAGCATGCCGACGGTGTGTCGATCGGTCCGGACGAGTGGACGGCGTCGGCAGATGCGCGCCAGGGCTCGTGGTGGGAGGCGTGGATGGACTGGCTTGTGCTCAATTCGACCGACACGAGGGTCGATCCGCCGCCGATGGGCGCGCCGGATCGCGGTCTTTCATCTCTCGGGGACGCTCCCGGCACCTATGTGCTGCAGCGATAGAGGTTGATCGAGGTCAATGCGCTCTCGGTCCGTGCCGCTAGCGTCTTCGCTTGCAAGCGACACGCAATCGGAGATCGAACCATGGCGACGAAGAAAACGACTTCCACCATCGACGTGCCGTCCGTGCCGTTCCTGGCCGAAGGACGCAATGCGATCCAGGCGGGAATGCAGATCCAGGCACAGGCGTTCGGGGCACTGCTGCGCTACCAGATCGAGGGCCTCGCCTTCCTGAAGAGCCGCTATGAGCAGGATGCGAAGCTGGTCGAGGATCTTGCCGCGAGCGACGAGATGAAGGACGCGTTCGACATCCTCAGCACTTTCGCCCAGAACGCGGCGTCCGATTATGCAGGCGAAGCCAGCCGGCTCGCGTCTCTCGGTTCGAAGCTCGCGTCCGAGGCGGCGAAGCAAGCGCGCAAGGACGCCGCAACAATCGCCGGGGACATGGCCGCGCAGACGGCCGCCTGAACGGCGACGCGAGCCCCGGTCATCCGGCCGAGGGCTCGCCCTCTTTCGTAACTGCCAGAATGTCGGCGACGATGCGGGCCGGCCGGCGCGCGGCGTCGAGTCTCTGCCAGCCGATCTCGCCTGCGTCCCGCTGCAACTGGCGGGACAGGACATCGACTGTGGCGTCGGAAGGGCCGCCAGAGCGCTGTCCGACCCTCTGCCAAAGCACTTCGGGCGAGGCTTCCAGCCATATGCCGTCGAAGGGAGCACCCTGCTCCACGGCGACCTGCCCGATCCGGGCGCGGTCGTCCGGCCGCTCGAAGACGGCATCCGTGACCACCGAACCGCCCTCCGAGAGGATAAGCCCGGCGCGCCAGGCCATCTCGCGATAGACCCGTTCGGACACTTCAGGCCGGTAGGCCTTGTCCGGCAGGCGCGTCTCGGCGGCGACGCCGTGCAGCGCCTTACGGATGCGGTCGCTCTCGACGATGCGCGCGCCCGGCGGTGGTCCGATATGCGGCGCCAGCGCTTCGGCGACCGTCGTCTTGCCCGTGCCGCTCAGCCCGCCGATGGCGACGAGGCGTGGCGGATGAGGAGTTAGCAAGCGCGTGGCGAGGTCGAAATAGGCCCGTGCCTCGCTTCTCAGTCTGTTCGCCGCGTCTGATCCTTCCTCGATCTGTGTGGCCGTCACATGTGCCCGAACGGCGGCGCGGACGGCCATGAGAAAGGGAAGGAGCACGAAGCCGTCTTCATCGTCCGCCTCGTCCAGGTAACGGTTCATCACCAGATTGGCGAGCTCGGCCAGATCGCGGTGCCACAGGTCCATCAGCAGGAAAGCGAGGTCGTAGAGCACGTCCACGGTCGCGATCTGGTCGTTGAATTCGATGCAATCGAACAGGCGCGGCTCGCCATGGTCGAGGAAAAGGTTGCGCAGGTGGAGATCGCCATGGCAGCGCCGCACCTTGCCCGCCTGCTCCCGCCGGTCGAGCAGGACCGCATGGCGTGCGAGCGCTGCGTGGAAGGCAGCGTCGAAACGTTCGACCTCATCCGGCGAGAAGACGTGGCTGGTCGCGAAGCCGGCCCGGTTGATGTCGAGCACGCCCGCAATATTGGCAGCGCCGCCGCCGGCATGGACGACCGGCGCGCCGCGGTGGAAACGGACGATCATCCGCGCGGCCTCGGTCATCAGGGCAGGCGTCAATCTGCCCGCTTCCGCCATCCGGTCGAGCAGGGCGGACTGATCGAAACGCCTCATCTCAACAGCCGCGTCGACCATCTCGCCTTCACCGTCGAAGACGAGGCGTCCGTCCACGTCTCGCGTCAGGCGTCTCACGCCCAGATAAAGGCCGGGTGCGGTTTCGGAGTTGAGTTCGACCTCCTTCTCGCAGGCAGCGAGCCGCAGGGCAGGCGAGGAGAAATCGACATAGGGAAGCTTCACCGCGCGCTTCATCTTGAAGGCGCGCTCTCCGGCCAAAACGATGTGTGAGATATGCGTTTCGATGGTCTCGACCGGGCCCGTCAGCCCGTGTGTCGCCGGATCGATGAGGAATGCGATCGCATCGGTCTGCTTGTCGGTGATCAATGCCGGTTCCTTCCGCTTGTCGGTCCAAAGGGCCGATAAATCCCGTGGCAGGCGCCACGGATGGGAAACGCGTCTGCCGCGAGGTGGTTCTTCCGCAGGTGCGTCAGCGCGCCATCAGGATCGGCAGCGGCGGTTCGTCGATCATCGATTTCGTGACGCCGCCGAAGATGCGCTCCTGCAGCCTGGAATGACCGTAGGCGCCCATGACGAGCAGGTCGGCCGAGGTGTCGATTGCATGCTGGCGCAGCACGACGGCGACCGAACGGCCCTGGCTCGGGCGGCGGTCGACGGTGACCCTGACGCCGTGTCGCGCCAGGTAGGCGGCGGCGTCGGCGCCGGGTTCAGCGCCCTGGCCGCTCTCTCCCTCGACCGGATCGACCAGCAGCAGGCGAACATCCTCCGCTGCCGTGAGGATGTCCAGTGCTCCGGCAACGGCCTTGGACGCCTCCAGGCTCGAATCCCAGCCGACCACCACGCGCCTCGGTCTGAGCGTCGGATTCGAGCCGCGCGGCGCGAGCAGCAGGGGCTTGCCGGACGAGAACAGGGCACCGGCCATCACTTTGCTCTTCAGGACGCCGCCGCGCAGAAGTTGAGGGCCGACGAGCGTGAGGTCGGCATAGCGGGCGCGCCGGCCGACGACGTCGTCCGCCCATGGTTCCTCGACATATTCGCTCGACACGTCGGCCGAAATCGACAGGGATGCGAGCAGGCCGGAGACGGCCGCGGCCCGGTCCTTCAGAGCTGCCTTCTCGGCCTCCCGCTCCTGGAGCCATTCGTCCGATACGATCGCCGCATAGCCGCCGATCGGCGGCGGGGCCGCGAGCTTTACAACGAGGGCAGCGAGATGCGCGCCGCTTTCCTCGCACAAGGTGGCGGCGAGCCTCAGGTCCGTGTCGTCGAGGTCGGGGCTGGTCACGGTGAGAATCGTCTTCATGGGCAGGGCGCTCCCATCTGGTGGCAGATGTTGTCAGTCTACGGACATGGGAGCCTTTCTCCCTTGAGCAGGATCAAAGATCGGCGGAGTGTGACGGGCGAAGGTGTCAGCCATACGTCCGGTCGACCGGCTCTGCGGGGTGTCGCTATGAAGGCAATGGTGCTCGAAAGGTCTGGTACCCTGCTCGTGCCGGTCCAACGGCCCGATCCGGCGCCCGGCGTCGGCGAGATTCGGCTCAGGGTAGAAGCCTGTGCGGTGTGCAGGACCGACCTCCATGTCGTCGACGGCGACCTGACGCATCCGAAGCTGCCGCTGGTGCCTGGGCACGAGATCGTCGGCATCGTCGATGCCGTCGGCCCGGGTGTCGAGCCGACGAGACTGGGGCGGCGTGTCGGCGTCCCATGGCTCGGTCACACCTGCGGTGCATGTCCCTATTGCCGTTCCGGTTCGGAAAACCTCTGCGATGCGCCACTGTTCACCGGCTACACCCGCGACGGCGGTTTCGCGACACATGTCGTGGCGGATTCGGATTTCGCCTTCGACCTGGACAGCGATGCTGACCCGGTCGCGCTGGCGCCGCTTCTCTGCGCCGGGCTCATCGGCTGGCGGTCGCTGAAGCGCGCGGGAGAGGGCGGGCGCATCGGCCTCTACGGCTTCGGCGCCGCTGCCCACATCATCGCGCAGGTCTGCGCCTGGCAGGGCCGCGAGGTCTACGCCTTCACGCGGCCTGGCGATGCTGAGGCCCAGCGCTTCGCGCGCGACCTCGGCGTGACATGGGCTGGCGGATCGGATGAGGCGTCGCCCGTCGCTCTCGATGCCGCGATCATCTTCGCGCCGATCGGCGAACTCGTTCCCGTCGCACTAAAGGCCGTCCGCAAGGGCGGTCGCGTCGTCTGCGGCGGAATCCACATGAGCGATATACCGTCGATGCCCTATGCGATCCTGTGGGAGGAACGGGAACTGGTGTCGGTCGCCAATCTGACGCGCAGCGATGCCCAGGAATTCTTCCCGGTGGCGCGCAGCACGCGTTCGCACTCATACCACCGCCTATCCGCTCGGGCGTGCCAACGAGGCGCTCGACGACCTGCGGCAGGGCCGCCTCAGCGGCGCGGCGGTGCTCGTGCCATAGCCTCGCGCAGGAAAAAGGGCGCCCCGAGCGGCGCCCTTTCAGAACATGGCGATCGGGGTGGCTCAGAATTCCTTGCCAATCGCGCGGTCGACCGACAGCGGGCCACCGCCGTGTCCGGCAAAGAACAGTACGCCGACGGTCCAGATCGCGGAGAGGAAGGTCGCCTTGTCCTGCACCTGATGCAGGAAGGCGCCGCCGCCATCAGCCAGGCGTTGCAGGCCGTTGGCGGTGAAGAGATCCTCGCCGCCGGCCTTCACGATATCGATGCCGGCCTGCGTCAGCAACGCGTCGCCGTACGGGTGGCTGTAGTGGAACCACCAAGTGATGGCGAGCATCACGGCATTGGCGAGTGCGATGGGCCGCGTCAGGAAACCGACGGCGATGGCGATGCCGCCGAAGAACTGCATCGCCGCGAGCAAGGGCGACCAGAACCAGCCGGGATAGAAGCCGATACTCTCAACGAAGCCGGTCTGCGCGAACGGCGCCAGGATCTTCGCCCAGCCCTCAATCGCAAGGGCGCCGCCGACGAAGACGCGCAGGATCAGCCAGCTCAGCGGCTGCGCGACCGTGTCGTAGAAGCTGCCGAGAAAGGGGATAAGAAAACGGGGTGTGGACGTTTTCGCCGTTTGCGTGGACATTTGAGGGACTCCTGTTTCGGTGTGAAGGACCGTCCCAATGGCTCCCGATGCGCCTCCCATCGCATTGACGCGGGTCAAACCCATATCTCGAACACAGCGTCAACCAGTTGCGCGAAGGCACGGAGCAAGGCCACCGCCAGCCTCCGTCTGCGCAGCAGCGAGCCTTGGTGCGAAGACCTGCCCGACGCCGATGAGAATGGGCGCCGCGCGGTCGAAGCTGGCGGTGGCCTCTGCGAGATCACGCAGGGAAGCCCTCTCGCAACGCATGCCCGGCCGTCCGACATTGGCGGCAACGCAGGTGGGCGTCTGCGGCGGCAGGCCCTCGGCGATTAGGCGTTCGGAGATGAGTCCGGCGGTGCGGGCGCCCATGTAGAAGATGGTCGTGGCGGACATGTCCGCCGCGGCCCGCCAGTCGACATCCTGCGGCAGGCCGCCTGACTTGGAATGGCCGGTGATGAAGCGGACGGATTTCGCCATGTCCCGATGGGTGAGAGAAACGCCAAGCGTCGCGGCGAGCGCGAGGCCTGCGGTGACGCCCGGGACCACCTCGTAGCCGATGTCCGCCGCCTCCAGCTCGCTGATCTCCTCGCCGGCGCGGCCGAAGATCATCGGATCGCCTGATTTGAGCCGGACGACGTGGCGGCCGGCGCGGGCAAGCTTCACCATCAGCGCGTTGATCTCGCTTTGCTTGCAACTCGGCCGGCCGGCGCGCTTGCCCACGAGGATGCGCTTCGCCTCACGGCGGGCGAGTTCGAGCACGTCGTCGGAGACGAGGTCGTCGAACAGGATCACGTCGGCCGCCTGCAAGGCGCGGACGGCCTTGAGCGTGAGCAGTTCGGCATCTCCCGGTCCCGCGCCGATGAAGGTGACTTTGCCGCGTGGGGCCTCGCGGGAGGACAGGAGCGCGGAGATGTCCCGGTCGGCCGCCTTGGACGGAGCAGGGCCGAAGGCGATGTCGACGAATTTCTCCCAGAACGCACGGCGAGTCGGGCCGGGCGCGAGCGCCTCGGCCACGCGCTCGCGGACCGTCCGGGCAAGGGTCGCCCAGTCGGCCAGCGACGGCGGCAGCAGCGTCTCGACGCGTCGGCGCACGGCCTGCCCGAGGATAGGTGCCGCGCCGGAGGTCGAGATGCCGACGACGACCGGCGAACGGTTGACGATCGTGCCGAACTGGAAGTCGCAGAAGGCTGGCTTGTCGACGACGTTGCAGGCGGCTCCGGCGCAACGGGCGGCGTCGCGGAAGGCGGCCGCTTCCTGGTCGTTCTCAGCGTCGGCCAAAGCAACGACCGCGCCGGCAAGGCACGCGGGGTGCCAGCGCCGGGAATGGATGGTCAGCCTCGGCTCGCGCTCCGCGATGCGGCGCATCTCGTCGGAGAGTTCGTGCTCGGGAGCGAAGACCTCGACCGCAGCGCCGGCCGCGGCAAGCAGCTCGGCCTTCCAGGCAGCCGCCTCCGTGCCGCCAGCGACGACGGCGCGTTTTCCCGCGAGGTCGAGGAACACCGGCAGGACCGACAGCGGCCGGATCCGCGCCGGGGCTTTGTCACTCGGCTGCCTGGAGACGACCTGCATCGATGATGGCCCTTATCTCTGAGCGGCATGAGCCGCAGTTGGTGCCGGCGCGGAGGCTTTGGCCGACCTCTTCGACGGTCGAGCAGCCGGCTGCCACCGCCGAGGCGATCTGGTTGACGCCGACATTGAAGCAGGAACAGACGATCCGCCCGGTCGACGCCACCGGCACGGGCGAGCGGCCGGACAGCAACGCCATGCGCTGCGCGCCCGAGAGCGGCTGCCGCGAGCCGATCAGAGATTGCAGCCAGTCGCGCGGCGGCAGTTCTCCCGTCGGTGCGACGAACAGGGCTTCGGCCAGAGCGCCGGCCTCGTCCAGCATGGCCGCGCGATAGGTTCGGCCGTGGCGGTCGCGGTATTCGACGAGACGGTCCGGGGCGGCACTTTGGAGCAGTCCGCGTGTGAGCAGGATGCCCTGATCCGGCGTCTCGGCGCCGCACAGTTCGTAGGCCCAGCCGCCCTCGATTGCGTGGCGGCTCCAGTGCATGAAGCCAGTTGGCCGCAGGTCGCGCCGGGTCAGCAGCGCGGCGGTCCAGTTGACCTCCTCGCGCACGATGCGGACGGGCGAATGCTTGAGTTCCGGTTGACCCGAGACGGGGTCGAAGTCGGGTGTCGACACGGAGCCCGCCGCGGCGTTGGTGGCGAACGAGCCGCTCCAGTGCATCGCCAGGAAGGCTTGACCCGGCCTGACCGCATCGGTGACGTGCACCTTTGCCCGGACGCTTCCCTGCGCGCTCGTCACGCGGGCGAGGTCGTTGTCGGCAAGTCCGTGGAGAGCGGCATCGGCGGCGTTCAGGTCGATCACGGGTTCCGGCGCGTTGGCGGAAAGCCTCGGCACGCGGCCGGTGCGGGTCATCGTGTGCCACTGGTCGCGCAGCCTGCCGGTATTGAGCGCGATCGGAAAGGCTGTGTCGACCGGCCGCGCGAGGCGGTCCTGCCTCACGGCGACGAAGCGCGCGCGACAGTCGGATGTCGGGAAACGGCCGTCAGAGAACAGGCGCGACTGAGCCTCTGCGCCGAACCCGACCGATGGTGCTGTGGCGGGCCAGTGCACCGGGGCGAGGCTGCGGTATCCAGCCGCGTCGAGATTTGCGAGAGCGCCGATGTCGAAGATACGCTGCCGTGCGTTTTCGAAGGCCGATAGCGCGGCGTGCTCGCGGAAGATCGCTGCGGGGCCGTCAAAGGCGACGGCGTCGCCGAAGCCCATGCGACGAGCGACGTCGCAGACGATGTGCCAGTCCGGCCGTGCTTCACCCGGTGCGGGCAGGAAGGCACGCTGGCGCGAGATGCGGCGCTCGGAATTGGTGACCGTGCCGTCCTTCTCGCCCCAGCCGGCCGCCGGCAGGCAGACGTCGGCATAGCGGGTCGTGTCGGTGTGGGCGATGTCGGAAACGACGACGAAATCGCAGGCTTTCAGCGCGGCCCGGACGCGGCCAGCGTCGGGCATGGAGACTGCCGGATTGGTGCCCATCACCCAAAGCGCCTTGATGCGCCCGTCGCCGACGGCGCGGAACAGGTCGACGGCTTTGAGGCCCGGTCTGCGGGCGATGTCCGGTGCGTCCCAGAAACGGGAAACACGATCGATGTCTTCCGGGTTCTCGAAGCCCATATGGGCAGCCAGCTGGTTGGCGAGCCCGCCGACCTCGCGGCCGCCCATCGCGTTCGGCTGGCCCGTGACCGAGAACGGCCCCATGCCGGGCCTGCCGATCCGGCCAGTGGCGAGGTGGCAGTTGATGATGGCGTTGACCTTGTCGGTGCCGCGCGTCGACTGATTGACGCCCTGGCTGTAGACGGTGACCGTGCGCTCAGTGCCTGCGAAGAGCTGGAAGAACAGCTGTACGTCGGCCTCGGCAAGGCCGCAGCCGGCCGCGACGCGCGCCGGTGACGGCGCGTCGGCCATCGCCGCGGACAATGCCTCGGCGAAGCCCGAAGTCGATGCGGCGACATAGTTCTGGTCGATCGCATTCGCGCGGGCGAGGTGCGCCAGAACACCGTTGAACAGCAGCACGTCGGTGCCGGGGTCGATCGCGAGATGCAGGTCGCATTCGTCGGCCGTCGCCGTTCGGCGCGGGTCGATGACGACGATCTTCGTACCGCGTTCCCGCCGTGCGGCCAGCAGGCGCTGGTAGAGGATAGGGTGGCACCAGGCGGTGTTAGACCCCGTCAGAATGAAGAGATCAGCCTCCTCAAAATCCTCATAGGTGCCCGGCACAACATCCTCGCCGAAGGCGCGGCGGTGGCCGGCGACGGAGGAGGCCATGCAGAGCCGGGAATTGGTGTCGATGTTGCCGGAGCCGATGAAGCCCTTCATCAGCTTGTTGGCGACGTAATAGTCCTCAGTGAGAAGCTGCCCTGAGACGTAGAAGGCGACCGAGTCCGGCCCGTGTGTGGCAATGGTTTCGGCGAAGCGCTTTGCGACCAGATCGAGCGCGTCGTCCCACGAGGCCCGCCTGCCGGCGATCTCGGGCGTCAGGACACGCCCGTCGAGTCCGGTCGTCTCGCCGAGCGCCGAGCCTTTCGAGCAGAGTTTGCCGAAATTGGCCGGATGATCCGGGTCGCCGCGGACGGACACGGTTCCGTCTGCGGCGACCTCGGCCAGCACGCCGCACCCCACCCCGCAATAGGGGCAGGTGGTCCTCACCTCGGCTGCCGGGGGATCTCCGGATGCGCTCATTCGGCGGCCATGAGCTGCGCGCCGAGAGCCATCAATATCCTGCCGTCGACGAGCCTGAGCGGGATCGTTCTCACCGACCCTTCGTCGGCGCCCTGCGCCTGGCCGGTCTCCAGCGAGATCACCCAGTTGTGCAGTGGGCATGTAACCGACGTGCCGTGTACGATGCCCTGGCTCAGCGGCCCGCCCTTGTGCGGACAGTGGTCTTCGATGGCGAAAACCTGATCATCGGCGGTGCGGAACACGCCGATGCGGCCCTGCGGCGTCGTCACGCAGCGCGCGCCGCGCGGCGGAATGTCGTCGATATGTCCGATTTCGAGCCAGTCCATCGTCTACTCCGCTGCCTGCTGGAAGGGCACGTCCGCCATGGGGCGGAACTCGTGCTTGTCCTTGCCGGAAACCCGTTCCGACCAGGGATCGACCTGCGCGAACTTCTGGGAGAAGACGAAACGGTCGTAGAAGTCCTTGCGGCGCGGCAGGTCGTGCAGCACCTGGCGCCGGATCTCGTCGTAGCCGATGCGCTTGGCCCATTTGTAGATGCGCTCGAGATAGCGGGCCTGTTCGCGGTACATCTGCGTTAGTGCCACGATCACCTCGAGCGCCTCGTCCTCCGTCTTGACCTGGCCGAGTACCTCCGTGCCCTTGATGTCGAGGCCGGCGGCGCCGGCGAAGTGGATCTCGTAGC
>VFQN01006478.1_pt1 | contig 13322 bp, 10 predicted proteins | sample 3512371 | NCBI WGS metagenome assembly VFQN01 (sample SAMN10412370, study PRJNA504923) | tailings metagenome | isolation source: Replicate 2 from Balatoc abandoned mine | place: Philippines: Itogon, Benguet | collected 2017-08-28
AAGCCGTCAGGCCAAACCGCACATTGTCGAGGATCGTCATGTGCGGAAACAGCGCGTAGTCCTGAAACACGAGGCCGACCGAGCGCTTCTCGGGTGGCAGATAAACCGAGGGACCGGCAATCTCGCGCTCGTTCAGGAGAATGCGGCCGCTCGACTGCACCTCGATGCCGGCTGCGATGCGCAGCAGCGTCGTCTTGCCGGACCCAGATGGCCCGAGCAGGCAGAGCACTTCGCCAGGCTCCGCAGCCAGCGAAACATCATCGAGCGCGAGCCCGCCATTGGGAAAGCGGTGGCTGACATTCTCGAAGGCTAGGCGCGCGGCAAAGGTCACACCCGCGGTGACGCGGGTTTCCTTGCGGGCGGCGCTGGTCAACTGTTCGTTCACGCGGCCTGTGTAGCGGCAACGTCCCCGGTCGGCAACGCCGCGAAAGGACGCGTCACTCGTCCTCGACCCGCGGGGTCAGCAGCCCCAGCTCTTCCAGGTCGATGTCGGTCAGCGGGTCCTCGTCCTCGGCCAGCGCATCCTCGTCTCCGCGCGGCATCGGCACCAAGAAGTTGGATGGCATGCGCGAAGACAAGAGGCCCGCACCCTTCAGTTCGTCCAGCCCCGGCAGATCGCGGATGTCTTCCAGACCGAAATGATCGAGGAAGGCGGTTGTCGTCCCATAGGTGACGGGCCTTCCCGGCGTCCGACGGCGCCCGCGCATGCGGACCCAGCCCGTCTCAAGCAACAGGTCGAGCGTGCCTTTCGACGTTTCGACGCCCCGGATCTCCTCGATCTCTGCGCGCGTGACCGGCTGGTGATACCCGATGATCGCAAGCACTTCGAGCGCGGCGCGGGAAAGCTTGCGTTGCTGCACTGCCTCGCGGTTCATCAGGAAGGCGAGATCGGGCGCCGTGCGAAAGGCAATCGCCTCGCCAACGCGCACGAGATTAACGCCACGGCGCTCGTAGAGCCGCGCAAGCTGCTCGACCACGGCCGGGATATTCGTGCCCTTCGGTAGACGTTGGGCAAGGAGCGGCAGAGAAACGGGCTCGGCGGAAGCGAAGACGAGAGCCTCCGCCATGCGGACGGCCTCGGCCAACTGCACTCGGTCGGCGACACCGCCCGGCTCCAGTTCGCTTTCCAGCGTGAACGGGACGATGGTGCCGCTCATGCCGGCGCCTTCGACTTAGCGGGTGGCGCTCGCATGTAGAGTGGCGCGAAGGCTTCCTCCTGCCTGATCTCGATCGTGCCCTCGCGCGCCATTTCCAGCGATGCGGCGAAAGTGCTCGCGATCGCGGTGGCGCGCTGGCCGGGCTCGGCCAGATAATCGATCAGGAAGCGGTCGAGCGCAGTCCACTCGCGGATCTCGCCGATGAGGCGGACGAGGATTTCGCGCGCCTCCTTCAGCGACCACACGCCGCGCCTCGCGATGCGGACGCTTGTGATGGCGCGGCGCTGGCGCTGCGAGGCGTAGGCCGTCAGGAGATCGTAAAGCGAGGCCTGGAAGGTGCTGTGGGTCTCCAGCATGACGGTTTCGGGCATGCCGCGCGCAAAGACGTCGCGGCCGAGACGGTTGCGATTGACCAGTCGGGACGCCGCATCACGCATGGCTTCGAGCCGGCGAAGGCGAAACTGCAGGATCGCCGCCAGTTCCTCGCCGCTCTCGGACTCATCGGCGCGTTTGACCGGGATCAGCAGCTTCGACTTGAGGAAGGCGAGCCACGCCGCCATCACCAGATAGTCTGCGGCCAGCTCCAGCCGCAGCTTGCGGGCGCGCTCGACGAAGGTCAGGTACTGCTCGACGAGTTCGACGACCGATATGCGCGCGAGGTCGACCTTCTGGCCGCGGGCGAGATGCAGGAGCAGGTCGAGCGGACCTTCGAAACCGGCGACGTCGACAATCAACACCGGCTCGGACTGTGTCCGCTCCGCCTCGCCCGTCCAGAGCGCTTCCATCGGTGCGTTGGTCGAACCTGTGGCCTGCGCTTTCAATCCGGCTCCTTGTCAGGCGACAGGCGTCGCCGTCAGTTCCATGAACTCTTCCCGCAGGACCTCTTCGTCCATGTCGGACGGCTCGTGTAGGCAAGCCATCGTGGTTGCTGCACGCTCGGCGGCTTTCCCGTCGAGCACCGGCACGGTGGATGCAATGGCCCGCATCTCCTCCATGAGGCCGTTGCAATGGAGAACGACATCGCAGCCCGCCGCAAGGCTGGCAGCAGCGCGATCGGCGTAATCCCCAGAAAGCGCCTTCATGGAGAGATCGTCGCTCATCAGGAGCCCGTCGAAACACATCTCGGTCCGGATGATTTCGGAGATGACCTTGGCCGACGTCGTTGCCGGACCCGTCGGGTCGATGGCCTCGTAGACGACATGTGCGGTCATCGCCATCGGGACGATCGTGGTCAGGAAGAAGAAGGGCGCGAAGTCGCTATCGCGCAGCGTCTCGAGCGACGCCGAGACCTTCGGAAGTTCCAGATGGCTATCGGCATAGGCGCGGCCATGGCCGGGGATGTGCTTCATGATCGGCAGCACGCCACCATCGAGCGAACCCTCCGCCATCGCTCGCCCAAGGGCTTCGACATGCTCGCGGCGGTTGGAGAAGGTGCGGTCGCCGACGAAGCCGCCGGCACGATCTGGCGGCAGGTCGAGACAGGGTATGCAGTTCGCCGTCAGTCCGACGCGGCGAAGATCGAAGGCGTGAAGCCGGCCCATGAGCCAGGCGGCACGGGCGCCCCTGCCCTCTTCCTGCTCTTCGAGGAGGCCGATTGACGAAGCCGTCGGATAGTTGGGTGCCAGAGGTGGACGCAGGCGCTGCACGCGGCCGCCCTCCTGATCGACGAAGACCAGGGCATCGGGCCTGCCAACCGTCTCGCGCATCTCTTCGCAGAGCGCGGACAACTGCTCGGCCGAAACAATGTTTCGCGCAAAGACGATGAAGCCCCAGGGCCGTTCATCGACGAAGAAAGCGCGCTCGTCCGGCGTGAGGCTCGGGCCTGCGCAGCCCAGGATCATGGCTTTTGATTCGGTCATGGACCAGACCATATCGCGAAAGCAAAACGGGCGGCATAGCCGCCCGTTGAAACCGTCAATTTCCGCTGCGTCAGCGCGAGACGAAGCAGTTGCCGCCTGCGGCCTGGTAGCTCGCGCAGAGGCTCACGGCCTCTTCTCGGTTCGAGGCCGGGATGCGGACGCGATAATATGTGCCACGACCGTCGATCTCGGCGCGGACGATGTTGACGCCTCTGCCCTGCAAGACGTTGCCATAGCGACGCGCGAGGTCCTGATAGGTCGACTGCGCGCTCTCGGCGGTTGGCTGCGAGGCGATCTGCATCGACCATTCCGACGTCGCAGCGCTCGTCGGCGGCGGCGTGGCGGCAGCGACCTGTTGCGGTGCGGCAGCGGCCGGCTGCTGAGCCACAGGCTGCTGAACGGCTGGCGCTGGCTGGACAGCTGCCGTCTGCTGCGGCGATGGCGCGGTCGGACGCTGCGTCGGCGCAACGCTGACGCCCTGCGGAAGGACCGGATCGGGATTGGCGGTCGTCTGCGCACCCGGCTCGACGAGCGCCGCCGTCGGCGTCAGCGCGCTGCTGTCAGGCGCGGGCTGCGGGGGAGCAAGCTCGCCGGCCTGCGCCGCCGGGAGGACCGGTGCGGGGTCTGCCGCAGCGACCTGAGGTGCAGGCGCCGGCTCTTCACGCGGCACGATCGTGCCGTCGGGACGCACGACCATGGTGCGCACGCGGCGTGGCTCGACCGCGATCGGCTCGGCCGTCGCGATGACGTCCTCGACGTTCTCTATCCGCTCGTCGAACTTCGGCGTGCCGGACAAAGCATCGGCGTCCTGACCCGGCAGGACCGAATTGCCGCCATCGACCGGCTCACCCTCGTCAAGTGTGATGCCCGGGGCGATGACGCGGGGCGTGACCCGCTCTGCAACGTCGACCGGTTCCTCAGCGGTGGTGATCAGTTCGTTCTGGCTGGGGTTCGCACCGGCATCGGCGCCGGACACGCGCTGATAGGCTTGCGAATCCTGGTTCGGAACGACAGTGCCGCCGGGGTTTTCGGGACGCACGCGCACGGGATCGCTGTCGGCAGCAATCAGCACCGGATCGCCCGATCCGTCGCCACCGGAAAACAGCGCCCAGGCACCGACGCCGCCGACAAGGACAACGGCCGCTACGGCAGCCGCCAGCGCCATCGTGCGGCGGCGGCCATTTGACTGGACGCGGCGGGCGCGCATGGGAGCCGCGGCAATGGCGTCATCATCGCCATAGGCAGCGTTGTAGTCGTCCAGATCCTCGTCCGGACGCAATGTCTCGGGATACTGGTCGTCTTCAGGCCGGTAGCCGTCGGCGTCGTCGAAATAGGTGTCGAACTCGCCATACTGATCGCCTGGCTGCTCCACCGCCGTGCCCGGGACAACCGAGGCGGCCTGAACCGGGCGGGTCGCATAGGGATCGTCGAGCGAATCGAACGCGCCCTCGAGTTCGTTAGCGAGGTCGTCAAAACCCGAAGCGGGTATGGCCGCGTCTGGCTCGGGGAGATCCGGCAGGTCCAGGTCGTCCTGAACCGGGCGCACGGTCTCCTCGATATCGACCGTTTCGAAATCATCGAAAACCGCTTCGAACGTCTGCGCCTTTGGTGCTGAGGCCAAAGAGGTGGCTGGAACGGCTGCGGCTGCCACAGCCGTGGCAGCCAGCGGAGCAGCGGAGGTCACCGTCGGCGGCACGTATGCCTGTGGCTGGGGCTCGTAGTCTTCAGGCTCAAATGCTTCGGTCTCGAATGCTTCCGGCTCCGGCTCGTAGGCTTCAGGCTCGTATTCGACGTCTTCCGGCACCTGCTGCGAGACAGGTGTGGCGCGGAAGGAACGCGATGCCACAGCGGCTGCCGTCAGTGGCACGAACGCATCGTCGGGTTCGTAGGCGCCCGGCACCGTGGGCTGGGACGCCGGTGCGACGTCGCCGAGAAGGGCTGCAAGCTCATCCTCGATCGAAAGCTCGGCGACGGCCTGTTGTGTCGGGGCCGGCTCGGGCTCGTACTCGAGCGCAGCTGCCAGCTCGTCTTCGATGTCCGGCTCGGCCGCAAAGTCGGGCTCTTCGGCCTCCACAGCCTCGTAGTCCGGCTCGACCCAATCGTCTTCCGCAAACTCGGGCTCGTCACCATAGGTCGGCTCGTCCACGGCTGCAGGGTCGAAATCGTCATAGGGCGTCGCGGGTGCGGCCGGAGCAACCTGTGCGGCGGCCGGTGCCACGGCTGGCTGCACGTCGCCCCGCTTGGCGATAAGGCTTTGCGAGACAGTCGCAGCCGAATAGGCAAACGGGCTGCGCATCTCGGCGCGTGGCGCGGGCGGCGCAACGGGGGCGGCAACCGGCTCGATTTGAGGCTTAGGCAGTCCGCTCGAGGCCCACTGCGCCAGCGGATCGACATCGTCCACGAACGGATCGGCCTGTTGCTGCGGCTGCACCGGCTCGTCGAAGCCGGAGGCGAAGGCCCGATCCAGTTCGCTGCCGAGGTCGAGCTCCATGCTGTCCGGCACGATTTCCTCAGCGCGCAGATCGAGATCACCCAGCGCGAAGTCCTGCTCGTCGAAAGAGATATCATCGGCCGGAGTGCCGTACGCGTCGTTTGCGCTGACCGGTTCATAGTCGTCAGCGTCATCGAAGCGGCGGTCGTCCTCGAAAGACGGCTCGGCGCGCAGCGGGTGCTTCTCCAGCCGCGCCTCGGCCTTCTCCAGCTCGGCGCGCGGGTCGAAACCCATGATGCGGGTCAGTTCCGCAAACGGGTCCTGATCGTCCAGCTCCGGCCTAGAAGGATACTTGTCTTTCGAGTCAGCCATGGTGCTTCCTGCACTTGCACGTGGTCGGACGCCGAGGACGCCTCAACTGGCCCGTATCAGCGCATTGTGGGCAAATGGTGACGCTGATTCTGCGGAAGATTAACGCATTTCTGCAGGCGCGTCCGCCCCGATCAGACCTAATCCAGAGCTAAGCACGTTGCTGACGGCCTGGATGAGCCCGAGGCGGGCTCGCGTGAGGTCCGCGTCCTGCGGGCGAACGACGCGAAGCTCGTCGCGGTCGGTGCCGCGGTTCCAGTGGGCGTGGAGCGCGCTGGCGAGCTCGTGCAGGTAGAAGGCGAGCCGGTGCGGCTCGCGGCTGACGGCCACCGCCTCGATCACGCGCGGGTATTCGGCGAGCTTGCGGATGAGACCGAGTTCGCCCTCGTCTTCAAGGCGCGACAGCGACCCGGCGAGATCGTCGTCAGAGAAATGCTCGATGCCGAGCTGCTCGCGTGCCATGCGGAAGACAGAATGGCAGCGAGCGGAAGCATACTGCACGTAGAAAACCGGGTTTTCCTTGGACTGCTCGGTCACCTTGGCGAAGTCGAAATCGAGCGGCTCGCCATTCTTGCGGAAGAGCATCATGAAGCGGATCGGGTCGCGGCCGACTTCGTCGACCACCTCACGAAGCGTCACGAAATCGCCGGAGCGCTTCGACATCTTGACCGGCTCGCCGGCGCGGAAGAGCCGTACAAGCTGGCAGAGCAGGATCGTGATCTTGAGGTCGCCGCCCGACAGCGCCTTGCCGAGCGCCTCCATGCGCTTGACGTAGCCGCCATGGTCGGCGCCAAGAATGAAGATCAGTTCCTCGAAACCGCGCTGGTACTTGTCCTTCATGTAGGCCACGTCGGCGGCGAAATAGGTGTAGGCGCCGTCCGACTTCACCAGCGGGCGGTCCATGTCGTCGCCGACGTCAGTGGAGCGGAAGAGCGTCTGCTCGCGGTCTTCCCAGTCTTCCGAGACCTGCCCCTTCGGCGGCGGCAGCTTGCCCTTGTAGACATGACCCTTCAGCGTCAGGTCGTTGATGGCGCTGCGGATGCCGGCCGCATTGTCGGCATGCAGCGTGCGCTCGGAGAAGAACACGTCGTGGTGGACGTTGAGCGCCGCCAGATCCTCGCGGATCATGGCCATCATCGCGTCGATGGTGCGATCCTTGGCAATTGCGAGCGCATCGGCATCCGGCATCTCGAGGAGCTTCGTGCCGTATTCAGCTGCCAGTTCCTTGCCGACAGGAACCAAGTAATCGCCGGGATAGAGGCCGGCCGGAATGTCGCCGATCTTCTCGCCGAGCGCCTCGCGATAGCGCAACAGGACCGAGCGGGCGAGCACGTCGATCTGCGAGCCGGCGTCGTTGATGTAATATTCCTTGGTGACGGAATAGCCGGCAAAACCGAGCACGTTTGCCAGCGTGTCGCCGACGACGGCACCGCGGCAATGGCCGACATGCATGGGACCGGTCGGGTTTGCCGAAACATATTCGACATTGACCTTGCGCCCGCCGCCGAAATCCGAGCGACCGTAATTGGTGCCGGCGGACAGCATCGCGCCGAGGCGCGCCTGCCAGAAGCGGTTGGCAAGCCGCAGATTGACGAAGCCGGGGCCGGCAACCTCTGCCGCCTCGACATCGCCATCTTCCGCAAGCTTCGCGGCAAGCGTCTCGGCCAGCACACGCGGGTTCTGGCCGACGCCCTTGGCGAGTACCATCGCAGCATTCGTCGCCAGATCGCCGTGCGCAGCGTCGCGTGGCGGCTCGACCGTGATGCGCGACAGATCGGGCTTCGCACCGTCGACCGTGCGCAGGTCCATCGTCTCGATTGCTGCGCGGATACGCTCGCTGAATTCGGCGAAGATGTTCATCGTCGTTGTTTTCCGGGGTTCAGGCGCGACGTGGGCGCGGCCGTTGTTGCGGGTCGCCTAGACCAAATCCGGCGTATGGTCAAACAAGCGGCGATGCTCGCGCAAGGCGTAGGTGTCCGTCATGCCGGCCAGGAAATCGGCGACGCGGCGCGCTCGCGCTGGCTCGTCTCTCAGGCTTTCCCCACCGCGCCAGTTCTCCGTCATGGTCGAGGGATCGGCGAAATAGCGGTCGAAGAGGTCGGCCACGATGCGGTCGGCGCGGGACCGGACCTCCATCACGGAAGGGTGGCGATAGAGCCGTGCGTAGAGGAACGCCTTCAGCCCCTTTTCCGATTCGGCCATCTTGGAGGAAAACGCGACGATCGGCGCCCCTGCCCTGCGCACGTCTTCCACCGAGCCAGGCGCCAGGGCAGCGAGCCGGCGCTGGCTCTCACCGATGACATCCTCGACCATGGCGGTGATCTGGCGGCGCATGAATTCATGCGCCGTGCGGACAGGGTCGAGATCGGGATAGCGCCGGCGCACGCTTGCGAGGATGTCGCCCGCGAGCGGTGCATCGGCGAGCATGTCGAGCGTCAAAAGCCCCGAGCGCAGGCCGTCGTCGATGTCGTGAGTATCATAGGCGATGTCGTCGGCGATCGCGGCAGCCTGCGCCTCGATACCGGCATGGGTCGCGATGTCCAGGTCTTGCTTCGCGCAATAATCGAGGATTGCCTGTGGTACCGGGCCCGTCAGGCCTTTGCCGTTGCGATCGGTGAGTGGGCCGTTGTGCTTGACGAGGCCTTCAAGCGTCTCCCAGCTCAGGTTCAGCCCGTCAAACTCGGCGTAGCGGCGCTCCAGCGTGGTGACGACTCTCAGCGACTGCGCATTGTGGTCGAAACCGCCCCAAGGCTTCATCTTCGCGTCGAGCGTATCCTCGCCGGTATGGCCGAAGGGCGTGTGGCCGAAATCGTGGACGAGAGCGATGGCTTCCGCGAGGTCCTCGTCGGCGCGAAGTGCGCGGGCGATAGCCCTTGCAATCTGGGCCACCTCGATCGTGTGCGTCAGGCGCGTGCGATAGTGGTCGCCCTCATGGGCAAGGAAGACCTGCGTCTTGTGCTTGAGGCGTCGAAAGGCCGTGGAATGGATGATGCGGTCGCGGTCGCGCTGGAAAGGCGTCCGCGTTGGGCTTTCCGGCTCCGGCACCAGGCGTCCTCGCGTCTTCGCCGGATCGGTGGCATAGAGGGCACGGGGCCGATAGCCGAAGCCGATCGCATCCAGACCGGCCGGCTGATCGCCGCCGGAGACCATCTGTTGACTAGGCTCGTTCCGGTTCATACCTATTCCCTATCAAGCAAGGCAGGGTGACCGCCATGGGCGTCGACGCGAAATCCGGAATGAAGGGTGTGGACATGACCGAGGCGGCTGCCCGGCGCATCTCCTCCATCGTTGCAAAGGAGCCTGGCAAGATCGCGCTGCGCATCTCCGTGGAAGGCGGCGGCTGCTCGGGCTTCTCCTACCAGATGGATCTGACGGATTCGCGAAACGAGGACGACGTCGCGATCGAGCGCAATGGTGCCACGCTTCTCATCGACGAACTGTCGCTCGTCTACATGGGCGGCTCGGTCGTCGATTTCGTCGACGATCTGATGGGCCAGTCCTTCCAGATCAAGAACCCCAACGCGGTCGCCTCGTGCGGCTGCGGCACATCGTTCTCGATCTGACGCTAGTGCGCATCGCGACCTGGAACATCAATGGCGTCAAGGCGCGCATCGACAGCCTGCTGCACTGGCTGGGCGAGGCCGATGTCGACATCGTCTGCCTGCAGGAGATCAAGTCCGTCGACGAGGGCTTTCCGCGGCTCGAAATCGAGGCGCTTGGCTACCACGTCGAGACGCATGGCCAAAAAGGCTTCAACGGCGTCGCGATATTGTCGAAGCTGGCGTTCGACGAGGTCAATCGTGGCCTTCCCGGCGACGATGCCGACGAGCAATCGCGCTTCATCGAAGGGGTCTTTTCGACGAACAAAGGCGTTCTGCGGGTCGTCTCGCTCTATCTGCCGAACGGCAATCCACTCGGGACCGAGAAGTTCAGCTACAAGATTGGTTGGATGGCGCGGCTTGAGCGTTGGGCGGCCGGTCGGCTGGCGCTTGAAGAGCCGCTGGTGCTTGCCGGCGACTACAATGTCATCCCGGAGCCGATCGACGCGAAGCACCCGGAAGCCTGGGTGAATGATGCGCTGTTCCAGCCGGAGTCCCGTCAGGCCTTCCGCAGGCTATCGGGTCTGGGGTTTGAAGATGCCATTCGCACCGTCACGGACGAGAAGGACATCTACACCTTCTGGGACTACCAGGCCGGCGCCTGGCAGAAGAACAACGGCATCCGGATCGACCATCTGATGATGTCACCGGAAGCGATGGACCGCTTCGTCTCCGCCCGCATCGACAAGCATGTGCGTGCCTGGGAGAAGCCGTCGGACCATGTGCCGGTGGTGGGTGAACTGACGCTGGAACCCGCCTGAAGCGTTGATTTGTCCCGTGGCGCGATGCCGTGCTAGGCTTTGCGCATGCAGGCACTCGTCATCATCGCCCTGTTCATCGTGACGGCTCAGTCTTCGATGCCGGCGGGTCCGGTCTGCGTCGCCAACGGACGAGAGTATGCGCAAGGCGAGACGGCCTGCATCACCCTGCCCTGCCAGACGCCCTATCTCGCGCGCTGCGGACAGGTGCTGAACAACTCGTCCTGGAAGAAGATTTCCGACGCATGTCTGAGCACCGGACGCTCAAGCCCGATGATGCGCGCCAGCCTTCGCTAGAACCTCAATTGCCGGTCAGGATGTCCTCGGCGAGCGCAATCGCCGTCCGCCGGTCGGCTTCGCCGGAAAGCGCAAAGGCTTCTTCCTGCATCTGGCGGATCCAAACCTGCTCGGACGGCGGAGCGCGGTGGAGCGCTGCCGTCATCATGGCGAGACCACGCACGACGCGGCCGCTCTGGAAGAGAAGGTCGCCAAGCGTCGCTTGAGCGCCGGCATGACCCTTTTCGGCGGCGAGCTGCAGCCATCGGGCAGCCTGCTGGACGTTGGACTTCACGCCCTCGCCACGCAGGAACATGCGGCCGAGCTCGAACTGCGCGCCGGGGTGGCGGTAGTTGGCGGCAGCGCGCATGTAGAAATCGGTCGCCGCCTGCGGGTTGGCTGCGACGGGCGATCCCGGGATGCCCTGGCGGGCATAGCCGCCGAGCGCGTACAGCGCGTCCGAGACGTAGGTCTCGTCCGGGCTACCCGGCTCGACGTCCTGCTGCGCGATTTCCTGGAAAAACTTGTAGGCCTCGTAATCGTCGCGCGAGACGCCATCGCCCTCGGCATACATGCGCGCCAGCTTCCAGCGCGCACCGATCTGGCCGTTCTCGGCAGCATAACGATAGGCCTCGACGGCCTGGTCCTTCTGACCGCTCTGATAGGCGGAGAAGCCAAAGCGGAAGACCGCCCAGGGGCTGCGGCTCTCGCCATTGGCGGCTGCCGGCTGATTTTCGAAGGCCTGTGCGGACGTGGCAGCGCCGAGCGCTGCAGCGGCGGCTGCCACAATCATTCCGGTCCTGGCCCACACACCAATACGCATTGCGGTCCTAGTCTTTCGCCTCGCCCGGTTCGGTACAGGGCCCGTCCGGATTTCTTGTCGTGCCCAGACCCTTTCGGACCTGCCCTCGCGGCACGTAATTGGGGTGCTCCGGGTTTGTGGCGGGATGTAGGCACCCCCTATCCGGCTGGGACCATAGACCATCTCTTGCTAAACAACTGTTGCCAGGAAGCCACAAAAACGAAACGCCCGTGCGGCTGCACGGGCGTTAATGGCAAAATTTGGACTCTGCGGCGGCTGGCGCGTCAGATGTCGTCAGGCAGACGGCGCACCGCGCCCTTGTCGGCGCTGGTCGTGAAGGCGGCGTAGGCGCGCAAGGCCTGCGTGACGTTGCGACGGCGCTTCTCGGCCGGCTTCCAGCCCTTGGCTTCCTGCTCGGAACGACGTGCGGCGAGTTCGGCCTCTGGCACGGCGAGCACGATCGTACGGTTCGGAATGTCGATGTCGATCCTGTCGCCGGTGCGCACCAGACCGATCGTGCCGCCTTCGGCAGCCTCAGGCGAGACGTGGCCGATCGACAGGCCCGACGTGCCGCCGGAAAAGCGGCCGTCGGTGATGAGCGCGCAGGCCTTTCCGAGGCCTTTCGACTTCAAATAGCTCGTCGGATAGAGCATCTCCTGCATGCCGGGCCCGCCACGCGGACCTTCGTAGCGGATGACCACCACGTCGCCTGCCACGACCTCGTTGCCGAGGATCGCCTTCACCGCCGCATCCTGGCTCTCATAGACCTTCGCCGGACCTGAGAATTTGAGGATCGACTCGTCGACGCCGGCGGTCTTCACCACGCAGCCGTCGAGCGCGAGGTTGCCCTTGAGGACCGCGAGGCCGCCATCCTTCGAGAACGGCGTCGCGGCCGAACGGATGACGCCGTTGGTGCGATCGGTATCGAGCTCCTTCCAGCGCTGCTGCTGGCTGAAGGCGACCTGCGTCGGGATACCGCCGGGCGCGGCCATGAAGAAGTCGCGCACCGTTTCGCTCTTGGTGCGCGTGATGTCCCACTGGTCGATCGCATCGCCAAGCGTGGCTGCGTGCACCGTGGGCTGGTCGCGGTTGATGAGGCCGCCCTTCTCCAGTTCGCCGAGGATCGACATGATGCCGCCGGCGCGGTGGACGTCTTCCATGTGCACGTCGCTCTTGGCCGGGGCGACCTTGCAGAGAACCGGCACCTTGCGCGACAGCGCGTCGATGTCGTCGAGGTCGAAGTCAATTCCACCCTCGACGGCCGCTGCCAGAATGTGCAGCACGGTGTTGGTCGAGCCGCCCATGGCGATGTCGAGCGCCATCGCGTTCTCGAAGGCCTCCCGCGAGGCGACGTTGCGTGGAAGAACGCTCTCGTCGTCCTGCTCGTAGTAGCGCTGGCAGAGATCGACGATCAGATGGCCGGCCTCGACGAAGAGGCGGCGGCGATCGGCGTGCGTTGCCAGCGTCGAGCCGTTGCCGGGCAGGGACAGGCCGAGCGCCTCGGTGAGGCAGTTCATCGAGTTGGCCGTGAACATGCCCGAGCAGGAGCCGCAAGTCGGGCAGGCCGAGCGCTCGATGACCTTGACGTCCTCGTCGGACACCGCCTCGTCGGCTGCCGCGACCATGGCATCGACGAGGTCGAGCGCGACTTCCTTGCCCTTCAAGAGCACCTTGCCGGCTTCCATCGGGCCGCCGGACACAAAGACCGCCGGGATGTTGAGGCGCATGGCGGCCATGAGCATGCCGGGCGTGATCTTGTCGCAGTTCGAGATGCAGACCATGGCGTCGGCGCAGTGCGCGTTGACCATGTATTCGACCGAGTCGGCGATCAGCTCGCGCGAGGGCAGCGAATAGAGCATGCCGTCATGGCCCATCGCGATGCCGTCATCGACTGCGATCGTGTTGAACTCCTTGGCCACGCCGCCGGCCGCCTCGATCTCGCGCGCCACCAGCTGCCCCAGATCCTTGAGATGGACATGGCCCGGCACGAACTGGGTGAAGGAATTGACCACGGCAATGATCGGCTTGCCGAAATCGGAATCCTTCATGCCGGTCGCGCGCCAAAGGCCGC
>VFQN01006479.1_pt1 | contig 13320 bp, 18 predicted proteins | sample 3512371 | NCBI WGS metagenome assembly VFQN01 (sample SAMN10412370, study PRJNA504923) | tailings metagenome | isolation source: Replicate 2 from Balatoc abandoned mine | place: Philippines: Itogon, Benguet | collected 2017-08-28
CAGGCGAGCGGCGCTTGAAGGTTGAAGATCTCGCGCCGCTGGATCGAAGCGATCAGCCCCTGGATCTCCCGGTCGACCGCTACGCTAATGAGCAGCGGCGGCCGTGGCAGGATCGGCAGGAGCTCGACCAGCTGCGCCAGCAGTGCCAGCCCTTCTGGTGATGCCTGCCGTTCGGCGCGAATCTGCCAATCGGCGAGGAACTGTGCGGTGGACAGGGTAATGGCTTCGCGTGCGATCAGCGCTGCGGCGAGGCTGGGCAATGGGTACATGTCGCACTCCAGTTTCAGGAATGAGTCCGCCCGTGGCGCCGGGCGGTTGACGCGTGCGGGATGGCGATGTGGCGGATGAGTTGCGGGGTTAGGTCGGCTTGCTGGTCTGCTTCGCGTGAGCGACCAGGCCGTCCCAGTTTGGCTTGAGCATCATTTCCATGGGGAGCCAGCTGGGCTCCTCTTCCTCGATCCAGGGCGGAATGCCGGCCTTTCGGGCAGCGCCGTCCGCAAAGGTGAGGAGAGCCACCAGCAGCCAGCCTACCGCCGGCTCAGCCTGCTTTCGGGACAAGCCGGAGCCCATCAGCGCACTGGCTGCGATCGGCTGGAGGTTCACGAACAGCTCCAGCCAGGCAGTGACGAAGCCGGCATGCACCGGGTTCGGCACGCGGGTCAGGATCTCGCAGCCTTGCGGCGGTGGACGGAGCGGCTTGGACGTCGTTGCCGTGGCGTGCAGCAGTAGGGCTGGCGCTGCATCGGACAGCCGCCAGCGTGGCGAGCCGTCCGGCCCCAGGTCGTAGGGCAGCACGTTCTCCAGCCGCTTGCCGACCGTCCGGCGGTCGAGTTGGAACTCGGTAGCCAGTGCGTTGATCGACCAGCTCGTGCGAGACATGGCCATCTAGGATCTCCATCATATGTGGTGGAACGTCTAGGAAAATTCTGTGGCTAGCGAAGCCTCGCGCCGCTGTACCCCGCATAGCAGGTGTACAAACCCAGGACCCGCGAAGTCCTAGCCTGGGCCATGGTTAGTGCTGCAGGGGCCGCTCGACCGGCTCGTGGAACGCGCGAGCAAGCCGCCCGACGATCCAGTCGCCAGCCTTGACTCGCTCACGCAGGCTGCAGCCTTCCTCACCAGCGGCCTGCTCGGCGGCCTCTCTGGCAGCTGCCATGGCGGCCAGCATGAGATCAGGGACGCCGCCCTGTGCCCGCAGCGCGGCCCGTTCCAAGGCAACCAGCCGGGTCGACAGATCCGCGTCGACCGGGTCGGCATGCCGAAGCGTTAGGGCGATCTCCGACTGCAAGTCATCGGCCAGCTGTTCACCAGCCTGACGTGCAGTCTCGGACACGATCGGTGTGGCAGGACGGCGTCGCATGATCAGGCCTCGTACTGGACAGCGTGAGCGAGACGCTGAGCGATCATGCCCGCACGCTCAAAATCCGCAGGAGGAGCCGAGGTCCGGATTGCATGCTGCACGGCCATATGCCGGATCGGCTGGTCACCACCGCGGCTGTCCAGCACCAGGCGCTGCACCTGACCCTGCACGTAGCTTCCATCGACCGCGGCCTCTGCCAGCGCCAAAGGCCCAATCTCGCGGACGATGAGGTCGGCTAGGCGGTTGAACGCGGCATCGCTGGCTTCCTGCAGCACGAGGCGCGCTTCGTGCTGCCCCTCAGTCAAGCGCTCCAGCACGGCGATGCGGCGGTGCAGGTTCATCGCGCACCTCCATCAACGAGCAGGATCGCGGCGGCGGCCGAGAACTCGATCAGGCGGTCGACCAGGCTCGGTGAGAGGCTGGCGACGGGTGCGGTCAGGATAATCTGACCGTTGAGTAGGAAGAGGCTCCAGCCGCGCTGCTTGGCCTCGGCGGTTGCCCACCTGGCTGCTTCCACCGAGGCGGCTGCTACGGTCACACGGTCACATCTTGCTTTATGTGACCGGCCGTGACCGGCGTGACCAGCACCCCAGAAGGTCACATCGGTCACACACCCCTTTAGGGGTGTGACCGTGTGACCGGGGCTGGTGTGACCGGACGAGGTCGGAAACTTCAGGGGATCCATGCGACACCTCCGGCCTGACGCACGAAGCCATCGGCAACGAGCGAGGTGCAGGCACGGTTGAAGGCCTGTGTTCGGTGCTTGGTCTCAGGGTGGGGGAGATAGCGGCGGGAGACGTCGAGCCAGATCTCGGCAGGCACGACCTTCACGTCGGGCGGGATGTCCCGTGCGACAGGTGCTGGCTTGCCGTGATCCACCAAGGCGGCAGCGAGTGCCTCGAAGACGATCTTCTCGTTGGCCCCGAGTTCACGCCTCTTCTCGCGACCTGAAGGCGCATCGGCTTCAACGGCCACGCAGGTGGTGACAGTCCGGCCGGCGGCGTTGATGCCGAGCTCAACGAGCTCAAGCCGAAAGCCGAAGGTCGTCTGACCTGCCTCATCCCGTGACTTGGTGATGCGGATGCTGCCACCGCCATCGGCCGCCGTGACCTCGAGTTCGGTGTCGGTGGCAGCGCGAAGCGAGGAATGCCCGCGGGCGCCGCGCGCAGTGTCCTTGCCAGCGTGATGGACGATGGCGACATGGCCACCGGTGACCTCACGGATCTTGCCGCATGCAGCCACGAACGCGCCCATGTCGTCCGGAGCGTTCTCGTTGCCGATCATGCCGCGGGCGAGTGTGTCTACCACCGTGAAGACCACCGGCGAGCCGATGCTCTGGATCGTGTCGAGGATCGCCTGGACGTCGCTCTGGTCCAGAAGGTTGATCGACGAGTGCACGACCAGGATGGGCAGGCTCTCGACAGCGTGGTGCCGCTTCCAGGCGAAGATCCGCCGCTGGACGCTCTCAGGTGCCTCCGCTGCGATGTAGAGGACGGTACCGCCGGTGACAGCCATGCCGCGCCAGGCGAGGGCCGCAGCGATGTGGCAGGCTATGTCGATCGCGACGAAGGTCTTGCCTGCGCCGCTCTCGCCATAGATCACCGTCAGACCGGTGGTGCCGAGCAGACCGTCGATCAGTCCTTGCTTGTCGAGCGTCAGCTCGTAGTGGTCGGACCAGATCGCCGCGAGCTCGCGACCCTTAGGCCGGAGCTGAGCCAAGACATCCTCTTGTGGCGGCTCATACAGCGGCGCCTCGTCCAGCACGGCGCGCATTCTGGCGGCAGCGCTACTCATGCCGCCCTCGCCAGGAAGTCAGCCGCGTCCTCGCCCTTAATAGGCGAGCACCAGCCGCGAACTTCGCGCCCGGCCTCATGCCAGCGCCTGGCACACTGCTCTGCCGCCTTCAGGCCGGCAGGATCGTGGTCAGCGATGATCATGAGCGCCTCGATGCCCGGGAGGATCGGGAAGGCAGCCAGGTTGCCGGCGTCGAGCGTGCTCCAGATCGGGGTGAAGCCTTGCGCGGCCACAAGACAGGTCTCAATGCCTTCGCCGACTGCCAGCCCGTCCGTCACCTCCGCATCAGGCCAGAGGCGCACCACGGCACCGGCCTTCGGGAGGCCGCCAAACAGGAGGCGCGGCTTGTCGATCGGCGCCTTCTGGCCAGAGCAGGTCGGATCGATCCACGTGCGGTGCAGGGTCTGCGGTTCACCGGTGATCGAATTGGTGGCCAGCGCGATCAGCGCTGGCCCAACATAACCGCAAGGGTGATGGTGGCCGTCGACCCAGCGGAGGTGGCTGTCATCGGGCGGAAGGATACAGCCACGGCCGGTGAGATAGCGTCCGGCAGGATCATTGGCCGTGATCGTCGTGGACGCCCGGAAGATCCCAAGCGCATCCGCGAGTCGTGAGCGATCAAGTTCGAGCGGCTTGGCGTGTCGCTTCGCCGGAGAGAAGGCCGGGCTTGGCCGCTGGCAACGCGAGGCCTCATCGTCCTCAACGATTCCCTTGGCGATCAACGCCCGATGGATGTCGCGGAAGTCGCAGCCGGTGAAGCAATGCAGCAGCAGGCGGCCATCGTCGCCATCCGACACCGCAAGGCTCGGATTGCGATCATCATGCGCCGGGCACCTACACAGCCCCGACCGACCAGACCACCGCCCACCTAGGAGCTTGGTGATCTCGCTGGCGGCGAGCGCCGCACTCATGCCCCCAGCTCCCGGATCGGCCGGTTCTCGTCGATCCACCGGAAGCGGTCGATGTTGAGCCGCTGCTCCTCGATCGTGGCGACTAGCCGGAGGAAAGGCATGCGGCGGGCACGGGCAGAGAAGCAACGCAACTCGATCGCGTCGTGATGCAGATGCTCACGGGCTCGACCACGAGAGGAGTCTTTGTTCTTCAGCTTGGGCGCGCTAAACTTCGCAGCGTCCTTGCTAGCCGGCGGCCCCTGGTCCGGGTCGTCGGCAAGGTCCTTGCCCTTCATCGTTAGGCGGCCAAGCCCGTCTTGCCGACGAACCGAGGTAACGCCTGAATGAGGGTCTTGAGGCTGTCGTAGTCGACCAGCGTCTTCGACCCAGCCTTCACGAAGATCAGGTCACCGCGGGCATTCGCTCGATAGAGCGACGTGCGGCTGTATCCACTGATACGCTCCGCTTCCGGGATAGATACAGCCAGCGGCTTCAGAACGCCTTCGTTCGGCTCCGAGCCAAAACGAGGAAAGTGATGCATCTGTCCGGTCCTTTGCCGTGAGACGGCGAGGTGTTCCCGGGCGTAGCAGTAGCCTAACTGATTTAGTGGAACCGATCCTTAGCCACTAACAAAGTGCGCTAAGGGACAATTTTTTCCAACCAGGGATAGATCGTGTGCTTTGATATCTTGAATTTCTCCTCCAGGTCCACCGCGATCCTCCACCGTTTGTATGTCGGATGTTCTCGGTGCAGAGCGGCCGCGGCCTCGCAAACCTCATCGCGCTTCTTGTGTCGCCGCTTTTCCGTCGCCTTCAAACCGTTCGCGGCACCATCGAACCGATTCTTTGCTCCTCCGGCTGCGTCGCTCCCAGCAAGTAACCAGTACCCGAGGCGCCCTATGCCGGTCCCCACAGCGATCGCTCGACCGATGGCGTTATCCACCTGTCCAACGGCCAGGGCCTCCCGAAGATCAGTAATCCGGGCCTGAAGATGCTTCAAATCGCCCCTAAGATCCGGCCAATGGTAAGGCCCGGGCGGATCGTCCTCATAGCGACGATACAGTTTGTCTATGATCGCCTCGATGGCAGCGAGCGACGCTTGGCCGGATCCGTCAGGGTGCTGGTCCCATCCCAGCACAATGAGCGGCAGTCCCATCTCAGCCCGTCGAAGGTGGAAGAGGTCGGCATCGTCGAGGATTGCACGCAACCGCTCCATCTCCGTACGGACGAGTTGAGTGCGGTCTTCCGTGATCGCTGCGTTGGCTTTGGCGCGCGCCTCGTCGTCCTTCATACTGACTTCATTTCGCGCAGCTCCGCTCGTTTTGTCCGCACGGCTAGGATGGCATGCTCGGCCCACGCCTCCATCAGCACCCGTCGACGATCGAGCAGATCGCCGCGGGCGTAAGCCGCTTCCGCCTTGTCTTTGATCGCGTGTGCGAGCGCCGCCTCGACAACCTCGCGCGGGAACTCGGTGGCGTCGCCGGCCCAAGTCCTAAACGTCGCGCGGAACCCATGTGCCGTGATTGCTCGGCCATCGTGGTCCGTCCAGACAGACGGTTGCTCACTTCCCTTTCCCGCAGTCTTCGGACCTTGCATGCGCCGCAGCAGCATCAGGAACGCCATCGACGAGAGCGGCGACTTGGGGCGCGGACCAGGAAAGACGTGATCGTCCAGCTTCCGCCGGAGCGGTGCCATCTGTCTCAGAACAGCAAGGGCAGCTGACGAAAGCGCCACACGATGTTGCCGGCCGGTTTTCATGCGCTTGCCTGGGACCGTCCAGACACCGTGCTCCTCATCGATCTCGCGCCATGTGGCCCCCATCACCTCACTGGTGCGCGCTGTCGTCAGGATCAGGAACTCCAGCGCCCTGGCAGCTGTGGCTGGACGCTTGCGAAGCTCGACCATGAAGACCGGCAACTTGCACCAGGGCAATGCCGGCTGGTTCTCGACGGGCTGCAGCTTCCGCACATTCGGCAAGGCATGACGGAGATCGGCCAAGCGTGCCGGGTTCGTCGCCTCGCGCAAACCATCGGATGCCGCAAAATCGAGGATCGTCTCGATCCGCCCGCGCAGCCTGCTGGCTGTCTCCGGCGTCTTCGTCCACATAGGCTCCAGGATCGCCAGCACGTCACCGCGGCTGATCTGCGCAACGTCCTGCTTGCCGATCTTGGGATAGGCATAGGTGGCAAGCGTGTTCTTCCACTGCTGCCGGTGCTTTGGATTGCGCCAGGTCGCTTCGTGCTTGGCGATGTAGCGCTCAGCCAGCACCTGGAACGATCGCTGCTCCGCGTCCTGAATCTGACGAGCCAGAGCAGCGCGATCGGCCTTGCGTGCCGTGATCGGATCCTCGCCAGCTCGAAGCTTCTCGCGTGCCTCTGCGGCCGACTGACGAGCGGTTGCGAGAGAGACCTCTGGATAGCTCCCGAGACCCATGTCCCGCTGCTTCGTGCCAAGCCGATAGCGCAGCACCCAACCTTTCCTGCCGTCGGGCCGGACGAGGAGGTAGAGGCCGTTGCCGTCGTTGTACCGCCCCGGTTTGGTCTCGGACTTGGCTCGGGCTGCCGACAGCTTCATGCCGAGAAATCTCCGCCAAACCGAGGTGGTCCCTACGCTGGTCCCTATCTAACGGTTTGAACGGGGAGAAACAAGAAGACACGGCGGGACACGAAAAGTTCGCTAACCTGCTGAGCGAAAGAGGATTCTGTCGGCGCTTCTGAGACGGTCTGAAACAGCCAGACATAGGGATAAGGAGGACTGTCCCTCCGCCAAAGGCGTGAATTTCTTTAGCAAAAACAACCGGTTAGCAGTACCTCAATAAGTTGTTCCCTCGCTTGTTCCCACAGCCAGTGCCAGCTTAGCTCAAGGGATAGATGTCGCGGCTTCACCAGATGGAGCGTGACCATTTGGTGGGAGTGGTTGCCAAAGGCGCCGAACTCTCACAAGCCCTAAGGGCGAACTACAGGCACTTGGCGGGCATGTGCATGACAGACCTCCTGGGTCGTACCATCCAGCTCTTCCTGGTCGACGGCACGGCCACCGGCCTGATCATCGCATCCATCCATGGCTGGACTGGTTCGGTGCTCGTCGCTGCTCAATCCACGTTCGACCGGTTGCTAGCGCGCAGCGAGGTCGACCGAACCGGCGTCTATATCCTCTACGGCCCAGACCCTGATGATACCCTGAAGATGCGCGCCTATATCGGCGAGGCGGACAGCGTCCGCGACCGCATCGACCGGAGTGCAGCCGACAGAGGCTTCTGGGAAAGTCCCGTCGTCATCACCACGAGCGACGAGACGTTGACCAAAGGGCATGTGCGCTACCTGGAAGCACGCCTGATCGATATCGCGAAGACGGCTGGGCGTGTCTCCCTAGAAAACGCTCAACTTCCTGACGCTGGACGGCGTCGGCTGCCTGAAGCCGATCGGGCCAACATGGAAGCTTTCCTCAGCAACCTGAAGGTGATCTTGCCGGTCGTCGGCCTCGATCTGCTCAAGCCTCGCCCACATGTGTCGACGACAGCCATGAGCGGCATCCTGCAATCAGCACCGTCTCAGTCGCTATCGAAGACCCGCTTCGAGATAAGCCACAAGAAGAGCGGCATAGCAGCGTTCGGCTTTGAAGCCGACGGGGAATTTGTCGTCGAGGCAGGGTCTGAAGCGCTGAAGGACGCTGACTATATGCACAACGGCTATGCTCGGCTGAAGCAGGAGCTGATAGAGGGTGGCGTCCTCCAACCGAACTCCGATGGAACTCGCTACCTTTTTACGACCGAATACGGCTTCAAGAGCCCATCGGCAGCAGCGGCGGTAGTCCTTGACCGTAATGCCAATGGCCGGACGCGCTGGCAGGTGGTTGGAGCGAAGCAAACTTATCACGAATGGCAGGAAGCTAAGGCAAGCATCCTAGGCGCTACTGGCCGGCATGCAACCGAACCCGATGAACTCGTATGACTGGAGTATAGTGAACCTTCAAGCACCGCCGGCCATACTCAATCGGACACCTCGGCGGGAAATGACCGCAACCGATCATCCGTGCACAGTCTATCGGTAATAGCCTGCGGGACATATGGGAGAGATCGCGATGGCGGACGAGAAGGATCCCGATCCATCGCTAGAAGCCGATCAAATCCTCTATGAGAATAGCCTTGTTGCCGTGAGTGATGAAGAGATAGCAGAACTGGAACGATGGCGTTCAGTAGCTGCAAAATTCATCAACGAAGCAGAGACTGCGGCTTGTCTTTTTCCAGACACTCAACTGCTTGCTTGTGGAGAACTGCTAGCGGCACTCGGCCGCTTCTTCCGAGATAGCCCTGTCCGGTCTGATCCGGAAAGCAACCCACAGAAGGTTGTGATGGCGATGATCAGTACCATCCGTGATCTGAGCTACGGCAGCTTGCCACCTTTGATCGCCAATCATGTGGACCCGACCCGGCAGGGATACACCAGCCCTTTATCTACCTCTACGTGGCATGCCAGAGCCGTTTGTGTCGCCGCGATAGAGACCTTAAGGACCAAAGCTGGCGTCAAGAACTATAGCGACGCTATCAAAGAGATACAAAAAGCTGGCCGAAGCTTAGGGATCAGCAATATCCGAGAACAGTTCTCTGTAGTGAGGAGTATGAAGGCTGCCTCTGATTTAGATGCTATCTTAGAATGGCGACGAGAAATAAAAGACAAAATCAAACGAAAGGATAGCAAGAATTTCCCGATCGAGACGGTGACGGTCTTGATGATTGGGCCGCATGTGGAAGACGGCCTCCCGAGAGACAATGTGAAGCGGCTGATCCTTGATTGGTTCAGCCGCCAGATGCTCCTGTGGAATGACAGATCCGGGAAATGACCCTGCTCCCAATCCCAAGGTTCTGTCGATAATTGATCCGTCCACCGGCATCCCGCCGGACTGTCCTAAAAGAGCTAGGACGTGGACGTCATGCACCCAATCTCAAACGTAGCCCCATACACCTCTGATCCTATCACTGTGCGCATTCACGAGGCGGTCCGCCTGACCGGGATCTCAAGGTCGGTGCTCTACGAGCTGATCAGATCCGGCCAACTGGAGACAGTGAAGGTCGGGCGGACCACGCTCGTGCTATATGCGGCGCTCCGTGCACTGGTCACAAAGTCCTCCTGAGCCAGTGCACTGGGGGCAACTATGGCTGCCGAACTGGCACCGTCCGAGCAGGTCGCCGCTTCACCTGCCGAAGATCAGGTAGTCACGACGAGCAAGGGGATTACCGTTGCTTCTCGGCCAGTACTGGCCGCAAGCGAGGATGTGCAGCAGAAGGATACCCTTAGCGCTGAGACAAAACAGCGAACAGGTGCGCCTGCTGTCCAAGCCGAGGATCAGATGCCCAGGATCAATCAGCTCCGGGCGGAGATAGAACGGCTAGAGCGGATCGTAATTGGGTCCATGTTCTTCGACATAGACGCCGGCGTTCAGACGTGGGGGGTGCAGCCAGATGACTTTGCAAACCCGACGCTTGCTGCCATCTGCCGCGTGGTAGCGGACGTGGAAGGCCGGGTTCGTGGACCAGCTAGTTTGGGTGAGGTCGACCGCCGTCTGATCGCTCTGCCGGCTTACGTCGCAGCTGGTGGCCTGAGATGGCTGGCTGACTACCATGAGAATTTCGTTGGGGATCCCGTCTATTGGCGAGACCGCCTGCGAGAGGCACGCGCTCGGCTCGACCTGCATCACAACCTTGAAGTGCTGGCGGGCGACATTGCCGATGTGACCGCCAGTCCGGCAGTGATCGAAGCTAAAGTGGAGGCGTTCACCACAAGCGCGCGAGAGATTATGGGCAGTGCCGGAAACAGGCTGGCTCTGATCGACGCAGTCGAACTGATCTCCATCAAACCTCCGGCCCGCGAGTTCGTAGTGAAGGGCATTATCGCACGGAAGACGGTGACACTACTGACCGGCGATGGTGGCGTAGGCAAAAGCTCACTCGCGCTTCAGCTTGCAGAATGCATCCGTCGCGGCGAGCCATTCTTAGGCAAGGAGACGGTTGCAGGAACCACGCTGCTCTATTCCTGCGAGGACGATGGCGAGGAACTGCATCGGCGCCTGCACGGGGTCCAGAGAAGCATGGGCGCGGCGCCGGCTGTGGTGCCTGGCCGGCTACAGCTGGCGCCTCGCGTGGGCAACAACAACGCGTTGGTACAGTTCAATGCTGGGACTGGCTTGGCCGAACCCACCGACGCTTTTCGTGCGCTAGAAGCGACGGCCAAAGAGACACGAGTTGATTTGCTCGTGATCGATACGACGGCCCAGACCTTTCCCGGCAACGAGAACGATCGAGCTAGTGTGACAGCCTATGTCAACTTGCTCGCTGGGCTCGCGCTCCGAACTAACGCAGGTGTCCTGCTACTCGCGCACCCGCCGAAGATGCAAGGTTCGGAGTATAGCGGTTCGACCGGATGGGACGGCACCGTCCGAGCACGATTGTTTTTGCGGCGGGACAACACGAACGGATCGCCTCGCTACTTCCTGAAGCTAGCGAAGGCCAACTATGCAGCGCAGTTTGAGGTTGAGCTGGTCCGCGACGATGATGGCGTCATGTGGCTGGTGGAGGAAGCACCACCTTCCATGGCAGATAAGATCAACGCCCACCAGGACCTGGCACGCTTTAAGACGATCTTTCTCTCGGCGCTCGACACCCTCACCCATCAGGGGCGTGCAATCTCGCACTCCAACCGAGCGCCCAACTTTGCGCCCAGGGCAATCATCCGTGCTGAGCTCGGGCTCGACTGCTCAGTCAAGCACCTCTCTGCTGCGATGGAGGCCCTCTTCAAGGATGGGACCATCATCGCCGGTGCCGTTGTCGGCAAGGGTCCGGACAGGAAGCCCGTCTACGGCATCACACGATCGGCGCCGAAGCCGGATGCTGCGCCGCCCTCGGCTGCAGATCTCGATCACAACGATGACCTGGAGGCTGCGGAATGATCGCTCAAGGGGTGCCTAGCCTGCGGGTAGGTTTGCGGGAAGCATTGCGGGAAGGTTCCAATTCTGCGGGTGGGTACCTCTCCGCAGGTGCAGGTGAGTGTGCGGGCGGGTTGGTCCCTCTCTATAGAGGGACCCAACCGCACTGCACTGCACCCGTGGCTTTGCACCAAGCTGCACCACCCAACCGTCCCGCATTCGGGATGCTCGTTCAAAGTCGATGCGTCCTAGCAAGCACCCGCCTCCGTGGCCGCCGGATCCACCTCGATCACGGACGTCTGACCCCGGCAACACCACCCGATGCGAGCCTACCGCCCGCTCCGGCCAAACGTCTGAAGGAACATGCCGCTGCGCTGGCGGCGGTGCTGACGGAGGAACGGCTATGACGGCGCCCTGCCAATGCTCACGTTGCATCCTCGGAAGGCTCCACGGCATCTCCGGTCTAATGGCCCGCGGCCGGGCCGGCATGGCGGCCATGGCGCTAGGCACGGTGGTCAACGAGTTAGAGAAACACGTTACGGCCGGCGGCAGCCAATCGCGAGCGCCTACCAGGAAGGCGACCCTGACAAGGACTGCGAGCCGCCATCGGGCTCCGGCCACTGAGACTGCATCGGCAAGGCGAGCGGCAAAGTTGGGGTCCCTACTCCACCAGCGGCCGGAGTTGAGGAAGACGGTGGCGGCTGCGCTGAAGGTTCGTCGGGCCGACGTGGACGCCATCGTGACCGGCAGGGTGCAACTTACCAACCAGCAATGGAAACGGCTGTGGCTCGCTCTGGAGGAACCATGACGATGTATCCGCCGCGCATGCGCGCCAGTGCTACCCGCAGCCGCCACGCCTCTGCCTTCCCCCGCGTGATCCAGTTTACCGGCACGGTGAACTTAACGATCCTGTTCCGATTGACCTGCCAGGAACCCCAGTGGACACACCGCTACGGTCACAGCGGTGACCGATGTGTACCACCTCATATCGGAGCAACAACCCACATGATTTCGAGAATAATTGCTCGTAGCCTTTGGGCAGAGGTTCAATAGGAAAGGCAGGGATGGGCGGCCGCGGTTCTGGACGTCGGGCAAGCAGAAGAGCGACACTAGACGATTGGCGCAAGTTTGATCTACGCGAATTGCGCCGGCAGGGATGCCTGCAGCTGAACTATAGTGGCTCCTTGCGCTGGACCCGGAACGGACGCGAAACCGGCTCAGTCGGCTTTTCTGTCGCAGCAGACGTGCTTACTCTGCGATACCGGACCCGCAACGGCAACGATGAGCCTTGGCAGGATGTCTGCCAGCGGGTGCCTCTAGTGAGCACACCCCAGCATCTTGGCGGCACACGTACTTGGCTTGGCTGTCCAGGGTGTCAACGCCGCTGCGCTGTCCTGTACGGTGGTCAGCGCTTTCGCTGCCGAATATGCGCGAGCGTACCGTACGCCTCACAGCATGAGCAAGCTGACGACCGCAAGCTTCGTCGTGCACAGACTATCCGCATGCGTCTAGGAGGCTCTAGCAGTACATTGGATCCCTTCCCCGCGAAGCCCAAAGGAATGCGCTGGACGACTTACTGGCGGCTGCACATTAACACCCATAGTTGGACAGAGGCTTCTCTCCTGAACACGATCAAGCGGGTCAGGCTGCTATGTCCCGCCTGAGCTAGGCAAACCCAGGAGCAAATTGGTCTGTGGGAACGCATCGCGTTTGACGGAATAGGGTCTGGGTTAAGTTGAGCCGTCATTCCGCGCAACCAGGGGGATCAGCTTGACGCTCATGTCCGGCTGCCTGTCGATTTTCCCTCGACCAAGCGCACTCTCCCGGTCATCGAGGAACCGGTGCCGGCGCTGCACCGACGAGATCACCTCGACCACGCAGCGGAGCACCATTTGCATCGGAAACCGTCGTTATATCCACTGGCGTATGCCTGTGCCTTATCGGCTGTCCAACTTGTCCGGATCAAAATTAGAATAGTCCAGGCGTCTCGTGCGGTTGCGTCATCCAAAGATCACCGATATTATCCTATAGATGGGGAGCTGACAGTTACTTTAAAGATGACAGGAGAGGCAATTTAGCATGACTTATAGCAACCTCCAGAAACAAAGAGCAGACCTACTTAAAGTGGCCATTGCAGACACCAAGAAGCGATGCATATCACCACAGCAACGGATAAATGGAGCACGCTCCGATCAGTTTTGGTTAGATCTTTTTCACATCTCGAACAATAAACCCATAGACACCCTTCTTATTGAGACGTTTCTTCTTGAATTTGGATTGAATAAGGCAAATAATTGGATTAACATTTTAGAACTTGCAGAGCGAATATTGCAACTATGTCGAGCATCTACCTTTGATC
>VFQN01006481.1_pt1 | contig 13314 bp, 11 predicted proteins | sample 3512371 | NCBI WGS metagenome assembly VFQN01 (sample SAMN10412370, study PRJNA504923) | tailings metagenome | isolation source: Replicate 2 from Balatoc abandoned mine | place: Philippines: Itogon, Benguet | collected 2017-08-28
TCGACTGAACCATCCAAACCATCAGAAACAAAACAATCGCTAACAAGATAAGAAATCTCCTCATTGCCGATCTAACCAAACCAAACAACTCGAAATCAAACAGCCCAAAGAAATCCTCTCAAATTTCTTGGTAATTCCTTGGTAATTCCTTTGTAATTCCTGGAGTTATTGGTGGAAAGACTGTGCCTTTTTCAAATGACGATAAGAACCCGGTTTCTGATCGGAGCATAAATGTTGAACATACCCTTACTCATAGTATCACTACTATTACTACTCAATTCCCTCCTCGCAAGTCAGGATGTGAGTCATCAGTACTCACAAGATGTTATAAAATCAACAGAAGAAGCTTACAAGACTCTAAAGATGCAACATATTTTGAGCACTACAGGAAGATTGGCAATAATGATCTCTTTCTCTCACTCCATCGTTCATCCTCTCACAGAAGCTATTCTATGGCACATTCATCATCTGCATTGCTCATTGCGAAAGCTATACGATCATCTCGGTGATCACACACCAATTGACGTTTTTCTTTGGATTTCTAGAGACGAAGCATCTATTCTCCCCCGCTGGCTTTTTGAGGAGTTTCCCTCAGTAATAATCCTTCCAATCCCAGCAAGTAGCTGGACCATCCCGAAGGATCTAGATTCATTTGATACGTGGAAGCATCGCCATCAGTTCTCGGCTGACTATCATCTGAATGCGAGGTGGAGGCTGACCTTCGCCATGGACTTCGTCTATGAAATGAAATACTCTTATGTGCTTTTCGCTGATGACGATCTTTTCATGATGGATTCGATTGACTTCAACATCATCGAATCTTTCACTGAAAATCAGATTTTCATGGCAGTGAGAGAAAGATACGTCATCGAAATGTCGCCGTATATCTTAGGATTGCCTGAATTCACTCGCTATTGGATGACGATTAGGAACTATACGACGCCAGTGGGGGATCTATTCAACCATATAACCCCACCATCATTAGACGGCTTGACCACTGCTGGCTGGGATAAAATAGTGTATCCTGGTTGCTTCTTTATGATCAATGTGGAGTTCTACTTCTCTCCTCTTGTATCGGATTATAGGAAGCATATCATTCGATCTGGCTCTGACATGGAGTTAAGATGGACAGAGCAGGTTAAACCTTCCTCCTTGTATTCACTGACGATATATCTAACTTCTTCCTAACATAGGCTGTGTGGAATATGATGAGATTACTTTTCGTCCCTCCATCACAACTCTATGTCTTTCCAACCTCTAAATATCGAATACACCATATCAAGCCTTCGATTGATCTCTTACCGCAGATCGGATGTCCTTCAATGCCAGAGAAAAGTCATGATGACAATGTCGAAGAGGGAAGCGACGAGACGAGGAAGAAGGTGGATGCAAAGATTTACCAGATAATTTTCATTGCCTCTAGTTTCCCCAGAGAGAGTGCTGACTTTCGTTGGAGTTGTAGACAGTATGAAAGTGTGGTGAATGTACCATGTGAGGTCGACTTGTATGCCAGCCTCCCTGCCTATATAGATCGCTTTTGCTCGATGTATCTCATCTCTACTTGTGATATTCTTCGTGCTGCAATCTTCTCCTCTGTTCGTCAGCACGAAACTCAAGTAGTTCCAGCATCTTAGATACCTTAGTAGAGCGACTTAAACATTTCACGCTTACGATCATTTGTTTACTTATGTTTCTAATGTTATTTCTTATTACTTCTCTTTCATGTCGTTGGTATTTATGCATGATTGAGAGTGTAATGGAGTAATGTTTGACTCACAACTAACACAGAGAAAAGTGGGGAATTGGGGAATTGGGGAAGGAGAAATCGGGGATTGCTCACAATCGTCAGCGAATATTATTCGATGATGAGAAACATTGCTTTGATCATCTTTTACCTCCTCGTCGTCTTCCTCCTATCCTCCTCTTCATCTACAATGAAAGGTATACGTAAGAGTGTGAGGAAAGAGAAAGAATTGATGAAACATGTCTCAGAACCGATTCCAGTGACTCCTCTCAAAGAGACAGACCAGAGCACTTTCAACGATGATCCTCCAACAACAACAACAGTTATCGATAAGGCGAAAAAGAAGAAAACCAAGAAAAGAAAGGTGATGCCAAAGCTTAATTGGTGGAGTGGAGTTCATTATTTCCTTCGCAGTGTCGTTGATCCGACCTGTGCTGGCCTCATCAAGTGCAGGAAATCCCCTCGAGTGAACTCTAATACGAACGAAGGGATGCTGATGGCTGGGGTCGGTCCGTCCTTTGGACCTGTGTGTGGACCCAATGGTTGCTTCTGAGGAGTGACGTCATTCATTGGAGGATGCGCCTCTTGATAAGACGCTGCTGTGTTCTTCCGACAACCGATGCATCCTCCATTTCTCCTCAAAGAAGAACTCAAAGGAGACTACCACGTCTCGGCTCACGTCATGTATTTCACCTCGGAGGCCATAGAGGTGAGAGGTGATGATGTTAGCGTATATGGACTATCGTATCGTAATTGTAAACTAATCCTTTTCCTCCTTGTTTCTTGTTGTTGGTGGTCGTAGTGTATTTTTGTATCTTTCAGGTGGGTTGCTGACAATAATGAGCTTTGAGCAATAAGACTACTACTACATTCTCGAAGTAGTATCACAGGAAGATCGACTTCTTCCAAGAGTTAAGATAAGCAGATACTTGATAATGCTACAGTAAGTTGATGTTATTCAGTTATTGTAGGTGTGGTTACCGTAGTTACCAGTATATTATTATCAGATTGTCTCAACATCACACAGCGATAAGAAATGTATATTACAAAAGAAAGGAAGAACAGATCCAGACAAAAGAGGTTAAGTACTCGCAGTCGTTGCAGGAGGTCTTGTAAGCTTCAATGCCTGACAGAACTCATTGCACTTGTGTGTTTCGAAGAATTTCCCCATGCCCGGTCTGCCCATGTTCGTCCCACCAAAGCGAGTGACATCGACAAAGTGCACAGCGGGATCTGTGAGGAGAAAGCGACGCTCTGCCGCATTATAACCACCTTGACAATCCACCACCAGCATTCTCTCATTACTGACGTGGTAGGTCCAGTGAGAGAAGGCCTGCACTGCTGCGTGGTTCGTGCCTGTGACATGACTGGGATTGGGAGCACAGAAGCCTGAGTTGTTATTGTACTTCTCAAAGGTGTCAGGGATTTGACTCTCTTGAATCATAAACGGCTGAGCAACTGGTGTCCGACGCTGCATGAATTGGATGATGCAAGCGTCACAGAAGTCGATGCGAGGACAGCTCTCAGGCTTTACTCGATTGAACTCGATGCTCAGAGCCTTTGCTGCGCGATGACAAGCCAGAAATGCTTGGTATCGTTCCTTTGTGAGGTGTTCCGGAGATTTCGCGAGTGATTCCTTCAAAACAATCGCAGTTGACGTGGTCAAGCCGGTGATGAGCTGGCCGTAATAAGCAGCTCTCATTTCTCCCTTAGCGAAGGGAGATGGCGCGACCTTCACTCGAAACAACTCTCTGTCAGGGAAGTCTGAGATGCAGTCATCGTCGTCAGAGTAGGTGATATTGTCGAATAACTCGTCCAAGGACTTGGGCATCTTCATTTCGAATCTCAGCGTTGATTCCACAGCGACCACTTCCCATCTAGGCACTGTCGGGTCGAGCACAACATCTCTCTTTGAGAACTTTCCATCATCAGTGCGCGCTGAGGCCGACAAAGACTCCGAGAAGGTCGTCGTCACTGACTTCGTGATAACACTCATCATGTCCCCACTAGCAGTCATTGGAGTCGTAATGATATACGGAGGATTGGTATTCCCTGCCAACTCATTGAACTTCGAAATCTAAATAATTGTTCGAACAATAAGATGATTGTGGACTGTTAGAGTAGGTGAGCTTCTCTCTTACCATGATGTCAGTCTTATCTTTGATCTTGCCGAAGAAGTATTGCACTCTATTCGCTTTTAGCCCCAGTAAGATGTCAGCAGGCATCAAACCATTAGGATCGCCTTTAGGATAGTCGTCACTGCAAGATGCACTATGGTATTCACTACCATGGCACGGAGCATCGCCAATGTGGTAGAGGATTCTCGTCTCTGACTCCCATTCTAATGCACGAACCACATGCAATCCTCCTAGCACATCCTCCGCATCATCACCCCCTCCCTTCGCCACCTGACTTCCAACCATAGTCTTAAACTCCTCGATGTTCAAAGTAAACCGCATGACAGCCAGTCGCTCTTCTTTGTCACAATGATCGCGATAGCCGATGAACGCCAAGCGCAGAGAGACACCGGGATGTAAAGACTTGATGTTCGTGACGAACTCGGTAATGTTCGTCTTTGTCGCTTCAATGTAAGAGCTCATTGATCCAGTGCAGTCAAGCAGGAAGACAATGTCTAAAGACGCGGCTCTTCTCAGCTTCTCCTCTAACAGAGGAATGAGTTTCTTCTTCTTCTCAATCGCCTTTGTCTTCTCCACTGCTCTTCTGTGTTTCTCCTTCTCTTTTTCCAACTTCCTCTCCATCTCTAGAAGCTCTCTTCTCTTCGCTTCTACGGCAAGGTCGAAGGTGGAAGGAGGGGGAGGAGCTGTAGGGGTTAGAGTTGTAGGGGTTAGAGCTGGAGGAGGAGGCGGAGTCACTGAGTGCATAGAATAGGAGGGGAAGGGAGCTGGTGGAGGAGTTGAGCTGGTTGAAGGAGGCGTGGTTTCAGGGGGAGCGATGAGAGTTGTCTTTCGTCGAACATCCAAGAATTTCCGATATTCTAAACGAGCAACAGCGTTCTCTACATCTTTTAACATCTCTGGATCGTCATACACATAAGCCAGGTCTTCTACAAGCTTGGCTTCGAAGTTATCCTGCAATACATTTCTTAATTTCTCTGTAAAACTAAGAAAGAGAACGAGAGAGGAGTGTTCACAGAATCAAACCAGAAGTTAAGAGAGGGTCAACTCACTTGAAATGGTTGAACCATTCTTCTAAGTCGTTGCCTCCATAGTTCGTTGCCATGGTTTACGACTTGTTAGTTGCTATAGTTGTTAGTTGTTAGTTGTTAGTTGTTAGTTGTTAGTTGTTAGTTGTTAGTTGATATGTTAATATGTTGATATGTTGTAATTGTTTTGTGGTTTATATTATTATGTGAGGAGAGCTGTGTCTTCAGTTCAGAAATTAAGAGAGATAAGTAAGGATACCATATCTCCCTCTCAATGATTGTGAAAATAAAGAGAGAGGAGAGTGGTCATACGAAAACACAAAAATACGAAAAAACTAAGAGTAATGACACTAAAAGTAATTTGAGTAATTAGGGATTATTCTTAGTAGAAGCATGAATGAAAGATAGGAAGAAATCAACAAAGATCTGCCTTGAGCTTCAACGAGGAGATGACATCAGAGGACTAGACAAAACGAATACCCTTAACAAAGTAAACAAAACAAAACAAAATCCTTCTGACAATCAAAAAGAGGAAACGACTGGATGTGATCATGTCTTATTTGAAGGACAAGAGCTCGCCCATCGTCTTCGCTCGTGTGTATCCTCGTTCCATCTGCTCCTTCTTATCAAGAATATTCGTCACGAACTTTATCACCAGCAAGGTGGGACAAGGACTCTTTGGTTGCTTCGCCTTTGGCCACTCCGCACCAGTAACCTACAATCAAAGCAAACAGGGTGAGTGACGTCAGGCACAGAGAGGGACAGCAGTTACTTGTGTCGAGTATTTCCACATCATATCAGCGGTCTCTTGGTCTAACACCTTGTCCGACTGGTCGTTCTCATAGATGGAATCCCAACCACCGCCAGCACCGCCTGCACCGACGATCTTTCCTTTGTTCTTCAGGGCATCCATACCACGTCCCTCACGAGGCCCGCCATTCCACGACCAATAAGCTCCAGATTTGACACAGCGAGGATCTGTGATCACTTGAAAGAGTCGCTGTCCCGCCTCTTCCTCAGTCACGAAGCCGCCTGTGATGTACTTCATAAAGACCGGGAAATACTTGCGGAACCACGGCCTCTTCTCTCGGAACAGCGGTGACTCGGCGATACATCCGGGATAGATGGAAGAGAAGGTGATGCCAGTGCCTCGGTGATACTTCTGGTGCAGAAGATTCGCTGTCATCATGATGCACATCTTACTGTGAGAAGTGTGACGAGGGTGAGACACGTTGCGTCAGAGAGAGGATGACGTCACCTGTCTTTGTATGCTTTGGCACCATTGAAATTAAAGCCATCGACCATGGCAATAGGTTTCTTAGCACCGTTCTTCAGTCCCTCGAGCTCTCTGAGGTCAGCGATGGGGTAGACGCCGCCTCCGCCCACAGTGTTGTCGTTACCGGTAACAGAGCCAACCATGATCACACGCGCCTTCTGAGCCTCTCGCATGTCATCGATCTAAGACAGATATTGATGTGGTTAGAGAGAGGGAGAGTAGAGGGTAATAGTCGTAGTACCAGGAGAGAAGTCATGAGGAAGTGGCTGAGGTGGTTGATCTGCAGCTGTTGCTCGATGTCGTCCTCTGTGTACTTCGCATGGTCTAATGTCGGCTGATAGACCGCAGCATTGCAGACAAGTCGGTCCAGAGGTTTGCCGATCTTGAAGGCCTTGAGGTCGTCGACGAAGGCTCTGACGGATGCGAAGGAGGCCAGGTCACACTTCATCGCAGTGAAACTGCTCAAGTCGAAGCCTTCTTCCTCTGCGATCGTCTGCATCTTATCGAGGTCTCGCACAGCTCCTATGACGTGCCATTTGCCTGTCTGCAGCAGAGCTTTGGCTGTCTGTTTCCCGAGACCAGACGACGTCCCTGTGATCACACAGATCTTCTTATCGCCGAACTTCTGGTTCTGTGCGATTTTCTCTTGCATCTTTTGGAACTTAGGTAGTTTAATCTACAGAAGTGTCAAATGATAAGCTTTGACTTGTCATCACTGCGAGGAACGAAGGAATCAATCTCACATTGCCAAGGAAGGTGAAAGCGAAGGCACTTTCATGGATCCAAGTAAAGCAGATAGTGAATAGCAAGAAGGTGATAACCATCATCGTCTTCATGGTCTGATCGCCTCGGAATCGTCGCTTGAAGGAGGAAAGATTTGACAGCGAAAGAGCGACTCTCTCATAACCAACACACACAGCGAGGGCGCAGAATACGCCTGTCGGTACACCGCCGACAGCATGTCGGTAGACCAAGATTCTCACTCACAAAAAGTTGATCGGTACACTACCGATTGAACTTCGTGCGCACTTCCACTGAAGTTCAACTGGCGTTCAACTGGCGTTCAACTGGCGGAATTCTCGCCTCCCTGTCTCCTAGTGGGCGGAAGGGTGGCGGGAGAGCTGGGAGGCGGAAAATCAACATTGAATTGCGAGGATTCTGATTGCATTAATCGCTCCAAATCCTCGACAAAGACACCTTATCACCGCCAGACAGCTCTCATTGCACTCGCTTCTCATCCTATTTGAAAGCTTTGGACGTGAAATGGCGCGAGAAATCGCTTTAATCTTCGTTATTCTCTTGGGATTCTGTGTGCAAGGTCTCAACGCTTTTCTCCTGCGATCAGCCTTTGTAAGTGAAATCTTTCTGTTTTCTTGTCTCTCATATTGATTGTCTGAGCTTAGACAGGAAGATCGAGCATTCTTCTGAGGGATAAGATCAGTGATAAGATCGTGGTGGAGTTCCAGCCATCCAACAAGATCATCCAAGCGAGGGAAGGAGAGCAGCTGAGTGCCGTTGCAGTCAAGGCTGGAGTTGAGATCAACTATAAATGCAGGAAGGGCGAGTGTGGCACGTGTCAGGTGAAGATAGATAACAAGTGGGTGAAGGCCTGTCAGACCACCGTCACTCCGCCCTCCACAGGCGACGTGCTCTTCGTCAACGTCAAACCTGCTACAGAGGAAGCGAAGAAGAAACCTTCCAAATTCTTCACCCCAGCCTCTTTCATTGAGGGTGTGATAAACAATGGCGCTGGCGTCATCGGCTTCGTCACTGAGGCGCTGAAAGTGGATGACGAGTTTCAGGCTCGCATGGAGCGAGAGAAGCGACTGAAGGAGAAGATCGCAGAGAAGAAGAGACAAGGCGGTGCTAATAGTAATGGCAATCAGAACAGTGAGAACCTCGCCTAACACTGTCTTATGATTGTCTTGATAGGAGTGTTAGTCCTGCCTTGCTTTGTTTGTTTGTATCGTTGTGACTGGCTATGGATAGTGTCGTAGTAGTGTGATAGTATGGTGTAAATAATCAGTATTAATTCATGTTATGTTATGTAATGTTTGTTATGTTATTTTATGATGAAAACGAAAGAGAAAGAAGAAAAGAAGAAATGCGAGTAAAATCTCTCTGTGTATATGTGGTAAAAGCTATGTTATCAGCGGTACTATAGACCATACTTATTATTATTGTTGTTATTATTTTTATATTTGTTTCTATAATATCATGTGATGTCATGTCATGTCGTGTGATGTGAGATGTTTTGTAGTATTTCTTGTTATTATTTATTTATTTTTTCTTTCATTTTTATTTCTTTTTTTCCATCATTTTTATCGTTATTATCGTTATTAGCGTTGGTTATGTTGTGATTGTTGGATTATTTGAGGTTGCCTGTGTTGCTCAGTGAGTTGCCGTTGCTATTATTCGCATTCGCTGAATATCGCTCGATGTAGTCGAGGGGGATTCCTCCCTGCTGTGCGTACATCTTCATTCTCTCGACCAGAGAGTCGTGGCTGAAGTAATCCGCACCTCCTCTGTCTCTACTGTCCTCAGTCGCTGTGGGAATCGCACTGACGCTGCCGTGGTGAGTGAAGTGGTGGGAGGGGGAGGGAGGTCCGTCATCGCCGGCGAGAGCCGCTGCCAGCAACATCGACTGCTGTAGCTCGCTGCTGTTGTCAGTGTACAGGTTGAACGACGATCTCGATCGTTGCTTCTTGTTAGCGAGTCCAGGGCCCTTGCTAGTGCCACCACCAACCATCATAGGGTTCGTGGTCTGCGTCACAGCAGTCTTCTTGTACAAGTCCTGGGATAAGATCTTGAGGTTCTTGTAGAACTCTGCCATGAACTTCGGATCGTTGTCGTTGGACAGATCGTTCGCATTCACTTTGATGTGCGACAACGCGTGAATGACGACGAGTCCGAAGTCACCAGAGGATGACAGGCGGTTGTGATGCACGAAGAGAGTGTTGTCTTCCGCTGTGTAGTGGTAGGAGTTGGAGAAGGAGTTGTTGCTCAGTCTAGAAGGAGGCAGTGACGTGGCTGACTGCAAGTTAAGGTTCTTGATTCCAATCATCGCCGCAATGCGCTTGCCGAAGTCGAGGCGCGCTCTCTCTTGCACGGCTAGGTCAGAGTCTTCGACCACCTCCAGACGGTCTCCAGCAGCAGGTTCGTCGCGGTCTTGGTAGACAGGGATCTGAGGAGGAGCGGCAGGAGTGGGTACAGGGACTGTAGCAGGTGCGGGAGCCGCAACTGGCGCCGGTTGAACGACCGGCTGAGAAGCCAGTGAAGTGATTCCGCTCTTCTCCAGAGCTGAGATCACCTTCTCAATGCGCTCTAGCTTCGACTCGATGAGAGAAATCGACTGAGTCAGTTGAGGTGGGATCGTGACAGTCGCTGCACCGGTCTCATTGAGAGTGGGCAGAGCAGCTTTCGAGCGACTGCCACCTAATTTCACAGCAGAATCAACGCGGTGCATCGCCGACGGAGCCGCCGCTTCGCCAGCTAGTTTAGTCTCCTCTACTGCACTGAGAGACAGAGGAGTGACCACTGCCGTAGAGCGACGACGATTGAGACGCTCAGTCAGACGAGCCTTCTTATTCAGACGATCTGCGTTGAGGGACTCGATTGCAGCGGCTTGTTCCTTCTCGAAGTTTTGTAAGATTCGCTGCTTCTCGAGGTTCTCTAAAGCATCTTTCTCGTTCATTTGCTTCTTGTTGAGCTCTTCCTTCTGCTTCATCACCTCCAATCTCTTCTTCTCGTACTCTTGCTCAACCTTCTTTTGCTCACTTGCGATCTCCGACTCGAGACGCTTCATCTCGTCTTGTAGCTGTTGCCTTAAGCGCTGCTCTGACTCCTCTCGCTCCTTCTGTAACTGAGCCTCACGAGCTTTGCGCTCATTTTCCAGGCGCTGTTGGTACTGCTGTAGCTGCTCTTCAGGTGAGAGATTCTTACCCTCTGCAGTCTGTTGTTGAATGCGCTTCAATGTCTCGGGGTCAGTGTAGAGCGAGACGATCTCCGCCACTTCAGCCAGCTGTTGCTTTTTGAGTGAAAGCTGTGCCTTCACGTGTTTCTCCTCTAAGGATGCTGTTGCAGCTTTCTCTGCCTGTAACTGTCTCTGAGTAAAGTCTTCATCAAGCTTCGCCAGCTCCTGACGAATCACATCATCACCTGCGCCACGCTCGGAAAGATTTTCCACAAGACGAATTTTCGCAGCGGATTTCTCTTCGATGATGGATTCCACAGCACCGCGAAGAGAGGTAATTCTCTCGTCGAAGTTGCGAGTAAGCAATGACGTCATTTCCTCGTCATGACGATCCTTCATGATCAGCGACACAGCTTCGTTTAGTTGAATGTCAGGGATTCGTAAATTACCCTTCGGGTTATTGAAGACCTGCTGACAGCAATAATCCTCGCGTTCTCTTGCAGTGACGGATTTCATGTTGTTCTTCGCATTATTGATGATCTCCTGCAATTTCTCCGTCCAACTGAGCTTTGCTTGACGTAAGCGCTCTTTCTCTTCCGCCTCGGCTTTCTGCTTCGCTGCCAATTCTGCCATAGCCTTTTCTTCTTGTTCTTTCAGTTCTCTCTCCTTCTTAGCACGCTTTGCCGCGAGTCTTTCATTGAGTTTCTCCTTTCCTTGAGACTTCGCTTGAGAGATCTCCTGTTGACGCTTCTCCTCCTTCATGTCGTGAATAGCTCGGAGCTTCTGCACTTCTTTCATGTGATTATCTTGTTCCACTTGAGCTTGCATTGCCTTCACTGAATTCATACTCTTTTCCTTTGCTGCGGCAATCGCTGCTTCCATTTCTGCATTCTGTAGATCCTGCAACACCTTCGCTAATGCCGCTTCCTGTTCTTGTCTTTGACGCTCCTTCTCTTTCTCTTCCTCAATAGCTTGTTGCCGTTGGAGGTCGAGCAACATCTGTTGCTCCTCTCTGTGCAATTCTTCTTCTAATCGCTTTCGCTCCTCTTCGCTCGCCTGCGCTTGATGTTGAAGAGCTAACTTATGAGATTTTCTCTCTGCCAAGCGCTGTTTGAGCGCATCTTCTTGGTGCTTCTTCTTCGCGTCAAGTCGTTCTTGCAAGGTTTTGCTCTCATCTTCGTGTTGCAACTTGATTTTATTGATCTCCTCCTGCAACGACTGCTTGTTGTGATCAGCCTCTTTCATCTTTTGCAAAACTTTCTGATGTTCTCTCTCCAATAGCGCACTTTCTGCTTGCAGTGCCTGCTTTTTCCACTCTTGAAGCTTAGCATCTTTCTCGGTGTTCATTCTATCTTCAAGCTCGCGGATCGCGTTCAATTCTTCTTCAGAAATTTGTTTCTGGATTTCTGCTGATGTAGCTCCGGGTTGAGATTTCTTTATCTCATTTTCTCGCTGCTGTTGACGCTGCTTGAGACGCTGCTGTAAGTTTTTCTTTTCTTTCTGCAATTTAACTTCAAACTCATCCTCCAGCTTCTTCATTTCTGTCTTGTACGCGTCGCGGATAGAAGATACTTCTTTTTCAGTTCGCACCTGCTGAGCTTTAGCAGCGTCTGTGGCTGCAGACAAAACGTTCGCCGTACTGTTGGCAGTGTTGATTAGAAGCTGTCTATTCTTGTCGCGGAGATCTTGACGTAATTGCATCGACTCTTGATCCTCAATAGAGGCTTGTTCTACGGCTTTCGAGGTGAAGTTGTCTTTTGCCCTTTCGAATTCATTCTGCTTCTCCTTAAGACGATTTTGCACTTCCTCATCAATCGCTTGCTCTCCGTCCTTCCAGATATTCGCCGCAGCTAAAATAGCTTTTGCTTTCTCTTCGGCTTCTTTCGCAGAAATGCCCTGTGTTTGCTGCAAGCGCCTTGACTCTTTCTGAAGATGATTCTGTAAACGCTCGGCTAACCGATTCTTTTGTTGTTTCCTCTTTTCTTGGAGAGCGTCTTCTAACCCTTTCACAGCTGTCGTGTAAGATGCGTGGATGTCCTCCTTCTGCTTCTGCAAGGTTTGAGGGAGAATATCTCGGATTAAATCACCCTTCACTGTTTCGACACGTTTTCGGTAGTCCTCAAGTTCTTGGTTATTCTGAGCTGAAACAACTGTTGCTGCCTCACTGTCTGATAGCCCGTCTCTTTTCATCAAGTCATTCTTTTTCTGTTCAAATTCCTCGGCTAACTGACGTCGTAACTTTTCTAAGCCATCATTCAACGTCTTCTCAAAGCCTTTGGACATAAGATTTAATGCCGTCTCCAACGATTCGTCAATGTGCTTCAGCTTATCCTCATACTGAGAAAGGATTTTCTCTTGCTCACTGGCAAGTTTCTTTTCGAGGCGCTCCGAGAGTTCCGCAAGCTTTTGTTGTTGCAACTCATTTCTTTCCTCAGACGCCTTCGCGCTGGCCTCACTTTCACTCAATCCTTCTTCCAAAAGTTGTTGCTTCCGTTGCTGTTCGAAGACATTCATTTCCTCATCAATCGCATTTTCACTCTCTTGTCTTTCGGATTCCACGCTCTTCGCTAGATCAAGTAAAGCAAGCTCCATCTCACTCTTCGCAAGTTTCTTTTCTTCGTCTGAAGACAGTTTCATCTGTTCCAAGACTTGAGCTGTCTCTTTCTGTGCATCGGGACCGCTGAGCGCTTTGCCTGCAGAAATTGCAGAAATTGCGTCAGTTGTAGCTTTTTGACTCTCCTGTAAATCCTCGTTCAGTCGTTGTTGCAATGAGCTCTGTAAATCATTCATTTCCTTATCAAAGCGACTGCGAATATCCTCAATTTCTTTCTGAAGAATTTGTTCTTTCTCGGTTTCCGCTTGCTTTCTAGCATCTTCTGTTGAAAGCCCTTCACTCACAAGCTGGCGTTCACGCTCTTGTTGACGAATATCAGCCATTTGCTTCGCTAACTCGATTTGTTTCTCCTTTTCTTGCTCCAATGATTTTAACTTTCCCGCGACTTCATCCTCGGCTTTCTGCTCGAGTTGCGTCTCAGTCTCCTTCCTTTGGTGCTGCTGCTCCATGAGCTCATTCAATCGCATCATTTCGTTCAAGTGCATTAATTCTTCAACTTCTTCGGATTCATGATGCAAAGTGCGACGAATGCTGGATAATTCGTCCTCAACCTTATGGTGAGCAATCAACTTTGAAATTGTGGATTTAAAGATATCAAACAACT
>VFQN01006482.1_pt1 | contig 13314 bp, 8 predicted proteins | sample 3512371 | NCBI WGS metagenome assembly VFQN01 (sample SAMN10412370, study PRJNA504923) | tailings metagenome | isolation source: Replicate 2 from Balatoc abandoned mine | place: Philippines: Itogon, Benguet | collected 2017-08-28
AGAGGATGAGTTGTTGGATGGTGTTTTATTTGCTAATATCATTAACAATGGTGTCACAGCTCATTACCAGCAAAGTCTTTGGAATCTTCTACCAAAAGATGTATTAGGAGAGTTTGAGTATCCAGAGGGAGGTCATTGTGGTTCATTATGGTCATCTGGGGAGACTGCGACTAAATTGCATCATTATTTCTTAAATCATTGGGAGGAGATCATTAGACCGAAAGAGAATCTTCCAAGGCCTACGGACGCTTTAGGGAATACTGAAAAGAACGCAATTTATTATGAACCTGAGTTTACTCCAATTCTGACTCGTTTTTCTATAAATTTCTTTGCTATTCAAGCTAAGAATTGGTATAAAATTAAAGATATTGGTTCTGATGATGAATTTCATCTAACAAAAAGTTTACCAAAATATGATATTATGAAAAATTATCTTTCTAGTAATTTCTTTGTTTCACATTTATCATTCTCGGGACAAAATTTAGATATGAATATTACGAGATTACTGAACATGTATGATTCATTATATGAAGATTATGTTATGAAGTATAATCTCTTTCAAATTTGAATAATAAATTAGAAAGACAAAAAAGCTAACAAGCCAAGTGAATGAAAAACAAATCTTTTGTCCTTATTGAATTTCTCCTCCATCTCTCTCTTTCTCCAATAAAATGCTCATGAAAAGCATTTTTCGGAAAGGAAGGAAATTTCTTTGAACTGTCGTCAAATTCTTACATTTTCTAAAATGATAGGAGATTTCTTTTTACAAATGCATGCTAATCTTAATAAAGAAACCAAGAAGCTTATTTTCCTTTGAGGATGTATTGTTGAAATATTTGAAAAGTCACAACGGTGGACTGCTGATTTAGTGGGATGACAAATCTGAAGTCCTTCGATAGGATATATCACAGATGAGATGATAGATGCAGTTTAATTTGCAAAAGAATGAACCAATAAGCATCTAAGTGAAAGTCCCAATTATGATAAAATGATGATTTTTCTCATTACAAAAGCATGAATGTTTTTCCATAAACAACCTACACTAATTCTTTTTTAACTACATAAACCTCTCTAAACTATATGTATCCGATGATACTGATCTTTTTTGTAAGATTAATATTCAAATTAATTAAACATCACCATTACCAACTTCTTCACAACTTCTTTTTAATTCTTCCATAATTCTTGTACTAATATTTCTTGAATCTGTATATAAACGCCATTTCTTTTGTACTGATAATACATTCATTCGTTTAAATTTGATTACAATATGTAATGTATTAGAATCTTCATGATATATTTTTAATATATCCTTTAATGAATATTGATCTAATATTGTTAATTTTACATCAATAGAACATAAATCTTCTGCACATAATAATATTGTTGATTTTGTGACAATAATACTACGTGGTAAACGTACACCTGGTTTCTTTCTCCAGGTTTGATATAATAATTGATAATAGGAAACATCTGGATCACCAGTTACTTTCATTAATTGTTCAAGTAATTGACCATCTTTATTATCAATTTTAACATTATTAAGCGGTTGTGTCTTCATTCCATTGCGTTGAATATTAGCGACTTGTGGAATACGAGTACTAATAGGGTAAGTATGACTCTTATCTCTCGTCACAATCATATAAGCAGCTAACATATCTGAAATATTAGTGGAAACTGGTAGACCTTTCTGATAATTCTCTAATAATTGGTAAGGATTATCATAGAAGCCGAGAGCACAGCGTTGGAAACCAAAATAGATTGTGCATGTACTATAAGAAAAATAAGGTCATGCAATAGTTATTAGAAGATGTTACGGTAACTTTACCTTAACTTGTACAAAGGCAAAGCGCATAATACTGTGAATAAAGGACTCTCGGCAAACGTTGTCTTTGGATTGATTTCATTATAATCAATCATATAAAAGCCTACATCTGTCAAAATGATCACTGCATCGATCTCTCGAGGCATTCTTTCACTTGATTCTCCTGCTACACCAGCAGAGGGTGCAGTGATACTCTCTCTTCCACTTCCACCCAATATCCCTCTTTCATTCTTCGAGGCCTTTGAGGATCTTCTTGGGATTGCCTCATCGTCGTCGTTCACATCAACCGTCACTACATTGCTCTGATTCATCCCATCTTTTAAATCAATAACTTTCTCACAGAATAATGTAATAAATCGCTCCTCTGGACTAAAAGAAGACACAAAACGCAATGAATAGTCTTGAACTTTCTGTTTTCCACTATTTGTTGTATTCTTAGGTGAATTCAAGCTACTTTTACCGTCTGTGCTTGTACTCAAAGAAGAATATGCCTTATCACGGAGGTAAAGATCAGGAAAACAAGGACGACTTGCTGGGAAAACTTGTTCTCTAAAGTACAGCTCTAAGTTATCCATCACTGAAAGATTACGGTATTGATTGTCACCCACATAAGGATCGATCTTCAGCATAATACTATCCTGAGACTTGTTTTGGCTACTTGCGGGACCATTTGGACTCTCCATAGATGGCACAATGTTAGTCGCTGCGTTAGCTGCAGTCAGATTTGCGGCGGTGAGCTCACTCGGTCTCTGATGATAAATGGACACATTGCTGTTGCGGTCGAGAGAAGCAACATAAGAAACTGGAGGAAAGGGCTTCTCAACTCCTTGGTTGACCGAGAAGCTTTGCGAAGGTGTTGACTTCTCACTGTTAGCCTCTGAAATGTGAACTCCTGCCAGCTTTTCTTCCGCTCCTTTCATTTCATTGACTAATGTCGAACTACTTTCGAATGATGCCTTTGATTTTACCTCTGCATGGGACAAGAGAGGAGATGTGGCACGAGGATGTGTTGTTCCTTCAGCAGTGGGTGCTGGAATTGGAAAGAACACTTTCGAATCCTCGCTCATCGGACTTGTGGCATCACCGACTTCTTTCTTTTTAGCAGGGTCGGCGGCCACTGGTGATGTAGAGGCGATCGGCTCAGGTTGTTTCTCATGCACTAGCCAAGCTTCCGGATTCTCCTTCAAATCTCGTCGCACTTCTGACAGAGGCAAGAAGGTATCCTGCACTTCATCATCGTAGATGTTCGCTGCCCGCCGCTTTCTCGTTGAAGGCGCACGCATAAAACGAATCACGCTAGATCGACTATATGCAGACGATCTTCTTCGGAGTAAATCAAAGTCGGCAAGGTCGCGAGCATCCATCATACTTGATGCCATGTAATCACTACTGTACCTCTTGGACAATGTTCTACGCGAAGTAGAAATTCCTGCATTGCCAACAGAATTAGTTCGGCCGAAAGGAGACACTGAACGATTTCTTGTCGGGGATAATGAAGAGCGAGGATTCATTGCCCCGTTAGCGTTCTGTGTTGGACTAGCAGTTCCAGGGATAGGAGATTGTTTTCCAACAACAGAACGACGATAATCATTCGGATACACAGCTTCTTCATCAGGATAATCTTCAAATTCTGCTTCATCGAACTCATCGAAGCTAAAGTCAAATCCATTCATATAAACTGGAGCATATGATGATTCGACCATTGCGTCTGTCGGAGACATGAAAATCAATTTTCTGATATACATAGAAAGGTTAGGGTCGAGAGATGCAGAGATAAAGGAGATATCTTACCGAAGCTTTTTCAATTCTTTCTTGGTGATCGTTTGCTTATCAAGCTCAGGGAAAGGACGATTCCCTGACATCAGTGAACCAACTTTAATAAACTCACGATAAACACGAAGACGATAATGTTTTAATTCCACGATAGGATTATTATGAAACACCATAGCAAGAAGACATGGTAATCTGGAAAGATATTGTGCTTCCATGACATCATTAATACAATTATTAGCAAAATTAATCCGTTCTAATGAATAAATTTTATCAATTCCATCTAAACTTTCAATTTCATTATGTGATAAATTAATATTTTTCACTGAACCAACTGTTCTTTCTAAATTGGATAAAATTCTGATACGATTATATGATAAATTAATACTTTCTAATGCTATACAATCTTGTAAATGAACAATATAAGCAATAGAATTATGTGATAAATCTAATTCAATTAAATTCGGAAAAAAATGTAATGATTCATCAATTTTCACGAGACCACAATTTGATAATGTTAGGAAAAGGAGCTTTGTCCAACAGGACTCTTGTGGTAGGCGTTGTATCGAAGGAACAGGTGTCGTGGTTGGAGCATTATTACCATGAATAGGTGGAGGAACATTATTACTAATTTGATTTAAATCATCATTAGTAATCATTGGTTTTAAATATTTTTTCCATTTTTTCGAGACAGGTGTTAATACAGCAAAGAGATTAGTTATACCCGAATGAACAATCATTAACTTCTTTAAATGTGTTCTTAAATCATATAAATGTAATACAGTTGATGGTGGTACTTGATTTAAACAAATTTGTTCTAAATAAAGGAAAGAACGTACTGAGAAATAGTTTAAATCATCTGATGATGGTGGGAATAAATAAACAATTTTAATTTGTTTTAATGTTTCTTGTAAATCATTTAATACAATAATTGCTTGTTGATTATTTTCTTTTTTAATGGTTTCATCTAACATTAATAAAACTTTTGTTACTTGTTCTGAAAGATCTGTCCGAAGATTAAGTCTTTGATGATGAGGATCAATCATTTCATTTAAAGAGAGATTTAACTCCGCTCCTTTTTTCACCGCCCAGACTCCATTCTTTGAAATCGATGGCTTTGGCATTTTCATAACAATTCGGAAAGTGCTATCTCGAGATGTATTAGGACTGCAAGGTTAACAAAAGATTGATGAAAGATTGTTGAAACAGAATTAAGCAATTACGTTACTTGCAAAAAGCGCTTTTTATTTGTTTTCGAGACGGTTTCATTTTCAATGTTTTGCATTGTTCAAAAGACGAATTGAATTATGGCTTCAGAAGAAGGATATCTTGCACTTGAGGTAAGTATTGCTCATATTTCATGTTGATCTTGTCTAATCTGACACCCCTCTTTGTGTAGTTGGGCGATTTGAGCCTGGCTTTCAATCGGAAAGAAGAGAAAGAATTAAATTTAAAAGTGGAAGTAGAAATTACAAAAGGCTATGAAGCATTTCGATGGAAAGCGTCTAACGAGCCAAAGTATTCATCTGAAAATTTTATTCCTGTATTAAGAGAGGCTGACGGAGAAGAATCAACATTCAATTACCTTTATGGATTTCAGAATCTTTTCCTGAAATCCGGGTTTATTGAACTCAATAATGACGTATTTAATGCTTTGGTGAATACATCTTTAATCGTACGGATTATAAATGCCAATGATACTGCTGAAGCTGCTCTCGCTGCTGCTGCTGGTAAAGTTGACAAGAAAGGTAAAGGACCAGCAGTCGCAGCTCCCGTCGTTGCAGAGCCACTTGTAGAAATTCGACTTCCTTTTTCTGCCCTTACATCAACTAAAGGAGGTGTTTTAGATGTTGACCTCACATTCGATCAATTTTCTAATTCGTATGGTTTGCCAGTGCCAACTGCGCAATCACATGTCGACCTCTCGCAAAGCAGCTTTCAGTTCAAACTAATGTTAGATACCTGTGTTGGGGAGTTTCTTCTTGGAAGTAAAGTTATTAAGTGGGCAAATGCACTTTTCAGTAACTTCCCTCATACTTGGTCCTTACATGCACCTGACGTGGTTGATCCTAAGGCGAAGGTTCCTCCAACTGCAGCTGAATTACGAGCTAAATATCTAGAGAATATTGTCAAACATGTTCAAAATCAATCAAAGATAGCTTCTTATACAATTACTGTTGGGACAAGTAATAACGAAGCTGATAGCACTGTTGGTCAACTGCAGCTATTGTTCCCAGCAGTGGAATTAGCTAATGGACAAATTGAATTTGATGAGGTGACAGCAAAAGAAATTCCAGTAGAAGAAGATATTCGATCACGCGCTGATTTATGGAAAGGTAGTTCATGTTTATTTTTGTCTGTTTCATTTATTTAATGTTTTCGTCTTTAGTATCCTGGGAATCCTCTTCCAACATTTTCCTTCATCGTTCGCAAGTTCGTCAGTTGAATAAGCTGATTTCTAACGAACCTGATCATGCATATATTCCTTTAACCTTGAAAAAGACTCCAACGGCGGAGGGGATGGCGAATGAACTTGGTGAAGTCTTTGCAACTGCTGTAGTGGATGTTTCCTCAATAATAACTCCCGGGGAAAGTATTTTGACAATCCCAGTGACTTTACAAGGAGAGCTAATGGATACTACAGTGCCAAAATTCAGTTTAGATTTTGTGTCGGAGAACGGTCCATTGCAAGAGAAAGCCCCAATTCAAGCATTCAAAAAGCCAGTGCTGAAAGATCAACAAAAAGCGACAGTAAACTCTGGCTTACAAGTTTCTTCCAAATCTAATAACCGTGATGTGGTGCAAGAGCTCCGTGATGAAATCTCAAAGACATTAGAGCGAGTAGCACAAGAGTATGTAGCATTATATCCGCAAGAATTAGAACAATCACCTCCCAGTCCAAAAAGTCCAAAAAGTGTTAATAATAATGGCACAGAAAATTATCGCTCAGCAACAGATCTGCAATCAACTAATTCACAAGCGAATAATGTGATTAATTCACAAAATAATGAATTAGAAGAAAGAAAAGAGAAATTTATTCAATATATTATTAATAATGGTATTTTTCAAGAATTACAAGAAAATTTAAGATTGAAAGTACAAATATTAATTAAGGATCGTTATGGTCAACGTGGTCGTGCATTAGGAAAATCAGAAGTCTTGAAAGCTCACGATGTCTCTGTTTCCTTTGCAGGGGATGATAATAGTAAAAATGAAAAAGATGCAACAGTATTATTTCAAAATATTATCTCTGAATTATATGTTTTTATTATGAAAGAAGTTAATTTAGTAATGAATACATTATTTAAAACAACTGTCATTCAAAAAGATTTAATTGAATTGAATAGCCCTGCACCAGTGAATGATGAACAAGAGAGTGATCTTCAGATTTTCCAAAGATTGTTACGACAAGGGCAAGACGCTGCCGCTGATGGGAAATATGAATTAGCTGATAAGATTTTCCTTGAACGCCTTCAGTTAACGGATCATTGCGTATCGTTAGGATCAAACGAGAAGATTGTGCATTCCGCTTATTCTCAGTATGCCGATTATCTTTTAAAGCGCGCAGCTTTTACAATTTTCCAAAATTCTTCTGACGAAGAAACTTACCAATCCTTACTCCGAAAAGCACGAGAAGCTTTAGTCGTTGCCTACAATAAAATTCCAGATGAATGGGAAACAACTTTACTCTATGCAAATGTGTTAATTCAGTTGGATCAATTAGAACTTGCTGAAAATATTCTCTTACAAGTTCTATCTATTCAATTAAATCATGTTAAGACAACACCATTAGAAATGGATTCATTTAATCAGTTCTCTGGTTATGAGAGTGATTCATTGTATCCTGTTCATCCTAAGTGTTATGCTGTCTTAGCGAGTTATTTGTACCTACAAGGAAAACAGATTGAATCGAGGAAGGCACTTCTTCTTGCTAATCGGTATGTTTTGTGTGTCAGTTTTGCTTTACATGGATATTTTAACTCTCCTTTCTGTAGGTCTTACGTCGAAGGCGGTTTTGCCAAGATACCGATTACCAGCCATGGTCGACCACGACGCACTTTAGTATTAATTCTCTCAGAAGCTGCATTGTACCTCTATCAATACGGATTGTTCAAACTTGCCGATGTTTGCGTCGCTTTAGCAAAAGATTCCGAGCAATCTTGTACAGAGAAAGCCCAAGCTCGAGATAAACCTTCTGTAACCCCTCCTTTCATCCAAGCTGTCCTAAAACTCGCCCAAAGTGAATCCGCATGGAGTAATCATGCTACTATAAACGATGAAGATGGTAAGTTTAATCTTTTGGTTCTTGGTTTGATGAATAATAAACGTTTTCTATCAATAGCTATCGACTTTGCATCGCAAGCCTTTGAGGTGGCTGATACTCCGAAGGATCGAGTGCTTGCAAAGTTAGCGGAGGCCAAAGCCTTCAATCATTTGAAGATTGCCCCCGAAAGTCTTTTATCGGCTTATATAGCCGCAGTTCAAGAGGCCATTAATAATATTCCACTTGAAACAATGATCGCCGAGAAAATTATTCCTTTAGAAACCTTTGTCACAATTGGAAAGTATTTGATCTATTCCGGCTATTTTATTGAAGCAGTTAATATTCTACTGTATGGGGCGGCTATTTATAGCTCAGCGACACTGTGCTTTCTCTTGGGCTTATCGTATCTTCGACTCGATCGATTTGATGAGGCAGAAGATTGTTTAATCGAAGGAAATATTCTTGATCATCGTCATGTCGATATTTGGGCTTATTTAAGTATGATTAATCTCCAAAAAGGATATCATAGATTACCTGAAGCAGAACGTTGTTTATTTCAAACATTGCGTTTAGGTCAATCAGATCCAAGTATTTTAAGAGAATTAGCCACTGCCTTTGTCTCTGTGGATAAGCTCCAAACAGCAGAAGATCTAATTCGAAGAACTATTGCAGTGGAAATTCAATTGAACTCTAATAATAAAGCAAATGCTCATACAAGGAAGATGTTAGCAGATATTTTAGCAGGTCAAAACTTTGCAGCAAAGGCAATTGAAGAATATAAATTAATCTTAATTGATGATGGATATGATTGGGATAATAAACTTCAAATTGCAGAAAAATGTTCACAATTATTAATACAATTAGGAAGAGAAGAAGAAATACAAAGTTTAAAGAATATAATGGAAAATATTCGATTAGAGAATGAATCAACTTTCAATCGAATTGATGAAGAAGGAGATGAAGGATTTTATCAAGAATCTGATTATCAATAAGACTAAAGAATAAGTAAATCTTTGTAAATTATAATTTTCCTTTTTTGTTGTTTTGAACTGAGGTTTGTATGATAGTCACAAGAAGAGCAATGTGGCGATGCGAAAAAAACAAAAGAGATAAACAAATAAAATTATGTTACAATTCACAAACAATAGCTACATCTATCGACCAGGACCTTGTTGGCCAGGAGGAACCATTCCTTGTTGTTGAAGCATTTGTTGTTCGAACTGATGTAAAACCTGACCAACTTTCTCTTGAGCTTGAAGGTATTTACTTGCGCAACGATCCAAGCATGAAAGTTCAGCTACATTCAATTCGCCATCATGATAGGTGGCAATACACTTTTTGTAACAGCTTCCTGTCATCCTAAAGAAACAAAAGGAGTCACGGCTGATTTTGTGTCAACACAAAGCAACTTACTTATTGAACATATCAGTGAGTACTTCAGTCTCAATCTTTGCCTGCTTAACAGCACCATCATTTACTGAGGGACCATTATTGTTTCCACCACCAAAGAAGCTCATATTGTCGCGATAAACTTTCAATCCAACAAAATGCTTTTCGTTTTCCCAAGTCGGTATCGGTATCGGCCAATTTATTATCAGTATTTACCGACGAGAGAACTCGCGTTTGAAGGAATATTCTCTTGTTAGAGGAGATAATTCAAAGTAAATTTGACACCAAGAAAGTAATCATTCGTGATTGATAGAGATTTCGGAAGTAGTTTCTCGTTCTATTGTTTGATTTAAGTTTAAGTAAGTCTGATTAAGCTGATTGCAAGGTCAGTTTGTTTCAAAATTGGAAAATGAATGCAGGACCTCCAGCTAAAGATAATAAACCTATTATTGGTAGGAGACCCAAGGCGAAGGATCCTAACATTCCACCTTCGTCAACCTCAGTTCCTCCAATGAAGGAAAATGCCAACTTAAAAAGAATTTGTGCGAATCCACTCGATCGTCTGTGTGAGATTCTGCTTGATTGGGACTTCGGAGCTGCAATAACAGCCTCTCTAAATAAGCCAAGCAATGGAAGAGATTCCCCTCCTAACGCTTTGGATCATCCTGAATTTGTGAAATTACCTTTAACTTTCAACAACTTCCATCAATATATAATGATGTGGGAGCCTCTAATGATTGAAGAATTGCGAGAGAATGTTATAAGCAATTATAAAACCAAACCTTTAAACGAAATTAAGAAAGGATTTCTTCAATTTAAATCATCCGATCGTCTTCCTTTAGCTACACATACTGTAGACGTTGTAGCAGTCCCGGCCAGTGGTAATCCAAATGATCCAGATAAGTAAGTGAATTTCAATCCTTATAAAAACTCTTTATTCACTCAAAAATGATCAATAGCCTTCCTGCAGTGATGGATTTGATCCTTATTTCACCTCAAGTTATCGGAAATGCCTATCGAGGAAAAGATCAAGTCCCTAAAGCTCCTGTTATCATTGGGATGGTCATAAGTAGTTCCAACACTAACGGTGTTCGAACCTTTCAAATTAGAATGCGAAGCAAATTTTGGTCAAAATTTATTCAATATGGCATTGTCAATGATGGAAAAGGAGTCGTGGCGCCTGCTCCAAAGGGGCAAACAGAATAGTAAGAAAATTTTCACATCAAACTGACCTCACCCGATCTTACCTCTCATTTTTCTAGTTTGTTTCGAATGCATTATACCACTGTTGAGAATATACGATCTGCATGGCGTGAATATCAAGCTATTCATGAATTAGGAGTTAATGTTCCTCTTCTTCCTGAAATTCTTGCAACGAATAGATCTTCGGCATTCCCTCGAACACCTGATTACAATGACAATTCTAAGATCGAACAAATGATTGAAGAAGAGAAAAAATCATTATTAGAATCAAATCAACAATTAGTCCAACAGAATGAAGATATATTAATCCAACAAGAGCATATTCCAAAAGATTTTATACAATACTTGAAAAATAAGTTTAATTCATCACAATATTATTCGATTCAATTAGCTGCCACGAAACAAGGATTTACACTTGTTCAAGGACCTCCAGGAACAGGAAAGACTTCAACTATTATTGGAATGTTAAATACTGTTCATCTTCGAGAATATAATCGATATTATCAAGAGCTCATTGAAGTTTTTACGAACCAACAGAAGTTATTAAAGTACCAACAGCAGATGGCATCGATTCATGGTAGTTCCATTACAAAAGAGCAATTTATTGTGCATGTCATGCAACAATATTCGAAGTCAAAACCAAGAATTTTAATCGTTGCACCATCCAACATTGCTGTTGATAATATTATTACAAGAATTATGAAAGATGGATTCTTAGATGGTAATCGAAACGTTTATCATCCAGAAATTGTAAGAGTTGGTGGCGGCAGGACTATCTTTGTAGAAAAAGTTGCTTTGGAGTATTTAGTTCAACAAGAGTGTCACACTACTCTCTCCTTTACGGAGAAACAAGAGTTACTAGAGGATTATAACCAGAAAATATCAAACATCATCAAAGAGATGATTACCTTGCAAACTATGTTGATCACTTTGACTCAGAGCTTTAATGTTTGTAATCCTTTACCTGCTGGATGGGAGTTAAGAGTAAGTCTGGAGCACGGTCATCCTTATTGGGTTGATCATACAACACGCTCGACTTCGAACGATCCTCCAATGCATTTAGTGGAACTCTTGACAAAGAGTTCCTCTACAGCGTCGCCATCTTCCCCTTCATACAAATCCGCTCCACTGTCTGTGGGCTATACAAGAGTTGAAGATCTTCCTGAGTATGCTCTGGCTTCTCATCGCTTTATTGAATTATTGAGTAATATGGAAAAGATATCGATGAAAAAGAATCGTTTAGCATCCATCATTAATATTCAAAGTTTAACAAATAAAGAGAAGATTCCAATGTCCGTGAAAGAAAATCTTGAGACAAGCATCATCGAAGGAGCACAATTACTCTTTACAACACTAAACTCTTGTGGTCACCCTTCCATGGAAGCGGCAGAGTTTTGTGTTACAGTGATTGATGAAGCAGCTCAAAGTACCGAGCCTTCCACACTCATCGCATTAAGGAAGGGATGTCGCCAGTGTATTCTCGTAGGAGATCAGAGACAGCTCCCCGCGACGATCTTCTCAGAGTTAGTAATGAAGTACAATTATAACCGATCATTATTTGAAAGATTAATTGAATCTGGTCATTCATACGTAATGTTAGACCAGCAGTATCGTATGACGCCAGAGATATCAGAATTTCCATCGAAGTTCTTTTATTATTCAAAATTATCCAATGGTGAAAATGTCAAGGATATTCATTATCTGCCTTTATTTATTCGTCCAAATCGTTTAATGTTGAAGGAAAGGAAAGAGGAGGTCGAGGATAACTTTTTATCTTCTGCTATTGCTTCAGGATCGAAGGGAACGCGAGAAGATCAAGGAGAGGGTAAAGGATTTGACATGATTCCTATTCGAAGAGAGAATGATTATGCTTTATTTTATCCTGTCATGTTTTTTGATTTGCAATCATCTCGTGACGTGACAACTGCTTTAACATCCTCGAAGATTAATCGCGATGAAATTAAACTTTGTATACAATTGATTAAGATCTTATTTGCTGAAGGTGAAAGAGTTTTTCAGATCCAAAATGATGCACAATATCAAAAGTTTATGCAAGTAATTCTCTCACCTGAAACTCATCATGCAGAAAAAAGGAAACAAGAACATCTTCTTCAAGAGAAAGTTAGTGAGTTAATTGGATCCATTGGCATCATCACACCATACAGTGAGCAATTAGCTGAACTAGAGAGGGAGTTCTTCCAACAGGGTCTAATTCGACGCAAAGGTGCATCAGATCGAGGTGGAGATGACAATGGACCAAGAAGAAGGTTTACAAAGTATCAAAAGCTTAGTATTGAATTAAATACTATCGATGGTTTCCAAGGGAAAGAGAAAGATATTATTATTTTATCTACTGTACGTGCTAATGAAGAAAAGAAAATTGGATTTCTTTCTGATATTAGACGTTTAAATGTTGCAATTACTCGTGCAAAGTATGGAATGTTTATTGTTGGGAATGCTGATACTTTATACACCAATCGTTATTGGAGATATTTATTAAATCATTTAACAACACAAAACGCTTTATTGAAAGTACCAAATAATGAAGTTCCTATAAAGCGGCTTCTTGAACAACATCAGAAGAAGTTTAGTCATTATCCGAGCAAATCACCGTTGTTCGTGGACAACAACGAAGCGATTGAGTCCGTTATGAATGGAGGAGACAGTCCTCCTCCACCACCGCCACCTCCTTCTCCTCCGCGTTCAGACTATGGTGTAAAGGAAATTGGGGAGTTTACTGACAATGGATATCAGAGAGATCGGAATCAAGAAGTATTTGGAGTGGATGATTTCTGTCAACAAGTTGAACTTCCCGTTGACCAATGGAATTACGCTCATCAGTCACATCCACCGCAGTCTGTTC
>VFQN01006483.1_pt1 | contig 13313 bp, 11 predicted proteins | sample 3512371 | NCBI WGS metagenome assembly VFQN01 (sample SAMN10412370, study PRJNA504923) | tailings metagenome | isolation source: Replicate 2 from Balatoc abandoned mine | place: Philippines: Itogon, Benguet | collected 2017-08-28
ACCCTACCGACCCGGCTGACCGAGCGCAAGGACGATTTCAACGAATTCGCAACTCAGGACACTAGCGCGGCCGCGGCGCCTCGGGCTCGGCCCCGAGCCGGGCCAGTGCCCGGCGCACGGCGACGACCGTCGGCGGGTCGGTGGCGAACTCGCGGAGCGCCTCGCGCAGCCGCGGGATCGCCGGGGCCGCCGCCGGGCCGATCGCCGCCACCGCGTCCGCCGCCGCCACCCGTACCGTGGCATCGCTGTCGGTCAACAGCGGTGCCAGTCGGGGCACCGCTACTTTTGCCGGCTCGCCGACCCGCGCCAGACTCGCCGCCGCGCCCGCCCGGCCCGCCGCCACCGCGTCGCCGAGGATGCGCGTCAGCGCCGGCACGTCCGCCGCCGTCGGGCCGACCAGCACCAGCGCACCGGCCGCCGCCGCACGGACGTTCGGGTTGCGGTGCGTCAGCTTCGCCCGCACCTCCGGCGCCGCCGTCCGCACGTCGCCGTCCATCGCCGCCACCGCCACCTTCGCCCACACGTCCACCCCGGGCTGCCCGTTCGCCGCCACGTGGACCGCGTCGGCCCGCGCCGCCTTCGCCCGCGGGCCGGCCGCCGCCAGCCCGCGCAGCGCCGCCAGCCGGCCCTCCGTCTGCGGGTCGCTCCGGGCCATCTTCCCGAGCAGCGCCGGCGCGTCCGGCGGGAGCGGGTTGAGCGTGCCGAGCGCCTTCGCGGCGGCGCAGCGCACCTCCAGGTCGGTCGCGGTCGCGCCGCGCTTCACCGCCGCCGCCACGTCCGGCGACGCCGGGTCGAGAGAGACGGCGGTCATGATCACCTTCTCGCGGAAGGCGCTGCCGGCGGCGCGGTCGGCGATCAACGGGAGGAGCGGCCCGACCGCCGCCTTCGCCCCCGGGCCGATCGCGGCGATGGCGTTCACCAGCTGTTCCTGCACGCCCGGCTCCGCCTCCTTCGAGAGCGCGGTCCCGAGCGCCGCCGCGGCCGGTGCCCCCGCCGGGCCGAGCTCCTCGACCACGCCCGCCGCCCGCCCGCGGATCAACGGCTCCTCGTCGCCGAGCAGCTTGCCGACCGCCGGCAGGTGCTTCGCCCGGTCGGCCGGCGGGAGTGTGGCGACGAACCCGAGTGCGTAATACCGGGCGTCGGGGAGCGGCGAGTCGAGCTTGCCGAGGACGGCGGCGTGGTGGGCGGCGCCCGCCGGCCCCATCCGGCCCACGGCGCTGATCGCCTCGGCCGCGACGCCGGGGTTGAGCGACGCCAGCGCGGCGCGCACGAGCGCGTCCACCGCGTCCGTCTTCTCGCCGAGGCGGACGAGCGAACACCCGGCCTCCAGCGCGACGTTCGCGTAGTCGTCGGCGAGCGACTTGCGGAGCGCGTCGGCCGCCGGCTTGGCGTCGGCGCCGAGCTCGCCGAGCACCCGCGCCGCCAGCTGCCGGACGAGCGGGTTGCCGTGCCCGAGGAGTTCGACCGCCGGCTTGACCGCGTGCCTGCCACACCCCTTGAGCGCCGACCAGAACACGTATTCCGGCCCGTCGAGGCGCATCGGCTCGTCTTCCGCCTTTGCCGGGTAGCTCGCCTGGATGGCGGCGCCGAGCGCCTCGCCGGTCGCGGCGGTCACGCCCTTCCCGTTCGCGGCGGCGATCCCCGACCCGGCGGCGGCGCGGACGAACGGGTCCGGGTCGGCCAGCGCCCGGGCGAGCGACGGCACCGCGTCCGCGGGCACTTCGGGGAGCAGGCCGATCACCTCGGCGGCGCGGCGGCGGGTGGCCTCGTCCTTGTGCGTCAGCAGCGGGGCGAACGCGCCGACGTCGCCGACGCCGACCGCGGCCACGGCGTCGAACGCGACCTCGGCGACGCGCGGGTCGGGGTCGGTGCAGAGGCGCTGGAGGTACGGGGCGACCGGCTTCGCCAGCGTCCCGAGCCTGCCGAGCGTGTACGCGGTGTGCTCGCGGACGGCGGCGTCCTTGTCGCTCAGTCCTTCCCGAAGGACCGGCAGGCCGCGCTCGGCCAGCGCCTTCTCGCCGGCCGGGCCGCAGCGGGCGAGGAGCGTGGCGGCCGCCTCGCGGGTGCTGCCGACGCGCTGCGGGTGCGTCTGCTTCGCGCCGGCGTTCGTCTTGTCGCGCAGCAGTTCGACGAGCCCGTCGATGACGGCCGGGTCGGACTCGGCGAGGGCGGCGAGCTTGTCGGCGGCCTTCAGCTGCGGCTCGCCGCGCTTCGTCTTGAGCGTCGTGAGGTACTGGTCGCGCTCCGGCGGCGACGGCGCGGTGGGGGTGTCGGCGGGCGCCTCGGCGTCCGGGGGGGGGGCGGCCGGCTTCTTCCCGCACCCGGCGGCGACGGCGAACGCGAGGAGAACGACGGCACGGCGCATGACGGACTCGGCGGCAACTAGAATGGGTCGTTACCCGATGGTAGCTGATCCGCACCCCGCCGTGAAGCCGCCCGCCCCGCCCCCGGCGACCGGGCTGCGGCGCGGGCTGTACCTGACGGCGGGGCTGGGGTGCGTCGGGCTGGCGTACCTGGGGGTGATCCTGCCCGGCCTGCCGACGACGCCGTGGGTGTTGCTGGCGAGTTGGTGCTTCGCCCGGTCGAGCCCGCGGCTGCGGGCGTGGCTGCGGCGGTCGCCGGTGTTCGGGGCGCTGCTGTGCGACTGGGACGAGCACCGCGGCATCCGCCCGCGGGTGAAGGCGGTCGCGGCGGTGCTGATCGTGACCGTGGTGACGGCGAGCGTGCTGTCCGGGCGGCTGCCGGTGTGGGCGCGGTGGGTGGTGGCCGGGGCGGCGGGGTGCGGGCTGTGCGTGGTGCTGTTCGTGGTGCCGACGGTGCGGCCGCCGCGGGCCGGTGACGCCAGCGCCGCCGGCCGCCCGGCGGGGTAATGTGTCTGCCGTTCGGTTTTCACCCCGAAGGGGTGAGAGCCCTCAGCCCAGGGCAAGGGAGCGCAGCGACCGCCGCCCTGGGTCGCGCGGCCGCGGGGTATTGCAGCCTGAAGGGCTGCCAGCCGGCTCCCAGCCCTTCAGGCTGGGGGTGATCCTGCTGTCCCGAACCCAGGGCGGCGCGACTTCGTCGCTTGCCCTGGGCTGAAGGCTCTCACCCCTTCGGGGTGGAGAGACGGCAACAGCGCCCGCCGCGTCACTTCGTCTTCAGCTTCGCCGTCCCGTCGATGGTGATCGGGCCGGACAGGTCGATGTCGAGCGCCTGGCCGTCCATCTCGACCTTCCCGGACATGCGGATGCGGCCCTTCGCCGTGTCCTTCACGTCCACCCCGGTCTTCAGCGACCGCCACGTCAGCCCGTCCATGTCGAGCTCGACGTCCAGGTCGCCCTCGTCCTCCTTGGCGACGCCGGTGATCTTCCCCTTCGACTCGACGACCGCGCACTCCTCGCCGTCGAACGTCTCGACGCGCACGAGCCGCATGCTCAGCTTCCCCTTCAGTTCGGTGATCGACCCGCCGAAGACCCGCTGGAGGGCGGAGGCGTCCACCGTCCACTTGTGCCCGACCTTGACCTTCCCCTCCGGGTAGAGGTCGTCGTCGTTCTCCGGGCCGACGCGCTTGTCGAGCTCCTTCTTCTGCTTGGCATTCGGGCGGGAGTCCACGAGGGTGTGCTTCCACTTCCCGGCGGCGGTCCGCTCGCTGACGATGATCTCGCCCTGCAGGTCGCCGTCCTTCTCGTCCTCCATGTCGTTCCCGGCGAGGGTGGTGACGGTGGTGACGTGCTCCTTCATCATCCGCGTCTGGGCCTTGGTCACCTGCCGCCCCTCGACGGCGAGGAACTTGACCTCCTCCTCCTCGACCGCGGTGAGCGTCTGCTTGGCGTCGAGGGCCATCCCGGCGACCTTGATGGCGACCTTGGCGTCCTTGATCTTGAACGTGCTCTTCTTCACGACCACCTGCCCCTTGGCAGGGGCCGGGCCGCGCAGGTCGTACTCCGCCGCGTCCTGCCGGGCGGCGGCCGTCCCGGCCAGCCCGACGACGACCGCGACCGCCACGCCCCGCCACTTGTACTGCCGCATGGGCTCGCCCCCTGGGTTGGGTTGCCCCCTGCTACGCAGGGGATTGAGAGACATGATAGGCAGCGGGGAGCGGCAAACTCGAAGCGCGAAATCCGAAACTCGAAATCCGAATCACAGACCGGCGCGGGTTCGAATTTCGGATTCCGTGCTTCGAATTTGCTTGGATCAGAACCGGAACAGCAGGGTGGCGAAGTAGTTCAGGTCGTTCCGCCGGGCGTTGGCCGGGCTGCTGTCGTACCGGTCCTGGACGCCGAGGCGGAGGACCATGCCGTGCTCGGGGTCCACCACGATCTCGTACCCGGCCCGGGCGCGGACGCGGAACTGGCCGATCTGCGACAGGTTCGGGAACACGTCCACACTCGACACGAAACTCTGCCGGTCGGTGAACCGGTGGTTGAAGTCGCCGCCGATCACGGCTTCCGGCACCCACCGGTCGCTCGCCGTCCCGCGGGTGTCCATCTCGCGCGTCGCACCGGCACCGAGGCGCGTCTTGAGCGACGTGGTGTCGTTCTTCAGCCACCGCCGCGACAGACCGGCGTAGGCCCCGGCCCGCAGGTCGTAGGCGCGGAACTCGTCGTACTCCACCTGGGTCGCGGTGAACACGCTCCACGGGCTGTCCGGGAACAGCACCTCGTCCCGGGCGTTCAGGATCGCCTGGTTCTGCCGCGTCGTCCCGTCCTGGCGGGTGAGCGTGTACAGGACGTCGAGGTGGAACACGTTCCGGTCGTGCTTGGTGTCGAAGTTCGTCCCGAGGCGGAGGCTGAGCACGTCCGAGTTGCCGTCGCTGCCGTTGACGCCGAACTCGAACCCGCCGCGCCACCGCCGCGGGGGCGGCGCCGCCGGCAGCGACCCGTCCGGCACCACGATCGCCGGGCCGACGCCGGGCGGCGGCGGGAGGCCGTCCGGCGCGGGGGTGGGCGGCGGGGCGTCGAGCTTGGGCGGGGTCGGGAAGAGGCTCTTCTCGTTGAACGGCGCGGTCGGCGACGGCCCGAAGTAGTCCGGCGCCTTCACCTCCGGCGCCTTCACCTCGGGGAGCTTCGGGGCGACGAACCACGGGTTCGCGGGCGGCGGGGCGGGAGCCTGGATCCGCACCACCCCCGGCGGCTCCGTAGCCGCCGGCTGCTGGGCGGCCGCCGGCCCACCCACCGTCATCGCTATCGCCACCATCGCCCACGCCACGACCCCGCGCATGCCGGCCCGCCCTCCGTGAGCGGAGCCTATACCCGTCGGACGAAATCCGAACAACCCCGGCGCGCCGGCGGCAACTTCTCGCTGCCACCGCCGCCCGCGGCAGGGTATAACAGAGGAACCCCGCCGCGCCCCACCTTTGCGCCAGGACACGCCGAACGGATGACGCTCGCACTCCCCTACTGGTCCGGGCTTGCCGCGCTCGCCGCCGCCGTGGTGCTGCTCGCGCCGCGCCCGAGTGCGCCCGTCGCCGACGCGCAGCCGGCGCCGGACCTCGACGCCCAGTTCCGCGACACGGTGCGCCCGTTCCTCGACGCGAACTGCGGGAACTGCCACAGCGCCGATCGCCCGAAGGCCGACCTGAACCTCCAGCGCTTCGCCACGCCCGCGTCGGTCGCCGCCGACTTCGCGCAGTGGGAGGAGGTGCTGACGCAGCTCAAGTCCGGCGAGATGCCGCCGCGGACCGCCAAGACCCAGCCGACCGCCGCACAGCGGCAGGCGGTCGTCGCGTGGATCGAGGCGTTCCGCACCCGCGAGGCCGAGCGCAACGCCGGCGACCCGGGCGTCGTGCTGCCGCGGCGCCTCTCGAACTCCGAGTACGACGCCACCATCCGCGACCTGACCGGCGTGGACATCCGCCCGGCCCGCGACTTCCCCGTGGACCCCGCCAACGCCGCCGGGTTCGACAACACCGGCGAGTCGCTCGCCATGTCGCCGGCGCTCGTGGCGAAGTACCTGCAAGCGGCGAAGTTCGTCGCCGACCACCTCCTCCTCATGCCGGACGGGCTGGCGTTCGCGCCGTTCCCGGTCGTCACCGACACGGACAAGGACAAGCACGGCGTCCGCCGCATCGTAGACTTCTACCAGCGCCAGCCGACCGACCTGGCGCGCTACTTCGAGATCGCCTGGGCGCACAAGAAACAGCCCGCCGCGTCGCTCGCCGACAGCGCCCGCCTCGCCGGCGTGAGCACGAAGTACCTCGAAACCGTGTACCCGCTGCTGACCGAGCCGGCCGGCGACCGCGGCCCGGTCGCGGCGGTGCAGGCGCTGTGGAAGGCGCTGCCGGACGACCCCGCCGCCGCCCGCCGCGGCTGCGAGCAGCTGCGCGACGTGGTATTGAAGGTCCGCGGCCGCACGCAGGTGAAGGTGGCGAACCTGCACGTGCCCGGGATGAACGACGGGTCGCAGGCGCTCGTGCTGTGGAAGGACCGCGAGATGGCGACCAACCGCCGCACCTACGGCGGCGGGGCGCTCAAGCTCAAGACCGACGACCTGCCGCCGGCCGCGAAAGCGGCACTCACGCCGCCCGACGACGAGGACGGGAAGCAGCGGTACGAGGCCGAGTTCAAGCGGTTTTGCAACGTCTTCCCGGACGCGTTCTACGTGAAGGAGCGAGCCCGCGTGTTCCTCGGCGCGAACGGCGAAACGGGGAACGCCGGCCGCCTCCTCAGCGCCGGGTTCCACAACCAGATGGGCTACTTCCGCGACGACCAGGCGCTGGGCGAGCTCATCCTGGACGAGAAGGGGAAGCGCGAGCTCGACCGGCTGTGGCACGAGTTCGACGTGGTCAGCGACATCCCGGCGCGGACGCACGCTGGGTTCATCTGGTTCGAGCGCGCCGAGTCGGGCTACATCGCCGGGAAGGAGTTCGACCCGTTCCGCGCCGAGGACAAGGACGCGGTCTCGCCGGCCAAGTTCGCCGGGCTCGCCGACGTGTACGTGAAGCGCACGCTGCGGCAGTCGAAGGACGCGACGGCGATCCAGGCGGTGAAGGACCACTTCACGATCAGCGAGGCGAACATCCGCCGCGTCGAGGCGGCCCGCGCCGCCGCCGAGCCGAAGCACGTCGCGGCGCTGACGGCGTTCGCCGAGAAGGCATACCGCCGCCGCCTCACCGCCGACGAGAAGGCCAAGGTGACCGGCTTCTACGCGGCGCTCCGCAAGGACGAGGCGTCGCACGAGGAGGCCGTGCGCGACACCGTGGTGCGCGTGCTGATGTCGCCGCACTTCTGCTTCCGCGTCGACCTTCCCGCGCAGGGCGCGGCGGGCCGCACGGCGCCGCTCGCCGACGCCGCGCTCGCCAGCCGGCTGAGCTACTTCTTGTGGTCGAGCATGCCCGACGCGGCGCTGCTCGACCTCGCCGAGAAGGGTCAGCTCCGCGACCCGGCCGTGCTGACGGCGCAGGTGCGGCGGATGCTGGCGGACGACAAGGCACGGGCACTGGCCGCCCAGTTCGGCGGCAGCTGGCTCGACTTCCGCCGGTTCGAGGAGCACAACGCGGTGGACCGCGGCCGGTTCCCGCAGTTCGACAACGACCTCCGCGCCGCGATGGCCGAAGAACCCGTGCGCTTCCTCCTCGACGTGATGCAGACCGACCGCCCCGTGACGGACGTGTTGGGCGGGAGGCACACGTTCGTGAACGCGACGCTGGCAAAGCACTACGGAATGCCAGTGCCGACGGCCGGCTGGGCGCGCGTGGACGACGCCGACAAGTACGGCCGCGGCGGGGTGCTGCCGATGGGCGCGTTCCTGACGAAGAACGCGCCGGGCCTGCGCACCAGCCCGGTGAAGCGCGGCTACTGGGTGGTGACGAAGCTGCTCGGCGAGCGCATCCCCCCGCCGCCGCCGGACGTGCCCGAACTCCCCGCCGACGAGGGGAAGCTGGGCACCTTGACGCTCCGCGAGGCGCTGGCGAAGCACCGCGAGCACCCGAGCTGCGCCGGCTGCCACGCCCGCTTCGACTCGTTCGGCCTGGCCTTCGAGGGCTTCGGCCCCGTCGGCGAGAAGCGGGTGAAGGATCTCGCCGGGAACGCCGTTGACACCCGGGTGTCGTTCCCCGGAAATCGAGAGGGCGACGGCGTCGCCGGCCTGCGCGACTACCTGACGGAGCGGCGGACGGACGCCTTTGTGGACACACTCTGCCGCAAGTTGCTGGCGTACGGACTGGGGCGCACGCTGCTACTGTCCGACGAGCCGCTGGTGGCGGCGATGAAAGCCCGGCTGGCGCGCGACGGCCACCGCTTCGCCGGACTGGTGGAGACGGTCGTGACGAGCCCGCAGTTTTTGAACCGCCGGGCGGCCGGCGCGCCTTGAGCGCGCTGACAGTGATGACGGGCGCCGACCGCCCCGACCCTCCCCCCTTGAGGGGAGGGTCGCCGCGCTTCGCGGCGGGGAGGGGGGCACCACGTAGACGGTGTCTGAGGGGCGATGGCCCGCGGACTCCGCGTCAGGTGGTGCCCCCTCCCCAACCCTCCCCCTCAAGGGGGGAGGGGGTCGGCGGCTGCGCCGCCGGGCGAAGGCGGGCGGTGCTCACGAGGCGAGCCTCGGGCTCGCCACCCTCCCCCCTTGAGGGGGAGGGTCGCCGCGCTTCGCGGCGGGGTGGGGGGCACCACCTGTGACGGGGGTCGGGGTGCGGAACCCTGCGAACTCCGCGACAGGTGGTGCCCCCCTCCCCAACCCTCCCCCTCAAGGGGGGAGGGGGCCGGCGGCTGCGCCGCCGGGCGAAGACCACCGACCACCCGCCGCGCCGCCGGGCGAAGGCAACCTACCACAGACGCCCGCCCCACCCACCCGAGGCCATCCGATGACCCCGCAGCCCCCCATCGCCCGGCGGACGTTCCTCCGCGGGGCCGGCGTCGCCGTCGCCCTGCCGTGGCTGGAGTCGGTGCCCGTCTGGGGTCAGCCGGCGGCCGCGGCGGCGCCCCGGCGGTTCGCCGCGATGTTCATGGGCTGCGGCATCAACAGCAACCACTGGTGGGCGAAGGGCGAGGGCGCCGACCTCGAACTCGGCAAGAGTCTCCAGCCGCTCGCGCCGGTGAAGACGAAGATGAACCTCGTCAACGGGCTGTTCAACAAGTCCGCCACCGGCGTCGGCATCCACCCGGGGCAGACCGGGAACATCCTCTCCGGCGCCGCACTCCAGAAGGGCGCCGAGCTCCGCGGCGGCGTCAGCGTCGACCAGGTGCTGGCCCAGCATTTCGGCGGGCAGACGCAGCAGCCGAGCATGGTGCTGGGGTGCGAGCAGCCGACGACCGGCTACCACGAGACGAACTTCTCGCTGGCGTACAGCTCGCACATCTCCTGGCAGAACGCCACGTCGCCGGTGCCGATGGAGGTGTACCCGTCGCTGGCGTTCGACGCGCTCTTTGGCGACGGCGGCAACCGCCGCACCCGCAGCGTGCTCGACGCGGTGCGCGAGGACGCCGCGTCGCTCTCCGGCCGCGTCAGCGGCGCCGACCGCGCCCGGCTCGACGAGTACCTGACGAGCGTGCGCGAGGTGGAGCGCCGGGTCGCCCCGGCGCGGGCGGCGCAGCAGTCGGCCGCCGGCGTGGCGCGCGAGCGGGGGCCGGCGGCGGTGGCGCAGATGCCGCGCCCGGCGAACGGCCTGCCCGAAGACTTCCGCGACCACACCCGGCTGATGTGCGACATCATCGCGCTCGGGTTCCAGACGGACAAGACGCGCGTCGCCACGCTGCTGATGGCCCGCGACATCTCCGGCCTCACGTACCCGTTCCTCGGGGTCCGCAGCGCCCACCACCCGGCGTCGCACAGCGACCTGTCGGACGAGTACGAGAAGATCACCACCTTCTACGTCAGCCAGATGGCGTACCTGGCGACGAAGCTGGACGCGATGCGCGAGGGCGAGCGGTCGGTGCTGGACAACTCGTGCCTGATGTTCGTGTCGAGCATGTGGGCCGGCAGCCGCCACGACTCGAACCGCCTGCCGCTGGTGCTGGTCGGCGGCCTCGGCGGCACGCTGGCGGGCGGGCGGGTGCTCGACTACATGGGCCGCGGCGACGCGAACCGCAAGCTGTGCAGCCTGTACCTGTCGATCCTCGACCGCATGGGCGTCCGCCTCGACCGCTTCGGCGACGCCGACACGCGGCTGGCGGGGCTGTAAGCCGCGCTACAACTCGCGGCGGTGCGCCGTGCGCCCCAACTCACTCCGCCCAGGCGGCGCGGCTGCCCCAGCCGCGCCGCACCCACCGGGCCAGCAATTCCGCCCGGCCGCGCACCCCGAAGTGACGGAAGATCACCTTCGTGTGGACGTTCACCGTGAACCGGCTGATCCCCAGCCGGGCCGCGATCTGCTTGTCCCCGTCTCCTTCCAACAGGCAGCGCAGCACGTCCCGCGCTCGCGGCGGCAACTCGGAAGGTGTAGGGTCGTTAAACCGCGCAAGCGGCCCGCCGATCAGCGGGGTGATTGTTGCGTTGGCCTCACGCACCAGCGACTTCTGCCGAGCCGTGAAGTCGTCGCGGCTGGGCGCCGTGCGGACCATCGTTATGGCGCTGAACTCCTCGGGGGCGCCGGGGAGCAACAGGAACGAGACGAGGTTGTGTTCGAGTCGGAGCGGGTCGTGGACGGTGCGGTAGTAGGGAGAGCGGTGGAACTCCCGTTCGCTGACGAGGTCGGTGAGGCAGAGGGCGGCACCGTCGGCTGACTCGCGGCGGGCGAGGTAGTTATTGACAAGCGGGCTGAACCGCAGGTCGGTGCCGTAGTTGACCTGTACCTGCTGAAGTATTTCCCAGTCGATCTCCCCCCACTCGCTAAAGCCGACGGGCGCGAGTAGACCCGCCCGGAGCGAGGTCTCCAGCGACGCCGCGTAAGCCGCCCCGGCCAGCCGCCCGATTCTCGAAACGAAGTGCGACCTCCACGTCGCCGGGTCGTCCCCCAGGTCGCGGCACTCGCCTGCGAGGGTGTAGATTGCGCGGAGCTCGTAGAGGCGCAGGCAGGCAGATTTGGGCACGGCGGACCACTCGGCGAGAGATCGAGGGCGGCGATCCATTACCTAATTTTACAGGCTGTGACACAACCTCCCGGAACCGGCGGTTTTCAGGGCGTTTTCGAGGTTGTGTCACAGCCTGTTAGGTATGCGGCCTGGCTAGTACAAACGGTAACCTCCTCCCTTGTGGCAGGTGCGGCTCGCGCCTTCGGCGACGGGGAAGTGATTTGGTCGGTTGTGGTGGCGATCGACCCGCCGCACTGCGGCGACCCCACAGTGCCTGTCCCCGCAGTTCGGCAAAGGAGGTTTCGATGCGTTACTCGATGCTTTGCGTGATGGCCGCGTTGCTCTGCTTCGGGGCACAGGGCCTGACGGCCGCCCAGGACAAGAAGAACCACCCACGGCTGGATGCGGTACTGCGTGTGAAGGTCGATGCCAAGCTGCTTGTTTCCTGCCAGTTCGATCTGCTGGGCAAGATGGATCAGTCGTTCATGAACACGGAGTACCGCAGGGCTACCGCACTACGAACCCGTGCCGGGATAGGGTGTTGAGGCTACACCGAGGGCATCAGGAGGATGCCCGATGCCGGCCTTGCCGATCACGTCCGTGTTCGACGACTTGCCCGACCCTCGGCGACGGACCGAGAACAAGCTCCATCGGTTGACCGACATCCTGGCCATCGCCACCTGTGCGGTGATCGGCGGGGCCGAGACGTGGGAGGCGATCGCCGGGTACGGGCGGACCAAGGCCGACTTCTTCCGCCGGTTCCTCCCGCTCGACAACGGCATCCCCAGCCCGGACACGTTCGAGCGGGTGTTCGCCAAGCTCGCCCCTGGGGCGTTCGCCCAGGCGTTCGGGCGGTGGATGGGGGCGGCGTGCGAGGCCACCGGCCTTGTCCCCGTGGCAATCGACGGGACGTCGGCCCGTGCGGCCAAGCGGAACACGGCGACCGGGTGCCTGACGGTGGTGAGTGCGTGGGCCACCGAGAACCGGTTGGTCCTCGGCCAGGCGACCGTTCCGGACGGATCGAACGAGGTCGGGGCGATCCCCGACTTGCTGCGGACGTTGGACCTATCCGGGGCGATCGTGACGATCGATGCGGCCGGGTGCCAGACCGAGAACGCCCGGCTGATCCGGTCCCAGGGCGGTCACTACCTGCTGGCCGTGAAGGACAACCAGCCGACCCTCCGGGCGGCCGTCGAGCGGGTGGTCGAGGCGGCGTGCGAGGCCGATCTGGTCGGGATGGAGGGTGGTGAGGAAGTGGACGATGCCCACGGGCGACATGAGGAGCGGTACGTGGGCGTGTTCAAGAACCCCGAGGGCATTCCGCCCGAGTGGCCGGACGTGGCGGCGGTCGTCCAGGTGAACCGGGAGCGGGAGGTCGGCGGGGGGCGGACCTGCACCACCCACTACGACCTGACCAGCTACGCCGGGACGGCCGCCGAACTGGGCCGCTGGGTTCGAGGCCACTGGGGCATCGAGAACGGACTCCACTGGGTTCTCGACGTGGTGTTCCGGGAGGACCGGAGTCGCATCCGGGAGGAGAACGCCGGGGCCAACCTGGCGATGGTCCGGCGGGTCGCCGTGTCATTGCTCCGCCGGGCACCGGGCAAGGGGAGCGGGGTAACCAAGAGGCTCAAGGCCGGGTGGGATGAGGACTACATGCCACAGGTTCTGCAAGGAATCACGGCACCTGTAGTGCGGTAGCCCTGCGGAGTACCGTTACGCGGTACTCGATAAGGAGGGTGTCGAGGTCAAAGGAGCCTACGTCGTCCGCGAGCCGTACCGGACCATCAATCTCCCGAAGGATAAACGCTCAGTGAACGACTCCACCGATGCCGAGCTGGGCACGAACAAGCTACGGAAGGGTGAAGACTACTACTTCGTCGTCTCTGTCAGGAACCTGACGGGGTTGGCAAAGTTCAAAGTGGAGTAGCGCGGTTGCGATTTCAGCAGGTGCTGCAACAGTCGCGGAGAATCTGGTGGCATTTTGAGGCCATCGTTTACGCATCCCGCCATCCACGACGGAGTGCGGCCAGCTCCAATGTACTTGTGGGAGGTTCACACGTGGGCGATCAACAGAAGCGCCTTCCAGACGGTCAGTACGATTGTGCGGCGACGCTCCACGTCAAAGATGGCAATGTGGTCGTCGTGCTCCACACCACGTTCGGCCTCCAACCTGGGGCCACCATGCCACTACTCCGCCAAGAGCACGATCTGCGCGTGGAGGCGCTGAGCGGTAGCCAAGTCGGCATACTCAACGGGCACTCGATCATCTAGCCGAGCTCAAGGCACGCCGCCCCAGGAACTTCTCTTGAGTAGCCGCACCCTCCCGACCGGCTGACCGCCCCGTCGGCGGCGTGCGGCGCGTACCTCCGACGCCGACCACCGGCCCCG
>VFQN01006484.1_pt1 | contig 13313 bp, 9 predicted proteins | sample 3512371 | NCBI WGS metagenome assembly VFQN01 (sample SAMN10412370, study PRJNA504923) | tailings metagenome | isolation source: Replicate 2 from Balatoc abandoned mine | place: Philippines: Itogon, Benguet | collected 2017-08-28
GGACCTGCCGGCACTTGTCCGTTGTGCTTTTGCGTGTCACACAGACGATGACCCCTAAAACTTTATGTCCGGCAGGCAAAGGACTGGCGGGGCCCTAAAAAGTTACAGTTTTCACTTTTATTCCGTAATTATCCAGGCCCTCCTAAAATACTTAAAAATAAAAAACTTAGCGGCAGTACGGTAGCACAGACAAGCACACGCACAGCAGGCCCTATCACAACAAAGCGGCGCAGCATGACAGTCGGTGGTGGTGGCCCTACCCATCCTTGTATAGACCAAGCCTTGAGTGCACTGCCCCAGACGCAATCACTAAGAATGGCTTCTGCAACGCTGCGCCCCACACCGACCACCACGCCCATGCGCACTACGCTCCACACCACACCGACCACCGCACCTCTGAGCTGCAACGAAGCTGCAAGCAACGCAGCCACAGGACCGCCACTGCGACCCCAAGGCAGCTGCATCGCCTCGTAAGCCACACCCGTCAGCCGCTGCACGCTCCTGCCTCCGCCGTGCCCCCTTGCCGCCGCTGCTCGCCGCAGCTCCTCCACCGCCACACGCAGCCGCCTGCCCACCGCCGACACCAGCTCCCCCACCTGCCCCAGCGGGACTGAAGAGCAGCATTCGGCCCATGGACATCTCGGTTCCTGAGAGGGTGAAGCCGGGTGGAGTGGCGCCGCCGTCCCTGCCCACCTCCAAGCGCGTCACCAGCCGTTGTAAGCCTGGCAGCAGACCCGCGGCAAGCACCGCCGCAGTAGGCGCTCGTGCCAAATCTGTTTGGGCATGCAGCACGGGGGGGATTGGGAAACAGGCAAGTTTGGGGCCAACAACGGGCAACAGAACTTCCGTCCATGACACACATCGCTGCCGTGTGAGCGTATGCAGGTACATCGCTTTTTTATGGCCTTGCCTCCGCTCGGTGCGTTAGGAACCCAGGATAGCAAGTCATGCACGCGCCTCTGAATCCTTGATGCAGCAAGCAGCCATACCGTACCACCAAACACAAGCCCTAACGTTCGTACCGTACCGTCTGACATTAACCGTAACTACCCGCCCATTATTTGCTTTGGTCCCCATGTGCCCATGCATGGTGTGTCCACGGTAACGGTTACGGCACCCGGCAGGCTAGCATCTAGGCGCAAATGACGTGCCAACTCGGCTCGCTTGCGCTGTGCTGAAATGCTCGTATTTCAGCGTGGCTTCACACGGAAGACTGCGGCTGCAACCAGCCTACCGGTACACAACCACCTATCAGACGCGCTTTCACGTACCTATCGCCCGCGCCCGTCCAGGACTGAGCAGCCTGCATCGGCTCCACCACCGCTAGCGCCTCTGGGTGCTGCGCCGCCGCCGCGTATGTCTCCCACTACGCCCGCAGCTGCGCCCGCGTGCGCCTGGGCACCCGCTCCCGGCCCCACACGGCCGGCAGCAGCGCCAGCCGGGAGCACAACAGAGCCTGGTGCAGGAGCGCACACGCCATGACGAGCACAACCATATGCTACCCGCCACATGCAGCCGATCACCTGTGTCCACACCGACCAAGGCCCCATGCCCAATCAGCCACATAAAACATACCGGTAGGTAGAGCTTGCACCCACGACCTCCGGCTTGCAGGACGTGTACTCGGGCCCACCTCCTTCGTGCTGCGGCTAGCCGCACCAACGAGCAGATCTCTCGCGTGCAGCGCCGGTGCACGTGTACAACCTGCTGGCAGGCACCGCCTGACCGATCTTGCTGCCGGCGCTGCACCGCCTGCCCTATTTTGCACGACCCATGCAAACTAAACAGTGTAAGAATGTGGCAGGTACGCAATTCGCACGACCTATGCAAACTAGGCTGTGTGGTAACGTGGCAGGCATCCGAATCGCAGGTACAGGAACGTCCTATGCATATCACGCATTGCAGCATGGTTGCGCTCGCTTGCACGCTACCGTACGCAGCTAGTGCATATGAACATCCACCAGACCCACCAGGCTTGCTGGTTGTGCCTTGACCCCTAAACCGCTCGCCTGTCCCCCAGCACAGCCCCTGCATACGGCGTTGCCCCCGGTCAGCGCCCACCAGGGGCCATGGTCACTGCAGCGGCCGCCACCATTGCACGGACATCGACACCAACGACAACGTGCTACCTGCGCTGCTTTGCAGCCACGGCGTCATGGCCTTCGTGCAGGCGAGGGCCCACGAGGCAGCTCCCTCCTTGCTAAGCCGCCATCGCACGGAAGCAAGAAGCAAGGCAAGTTATGGGCCTGCCCATCAGCACCACCCCTTGCCACGCACGCTCGAACGCTACGTGTCCGTACATGCGATCACCCTAAATTGCATCAAATGGCGCGCGAGAAATTAGCTATGCCTAGACCTGCAGACATGGATGTCCCGCCTCAGCGAAGCAAGACCCACACACGGCGCACGGGATGCTTGATGTGATTGACTCACGCCCGAACATACGAACGTGCGCGGCACAGGCGTGGCCCTACACCGTTGGCAAAGCCCTGACAGCGATGCAACAGACACTCAACTCGCAGGAGAAGCTGCCGCAGCTGCAGCAGCGACAGCGAGGACTGCACGCGCCTCCGCCGGCGGCATCAGCAGCGGCATCAGCACCTCCAGCTGCTCACGCCTCAACCCACAGCTATCGGGACAGCAGCTGCACACCAGGTCCCACACCTCACCGGGCGTGGGGTCCCTGCCCCCCAGCACGCGGTCCACCACCCCCAGCTGCTCGCCAAAGGCACCGGTCCCCAGCGCCTCGTGCACGGCGGCCATGGAGATGCAGGGCCGGGCCGTGCTCCGGGCCCCGGTGCTCCTCACTGTCCCACTAGGCCCGCGTACGGTTCCGGTCCCCAACCCTGCCCTTGCGTCCGCCTCTGCACTCATCATAGCGCCTGCCCCGGCCGCGCCCCTTGCCCCGCCCACCGCCACTCGCGGGCCCTCGCCTGCCCCTGGCCCCGCACCCGTCCCAGTCCCGGTCCCAGTCCCAGTCCCAGCCGCCGCCCCTGCGCCGCCCACCGCCGCCCGGAACTCCGCCGGGAAGGCAGCAGCGGACAGCGCCAGTGCATGGGCTACCACGGGACGCGATTCGTCAACCCATTCCTGCTTGGCGTCGCCACACTTGAACAGCATGGACACTGTTTCTTCCGAGTGAAGCTCCGCCGCCGCCCCCAGCAGCTCCATCAGCCGCACCTTCCGCAGCAGCAGCTGCCGCCAGGGCGTGCCAGAATCGGCGGCGGCGCCACTGCGCGCGGCGCCGCCCTGGCCGCCGCTGCTGGTTGTGGTGCTGCTGCCACCGCCATCGCCGCACTTGCAGCTGCAGCCGCCGTGGCTGCTGCTGCCACCGCTGCTGCCACAACTGTACCCGCAAATGCTGCCGCTGCTGCCACCGCTGCTGCCGCTGCCGCTACGGGCAGTGCTGCAGCTGCTGCTGTCACCGCTGCTGCCGTTGCCGCTACGGGCAGTGCTGCAGCTGCTGCTGCCACCGCTGCTGCTGTCGCCACTACCAGAACTGCTGCACCCGCTGCCACCGCCAGCGCCGCTGGCCTGCTCCATCTCGGCTGCGGCTTCCCAGATATGCTTCGCCAGCAGTGGAGCTATGAGAAAGAAAATGCGGCCCGAGGACCAGAGCACTTCAAACAGCCGTGCGCCCGCCGCCCGCCTTTGCGCCCTGCTGCCCTCCATCGCCCCAGTCCTGCGCCCTAGGCCCACGGCGCTACTCTCCCCGTTGCACACCTTGGAGCACAGCAGCAGCGCGAGCGACACAGCCGGCAGCAGCTCAGCCGCTGCCCACGAGAACCTGAGAGCCGCATTCGCGTCGGGCCGCGGCGGCGCCTCCAGTCCCCCTGCCCAGGTGCAGAAACCGAGGTAGAGGGCATGCCCCAGGGTTGCTACCGCTGCATCGGCTGCCCGCCCCACGCTCCTGCCTCCACCGGCACCCCTCGCCGCCTCTGCTGCTCCCCGCAGCTCCCCCACCACCACACGCAGCCGCCTGCCGCCCGCCGACACCAGCTCCGCCACCTGCCCCAGCGGGCCGTGCAGCAGCACCTCTGCCCAGCAGGGGCCCAGCCCCGCGAAGGGGGCCCGTGAGTCCCAAACTGTGTCGTCGTCCCTGGCCGCTCCGATGCGGGCCGCCAGGCGGGTCATGCACGGCAGCAGGCCCGCAGCCAGCGCAGCCGAGGCGTCGGCGGAGGGCCGGGGAGCACCTAGATGGGTGGGACGAACGCACGCAGGGCGAAATACTCCCATGATCATCGAAACACGTAAGGGTACTTCAAAGTGTGAACAAATGAACAAACAAAAACGGCGGCGGTGGTGGCGGCGGAGGGCCGGTGGCCGCCTAAGAAGGGGTGACACATACAGGGTAGAATGGTATTGTTATTATAACGACAAACCGCGTGGCTGCTACCGGGTAGGAGCGTCAAGAGTACCTCAAGGGATGGAAGGTATGTCGCCGGCACATGCAGGGCCGCGCGTAAACGTAGATAGCTGGGTTTCATACAAGCACAGAGGCCACGAAGTGCATTCCTGCGCATTGCAGCACACGGCCTACTGAAGTTGAGCAGATCGTGGCAGACTATCGGTAGCACTACATCATGTGGTAATAATACGGACTAATACCGTAATCGAAAGGCCAGCGCCACAGGTACCATGAGGAACTCACCTCGACACACCTCAGTCCAGCCGAACTGCGGGTCGATGGGGTGAAACGCCGCCACCGCCAGCGCCTCCGGGTGCTGCGCCGCCGCCACGTACGTCTCCCACCATTCCCGCAGCTGCGCCCGCGTGCGCCTGGGCACCCGCTCCCGACCCCACACGTCAGGCAGCAGCGCCAGCCGGGCACACGCCAGAGAGTGGTACAGCACCGAGCAGCCGGCCACCTTGGGCAGCAGGGGGACGGCACTGCCCCAGCCACCGCTGCCATTGAAGACATGCACCCCACGTAGCTCCCCTCCCCACCGCGCCAGCACCCCCTTGGCCAGGCGCAGGCACAGGGCGACGGTGGCGGGCCGGTTCAGCGGCGGCAGGCCGCTGCCCGGGCTGTCGGCTGGCGGGATCAGCGCGATGTGGCTGCCACCACCTGCCGGCCCCGCCCGCGCACCGTCCGTCTCCCTGCACGCGCGTTGCACTGCCGGCGGAGGCCCCGCCTTACCCGCCGCCAATCCGCCCTGCTGCGCCACCGCCGCCGCCGCCGTTGCTGCCTGCTCGCTAGCAGCCTGCACCTTCGTAGCACCCCTTGGCGCCTCACCCCCCGCCCGCGGCTTGCCAACGTCCGCGCCCTCACCCGCTGGCCGGGGGCCATCCTCCAGCTCAGACTCAAGGACTGAGATCCAGGCCCGGAGGATGTCCAAGGCCGGCAGCAGGCTCCCAGCCCGCCCCGCAGCTGTAGCTGTGGCATCACTCGCAGCTGCAGCGCCGTCACACCAGTCCGCGTAGTGCGCGGAGTCCTCTGTATGCAGCTCAGCGCCCGGCAGCACCACCACGTCCGGCCTGGGCCAGCCGAACGCGTGGCCCCCGTCCAGGGCGGCGCACAGGTGGGCCATGTGGGTGGCGGCAAGGGCGCAGCCCCAGGGGCGGCGGACGAAGTCGGTCCATTCGAAGCAGAGCACGTAGCTCAGGCTGTGCAGCATGTCTGCTTGCATGGCCTGCGCCCTTCCCTGCTCTTCTATAACCCCGCTGGCAAGTGCCGGTACTGTGCCCAACAGCAGCACGCGCGCCCAGTGCTCCAGCACCCAGGAGGACTGCAGCTGGTTGCGAATGGCAGACGGGAGGTCGTCTGCCGGCTGCTGCGGAGGTGCGCTGCCTGCTTGGCTGCTGTCGCTGTCGCTGGCGTCTGGCAAGCTTCGCTGCTCCTGCTGCTGCTGCTGCTCATGCTGTTGCAAGTACAAGTGGTGCATACCGACACGACAGATCTGGAGGACTTCGCGCAGCTCGGATATAACACGCAACGTTGTGAGCAGGGTTGGCTGTCCAGGCCTGGGCTTCCTTGCCGACCCCGCTGGCTCAGCCTGCTGCTTCCCTGCTGTTGCGCTTTCCACGCCGTATGAGGCCTCCACGCCTAGACCAGCAGCCGTCGTGCAGGCGTTGGCGGCAGTTCCGGGGAGCGCAGCAACCGCGTCGGGTTGCAGCTGCTCAGCTGCCTCCGTCAGAAGGCGGGAATAGCACTCAAGCGTGTCTGTCCGCAGCAGCGCCGGGGCAAGGACCTCAGCGCAGAAGGGGCCCCCTCCCACTTCACCGTCGACCATGGCACACCGTAAACCCCTGCACAGGTGCTGACGAAGGGAGGCGTACAACTGCTGCATGCCACCGCCGGTCGCAAAGGGGCTCGACCGCCGCAGGGCCAGCGCGAACAGGGCGACGTAGGCTGCTGTGGCCTGTCCATGAGCCCCGCTTGCAAGCTTTAACTGGGTCGCTGGTGCTGGCTGGCCCCTTGGCCACTCAGAAAGCTCCTCGGCAGCTTGTTGGGCCGTAGCAAGCTCCGCCCAGCTCAAATTGACATCAGCGTTACGCGTCGCTTGGCTTAGCACGCCCTCTGCGACGCACAGAAGTTTTGAGCGGTGCTGCCGAAGGCTGCGGGGGTTGTCGCTCCATTTCGGCATTCGTCGTTGGGCGATGAGTTCCGGACAAAGCTTGCACTAGTCCTTTTGGCAGTGCGTAGGCATCAGCCGCTATGTGCTTCGCTTGACTTCAGTTTGGCCACCCTTGTCAAGCGTGAGCTGGAACCGATGCGGACGACGAGATTACATCGGTCAGACAAGTAACTCAGGATTTCTCTTGACCCCGTTGCCGGCATTACCCCACTTGAGTAACTATCTTGGGTTATGTGTGGAACAGTAGGCCTTGTACCGCCGGCCGCCAAGCCCAGGCGGCCCAACTGGTATGCATCCCTTCCCCATGCTGCGCCAACAGCACAGGGCCCGGCCAACAGCACAGAACCAACAGCACACCAGCGCAGGCAGCCTCATACTAACGTCAACTGATGACCCACGTCGGTGCTGCCACGTTCCCTCTGTAGGCCACTTCCAAATGCACCGCCCCAGGCGCAAGTACGTTCTGCGGGCTACTGCATTCCTTACCGTAGCCCCACACGTACGCGGACCACCACGGCTATGCACCAACGCTCCACACCACACCGACCACAGCACCTCTGCGAAGGAAGCCTGGAGCCCTCAAGCCACATACACAGTGGACCGTCATCGCGAACCCTCGGCAGTTGTGGCCGTTTCCGCTTTCCACGTACACGACCCTAAGGCCCGGCAGCTGCGGGCAACCGGGTTCCACTACCTAGGGGGCACATGTCCTCACTTTGGGCTGCCATAACTTTTTACACAACAAAAAGTTAAGGTCATGCAGGGGCTCTCTGGATAGGTCTTAAAGCAACGGTCCCGACGGTGGCACGCACATCCTTAACTTTTTGTTGTGAAAAATGGTACGGAGCCTGCCGTACGAGGGGTCATTTGGGCCAAATGCACGTGGAAAGGCCACAAAACGGGCGGAACTCGTGTGGTTGCACCCTAGATCTTACTTTTTGGATGTTTGCTCCTCATTGCCTGCTTCGTGCGGACCGCCTGGTCGGTAAATCGCCAGAACTGACCTAGACATGTCGCCCGGCATGCAAGGGAGGTCCTAAAATTGATGAAACCAAACGCGGCCCGCACCACATTCATTAGCCAACATATATAGTAAGAAGTCACTACGATTGGTCGGACAGCGTACACCTCGCCGGAAGGCACCTGTAGGGACCCAAGTCAGGCACGACAGGCAGGATTTGAGCCGGCCCAACGCCCTTATGCTCCTCTTGCACTGCTGGTTATATAGGTGCTTTGAGTAGGTATATAAAGCATAGTCCTGATGCGGAACAGCTGGTCTGGCGAGGGTTGCTGCGCTTTTCAGAAGCCGAAGCGCGAGACCAAACCAAGGCACAACTTGTCCGAACACCGCCTTGCCGCAGTGCCAAGGGCTATCTACTATGCTTGTGAACCTCACAGGTCGTTCTTCATGCTTGTACAGTGCTTGTGGGGCAATTGCCAGGTCGTTTTCGAGTGCATGTCTGGAAGCGCGCTTTCGTGCGATTCCAAACGAAGAGCGACCTACACACAACCTATATTATGCACATATTGGCAGCTTGTGTGGTCGGGCGGCCTAAAAGCCGCGGACAGCGCAGGTCTGCCCAGTTCAGGGCAGGGTGAAACCCGGTTGGCTGCGGGCGCCCACGCCGCCGCCACGGCGGCAGCAGCATCGCCAGGGCGCCCACGCCGGCTCCAACGTCCCAGAGCACCACCAGCTCAGCAACGCCATGTTATGTAGCATACCGGTACATGCACCTCGTTCCCTCTCAAAGATCCAGGCTGTGCATGCTGATGAACCGAACTTGCAAACTGGCTGCAGCCCCTGACGACCCACCTTACGCACGCCGGCGTGGTTTGACCACCAGTGCATTAACGAGACAAGATGCTGTCTATCGCCGCCTGCAATCACAGGCAGGTGCTGTACCGGTGGCGCCGTACAATTACCCGACGAATTGCTCAACCCCAGGAGAAACATGTACAACCAGGTGCAACAGCCCGACATCGCAACGCCGCCGCCAGCGCCGCTCAGGAAAACACGAAACAGCTTGCGGCCACCTCAACCCCTCGTAACCGCAAAAGCTTGTGGCCAATGCAACTATGCAACGCCTCGACCCATGAGCCCCTGCAACCAATGCCCAACTTGATCCCCACGGAACATACCGGTACAGGTAGCCGGAGCGAGCCCCAACGCCCTCCTGTCCGCAAATCACGTACTCATCACCCTAACATTGCGGCTAGTGCGCTAGCCGCACCACAATGCAATCCCCTACTTATACTCACACTTTCTACACGTGTGCAACCCGGCAGACACGCGCGCTTGCCACCAGCGCTACTCCGCCTGCCCTATTCGCACCACTTGAGCAAATAAGACAAATTGAGCTAGAAGCAAATAAACAATCGCCCTCAAACGGACATTCCCTGCACACCACGCAACGCGGCATCATACGGCGCGCATGCATGCTACGCAAGTACATATGTACAACAACCGGCTCCACCAGTGCATTGACGTATATTCGCCACCGCTGGCTTGTCGCCAAATATAGTCATTGCATACGGCAGTCCCCCCGGTCAGCGCCAGCCAGGGGCCATGATAACTGCAGGGCCACCACCATTGCACGGACTTCAAAACCCACGGCAACGTGCTAGCTGCGTTGCACGCGAGGCTCACAAGGCAGCGCCGTTCTCTTGTTCGCTCGTTGCGGAGCCGCCATCGCACAGATGCAAGCAGAACCAGTTGTGCGACTGCCCAGCAGCACCACCGCTTGGCACTCAACCTGCCCGCTGCCCACGACCGCCCAATTATGCTTAGCCCAGTGCACAGGTTGACGCTCTACCTCGCGCGTATACGGGGACACATAGAGCACGCAGAGCGCCCTAAATGGCCCATGGTTCATGACCCATGGCTCGTCAAGCCGTGCTTGGCCATCCTCATTACGTCCAGCTTTGGTGGTGACGGAGCAGACGGTTAGCTTGCAGCAGGTGCAGCGGTTACGGAAACAGCAGCAGCGGCTGCACGCGCCTCAGCGGGCGTCTGCAGCAGCGGCATCAGCGACTCCAGCTGCTCACGCCTCAGCCCACAGCATTGGTTGCAGCAGCTGCACACCAGGTCCCACACCTCACCGGGTGTGGGGTCCCAGCCCCCCAGCACGCGGTCCACCACCCCCAGCTGCGCGCCGAAGGCACCGGTCCCCAGGGCCTCGTGCACGGCGGCCGGGGAGATGCAGGGCCGGGCCGTACTGCTGCCCCCGGCGCTCCTCCCTGCCCCGCTAGGCCCACGTGCGATTCCGGTCCCCAACCCTGCCCCTGCGTCCGCCTTTGCACTCATCGTAGCGCCTGCCTCTGCCCCGCCCACCGCCACTCGCGAGCCCTCACCTGTCCCTGCACCTGTCCCGGTGCCCGTCCCAGCCCCTGCTGCTCCGTCTGCCCCTCCCCCGCCCACCGCCGCCCGGAACTCCGCCGGGAAGGCAGCAGCGGCCAGCGGCAGCACGTGGGCTAGCTTGGCGCGCGGTTGACCGAGCCAATTTACCATGTCGTCACCCAACTCAGCAACCACGGCCACCGTCTCTTCTGAGTGGAGCTCCGCCGCCGCCCCCAGCACCTCCATCAGCCGCACGTCCCGCAGCAGCAGCTGCCGCCACGGCGTGTCGTGGTCGGCGGCGGCGCGTCCGCATGCGCCACCACCCTGGCCGCCGTTGCTGGTGCTGATGCTATCGCTGCTGCCGCTACGGCTGCCGCTGCCACCGCTACTTGCGCCGCCGTCACCGCCATCGCCGCACCTGCTGCCGTCGCCGCCGCCGCCCTTCCCGCCGTCACCGCCGCTGGCCTGCTCCATATCGGCTGCGGCTGCCCGGCTGTGCCTCGCCAGCAGCGGCACTGTGAACAAGAGTATGCCGCCCGAGGACCAGAGCACTTCGAACAGCCGTGCGCCGGCCGTCTGCAATTGCGGCCGGCTGTCCTCGGCCGCCGCAGTCCTGCGCTCTAGGCCCACGGCGCTGCCCTCTCCGTTGCACACCTTCGAGCACAGCAGCAGCGCGTGCGACACAGCCGGCAGCAGCTCAGCTGCTGCCCACGAGAACCTGAGAGCCGCATTCGCGTCGGGCCGCGGCGGCGCCTGCAGTCCCTCCAGCACGATGCAGTGAACGAGGTAGAGCGCATACGCCATGGTTGCGACTGCTGCATCAGCTGCCCGCTCCACGGCCCTGCCTGCAACGTGCCCCCCTTCCGCCTCAGCCCTTCGCAGCTCCTCCACCACAACACGCAGCCGCCTGCCCACCGCCGACACCAGCTCCGCCACCTGCCCCAGCGGGCCGTGCAGCAGCACCTCCGCCCAGCAGGGACCCTGCCCCGTGAAGGGGAGTTGTGCGCTCCAAACTGTGCCGTCATCCCTGCCCGCCCCCAAGCGCGTCATCAGGCGGGTCATGCACGGCAGCACGCCGGCAGCCAGCGCCGCAGCTGCGTCGGCAGAGGGCTGGGGAGCACCTACATGGGTCGGACGCATGCAGGGCCATGTACTATTGTCATACAATGGCTAGTCAGCGAGCGTGCACAGCACCTAGATGGGTCGGACGCATGCAGGGCAAGGTAACGCGATCACACTGCCGGCACACGTAAGGGTAAGTGGGCAAACGAAGGATCACGCAAAGGCACGGTACGCGTGTGGCGGCACATGCAGGGCAACCCCCAACCGTAGGTTGCTGTACTGCATGCATGTGGTGATGTGTTGTAAATTGAAAACGGTTGCTTGGCTCACGGTTCTGCGACAGGAGGTTTACAAGTGGCAGGGTGTCCTACTGTTCGGCATGCACTGCGACAGACCGTCACCGCTGGGCACGGCGACGCTGTTCAGACATTGGAAGGCTGCCGGTAGGACTTACGTAGGTATTTATAATAACATATTGGAAGACTGCCGGCAAGACTTATTCCGGGTACACTGTAGACTAGCAGCGTACTTGGGGCACAAGGAACACCCGGACCAAAGGTACCGTGAGCAACTTACCCCAACACTCCTCCGTCCAGTCGGACTGTGGTTCAAAGGGGTGAAACGCCGCCACCATCAGAGCCTCCGGGTGCTGCACAGCCGCCATGTACGTTTCCCACCACTCCCGCAGCTGCACCCGCGTGCGCCTGGGCACCCGCTCCCGGCCCCACACGGCCGGCAGCAGCGCCAGCCGGGCACACGCCAGGGCGTGGTGCAGCAACGAGCAGCCGGACACCTTGGGCAGCAGGGGGGTGGCACTGCCAAAGCTACCCCTGTGAGTGAACAGCCGCACTCCGCCCAGCTCCCCTCCCCACCGCGCCAGCACCCCCTTGGCCAGGCACAGGCATACGGCGACGGTCGCGGGCCGGTTCAGCGGCGGTAGTCCACTGCAGGGGCTAACGGCTGGCGGCATCAGCGCGGCGGTGTTGTTACCACCTGCCGCCTCCGCCTCCGCATCGTCCGTCTCCCTGCAGCCGTGGTGCACCGCCGGCGGGGGCCCAGCTTTACCCGCCGCCAGTCCGCCCTTATGCGCCACCGCTGCCGCCGCGTCTCTCTCCCCAGCACCCGGCGCCTGCGCAGCTGCCCTTGTAACCTCACCCACCACCCGCCCGACCTGGTGCACGGCCGCCGCTGCCGCCATTACCGCCCCATCCCTAGCACCCGGCGCCTCAGCAGGAACCCCTGACGCCTCCCTCTCCTCCCGCTGCGTGCCAACGTGCGCACCCACACGGGCTGGCCGGGGCCCCTCCTCCAGCTCGGACTCAAGGAATGAGATCCAGGCCCGGAGGATCTCCAAGGCCGGCAGCAGGCTCACGGCCTGCCCCGCAGCTGCAGCTGCAGACTCGCTGGCGTCTGCGGCGCTGTCCCTCCAGGCCGCAAAGTCCTGCTCGTCCTGCCGAGCGCCCGGTAGCACCACCACGTCCGGCCTGGGCCAGCCGAACGCGTGGCCCCCGTCCAGGGCGGCGCATAGGTGGGCCATGTGGGTGGCGGCCAGGGTGCAGCCCCAGGGGCGGTGGAGGAATGCGCACCAGTCGAGGTAGGCCATGTAGCTCAGGCTGTGGAGCATGTGAACGTGCATGGCCTGCGCCGAATCCTGCTCTGCGCAGTTCCCGCTCGCCAGGGCCGGCGCGGTGCCCAGCAGCAGCGCTCGTGCCCAGTGCTCCAGCACCCAGGAGGACTGCAGCTGGCTGCAAATGGCGTACGGCAGGTGGTTGGCAGGCTGTGGCGGTGGTGTGCTGCTTGCTTTGCTGCTGTCGCTATCGCTGGCGGCTGATACGCTTTGCTGCTGCTGCTCAAGGTGGTCCACGCCGATGCGATAGATAAGAAGGATGTCGTGCAGCTCGGAGTTGAGGCTGGGCACCGTGTGCAAGGGCGGCGGTCCAGGCCTGGGCTTGCCCGCCTGCCCGGCCGGCTCAGCCTGCACGCTGTGCCGCTCTTGCTGCTGCTTCCCTGCTGTTGTGCATCCCACGTCGTGCAACGCCTCGACGCCCTGAACAGCAGCTGTCGTGCAGGAGGCTGTGGCGGTTGCGGGGAGCGCAGCAACCGCGGCGGGTTGCAGCTGCTCAGCCGCCTCCGCCAGAAGGCGGGAGTAGCATTCCAGCGTGTCTGTCCGCAGCAGCGCCGGGCCAAGGACCTCAGCGCAGAAGCGCCCCCACCCCACTTTACCGTCGACCAGGGCGCTTTTTAGAGCGCTGCCGAAGTGCTGGCGAACGGAGGCGTACATCTGCTGCATGCCACCGCCGGTCGTAAAGGGGCTCGACCGTCGCAGGGCCAGCGCG
>VFQN01006485.1_pt1 | contig 13311 bp, 19 predicted proteins | sample 3512371 | NCBI WGS metagenome assembly VFQN01 (sample SAMN10412370, study PRJNA504923) | tailings metagenome | isolation source: Replicate 2 from Balatoc abandoned mine | place: Philippines: Itogon, Benguet | collected 2017-08-28
TGTGATGGTGCTGTTGTGGACGGGCAACGCCGAGGTGGGTCTGGCCGGTCGGCGCGAGTCCGTGTAGCGGTGCAGTTGTCGGATGTGGTTCGGGTGTTTGTCTGTGACTAAGGGCGCCATGGCGAATTGGGCATGGTGCTGCTGCGGGATGGCAACGCAAATGTGGATGTACTGTGATGTGGGTTATGGAACGTGTTATGCCCGTGTGCCCCCTTGTGCGTTAGTGCACGCCTGCAGCATTGCACCTGCACGCCTGCACATTGCGTATACACGCAAGGCGTCCTAATCAGCACCGCTCTCGCCTGTGTCTGCTGTACACGCGTGCCACGTCCTTCCCAACTTCCCCGCCGCAGGCCGCCCGTTTCTACCTCCAGTCGGGCCTGCAGGCGCTGCCCCTGCCGCCCAACGGCATCGCCGCGCCCGCCGGCAGCCTGGCGGCGGCGCAGCAGCAGGAGGCCGCCGCCTACCACCTGCACCTGGCGCTGGCGTTATGGACACGTGCCGGCGGCACGGTCCCAGGCGCCGGACCCATGGGTCAGCCCGCCGCCGAGCTCGCCGACGCGGGCGTTACGCCGGGTGGGACGACAGCTGCGAGCGTTACGGCGGCGGCGGAGCGCAAGCGACCCGTGGGTCCGTCCGCCTCCGCCGCGGCGGCGCCGCTGCGCGCGGAGTGCAGGGAGCACCTGCTGGCGGCGGCGGCGGTGGCGGGGCCGCTGCAGGCGGCGGCGTTCGCGTGGCTGGGGCACTGGTATGGCTGGCCGCCGGCGGAGGAGGGCGGGGAGGAGGGGGCGGCGGCGGCCGCGGCGGCGGCGGCGGCGGGCGTGGGCACGGACGCGGTCAAGGCGGCGAGGTGCTACCAGCGTGCGCTCATGCTGGACCCAAACCAGGTGGGTGGCCCGCGCTTAGGCAAGCGAATGTGCAGCACTCCATTATGCCCGTCCTCCCTTGGGCTGTTTGCGACATTATGTTTGCCTGCTGGGTGGCTACCCGCACGCGCTGCCAAGCTCGCAGATGCCCGCCCTCTTTTGGTTATGCACCCTGACGGTACCCACTCAACCCACTCAACCCACCCTTGACGGCCCGCAGGCGGCTGCCGGCGAGGCCCTGGTGCAGCAGCTGGTGGCCGCCGGCCGCCAAGACACCGCCCTGCAGCTGTGCGAGGAGATGCACGCCAAGGCAGCAACAGCCGCCGCCACCGCCTCCGCCTCCATCGGCTCGCCCTCCGCATCCCCCTCCAGCTCCTTCACCCCAGCGCCCGCTGTCGGCACCCCGCCGCTGCTGCACCCGGCCGTGCTGCCTGTGTCGCCCTCCGCCCTGGTCACCGCACCCTGCCTCGCCCCTGTAATCGGGGCCAGCAACGCCGCAGTCGCAGCGGCCCTGGGTGCCGTGGCGGGCGGTGCGGCGGGCGCGGCGGGCGGGGGTACGGATGCCGCGGCCGTTGGCGGCGTGGCGGGCGGTAGCGGCGGCGCGGGGTGGGCGCTGCGGAACCTGGCGCGGCTGCAGCGGGATGCGGGAGCGGGGGAGGCGGCGGTCGTGAGCTACCAGGTGGGGGTGGGGCTGATGGGTTGACCATTGTGACAGACGTTATGGAACATACGTCCTGCCTGCTGACTAATTTGGAAGTGCCCGGCGTTGAGTGGGACCGTGAGCTACCAGGTGGGCCTGGTTTGTGGGTTGGGTACCGGTCAACGTGCGTGCCCCTGCCCCCCTGCGTCCTCGTGTGTGCAACAGGCCGCCGCTTTAACCCGCATGTTGCTCGTGCCGGCCGCACTTAACCACATGTTCCTGCCAAGGATGAGCTGTGCCCTGCGTCCCCATCCCCGTGCACCTTTGTGCCCCTGCTACTCTCTTGTGTGCAACAGGCCACACTGCGCCTGTCCTCCACCGACGCGGAGCTGTGCCGTGCGCTGTGTTCCCACTCCCATGCCCACGACATCCTCTGTTCCCCCTTGCTTGTGCAGGCTGCGCTGCGGGGCTGCCCCTACTCACGTAGAGCGGTATCCTCTGTACCCACGTCCATACCATTACACCCCATGCACCCCTGTGTCCCCGCTGACGCAGAACTGTGCAATGCACTGCGTATCTACACACGTATCCTGGCATTCCCGCACCCGTGTGTCCCCGTGTGTGCAACTGCAACTGCTACTCACGTAGAGCGACATCCTCCGTACCCACGTCCATGCCACTACACCCCTGCACCCGTGTGTCCCCTTGTGTGCCATAGGCTGCACTGCGCCTGTCCCCCGCCGACGCGGAGCTGTGGGAGGGCCTGGCCTCCAGCTACCAGGCGCTGGGCCGCCACACCGCGGCGCTAAAGGTGGGAGGCGGGGAGGGGCAGGAGGGGCAGGGGCTGCTGGAGCGGGGGGCGGCGGAGCCGGCGAGCGCGCCGGGCTGAGATGGATGACGAGTGGTGGAGGTTTGGGACATGAGGTGCAGGTTGGCGGAAGGCGAGTTGGTACCGATTGGACGTTATTGGGCGCGTAAGTGTTATGGGTGTTTGGTTGGGTTGCCGCGGTGTGGGACAGCTGCACTGAGGGTCTTAGTGCTGTACCTCGTTCCACAGCTTTGTGGTGTAGCGGCAGGTGGTGGCAAGGGTGACCCACGGCCTGGACGCACGCCAGTGGTTTGACCCTATTTGCATTTGCACACAGAGCTTTGCGACCCATTAGTCGCCAGGCGCGGGCAATTATAAGAGCAATAACGAGAAACAAAAACGAAATTGTTTGGTGACTAGAGGGACACTGAGACCCTGACCAGGGTCCAACAAGAGGGGCGTACCAGCTTCGTATTGCTGGTGCAGCCGGCAGTTGCTGTTGTTGTGGTTACTAATGCGAAACTCCGAAGGACACCGCACTGCAATCGGGCAATCGGTCCAAGTCCACGTGTATCATTGCATCAATAATGCCGAAGTTTGCCGCCTTTGCCACAGCGTGTCGTTCCTGACGATGCGTCATCCCAATACAGTCTCGCATGTAGCTGCGGTTTAGTGCTCTGCCGGGGGCCAAGCACGCACGACTCGGCATGCCGTTGCAGGCCAGACGTCGACCCACCAAGCGCGTAGCACGGCATGCATGCTTGCACTGCACGCCGTTTTGTCCAACGCCGCTCCCGTGCAAGCAAATATGCAATACATTACGCGATCAACCGTTGCAACACGTCGCTGGCGCGACCTACCGCGCCTCGGGCTCACACTGGGGCCCCGCGCGGAAATTGCGCCTTGCGGCTATCCGGCTGGGCTTAAGCAGCGCTGGCGGGCGCCACAGCCTTCCATACCCACCACCTCCAAACGAGTGTGCACGACATCACGGCAACCGGCTGCTGACCCTACGTCTGCACCAGCACCAGCACCCGGCGCAACCACCACCTCATCGTGACCACCACCACAATCCACTCGTCGGCGCCAGCCGTCCGACATGGCGTGGGCATGCATGTACGACACGGGGAGCTGTGCACGGCCAAACCCTGCCCCACGCGTCAAATGCGCTGCGGCACCACCACCATTGTTGCGGCTGGTGCACGGATGGCCACAACTCATGCTGGAAGACCTGTTGCGATATGCATGGCTGGAGGTGGTGTTGCGATGGGTTGCCATGCGCTGTTGCAAAGCTTGGGCGTTTAAGATGGGTCGCCGCGCATGCTTCAGCCTATTGTTGTCCTTTGGCGAACCCGCTGCGCCCCGTCACTGCTTTGCAGCACGTCCCTTGCGCTTTCCCGCCTTGTATCTTCTGATACGATATCCGCTTGCGCCAGGTCTCATTTTCCACTGCCGCCCCTTTTCGCCCTCGTACTGCAGTCGTACTCCCGGGCTCTGGAGCTGTCCCCCGGCCGGCTGTACAGCCGCCTGCAGTACGGCGCGCTGCAGTACCAGATGGGCGACATGCCGGCGGCGCTGGCGTCGTACCGTACGGCACTGGCTGCGGCGCCCAACCACCCGGCTGCGCTGCTAGGTTGCGGCGAGGTGCTGTTGGCACAGGTGTGTGACTGGGTTGCATTGCACTGGGTTGCTGTGCCCCGTTTACCTTTAGCCTGGCTCAACATGGTACCCACAGCTTGAGAACTGGGAAGGACTTCTTAACGGTTCCGTGTGTCCTCACCTCTCGGCGCTCGACACGCTCGCCATCTCCCTGCACAGGCGGCTCTGGCGGCGCGGTCTGGAGCGGCGGGCGCCGCCGCGGCCGAGCTTCAGGAGGCGGCGGCGCTGGCGGGCCGAGCGACGGCGCTGTACGGCAACATGCAGGTGGGGGCACAGCATCGTAACAGCCTCACTTCCGCTCAGCCTTACATTGGCTACAGCGCTCCCAGGTACTCAACCCAGCTGTCCCCACCCGCAGGCTGCCTGGAAGCTCCTCGCCGATGTGCGCATGCAGCACGGGGCCGTGCCCACCTTGTCCGCGATCACCGCGGCACGCGACGCATCGCAACAGCAACCAGTAGCTCCAGCGGCGCCCACAGCCTCCCTCCCCGCCGCCAGCCCCGAGGCCGCCGCCGCTGCCGCATGGGTACGGCAGCAGCTGGCGGCGGGCACCGACCGTCTGGCGGCGCTGCGCTCCACCCGCCGCTGCTACGCCGCCGCGCTGCACCTTGACCCGCGGGTCGCGGGGCTGTACGGCGATCTGGCCATGTCGTACCACATGGAGGTGGAGCTGGCGGCGCAGCACCCGGCGCTACAGCAGGTCAGGGAAAGGGACCAAAGGGCGCAAGCGTTTATAAACCGTCTGTGAACCGGGTGCTACCGAGGACGCCTTACCTGCAGACCACAACACTCACGCAACTTGCTTCTGCTACAATGCGTCCTCACTCCTGCGCGACTGTCCCATACTGGTCTAGGCATTCCTGCAGTGCTGGTGCTAACTTCTACACTCCTCCCGGTCGCAGGGCTCCGGGCCCTCCGCGCCGTCCGCCTCCATCCTGCGCTCCCGGGCTCTGGCCCTGGCCCGCGGCGGCCTCCGCCTGGCCCCCGTCGACGACTGGCTGTGGGCGTGCACGGGCGCCGTCGCCGCCGCCGCCGCCACTGCTGCAGCGGACGACGGTGGCGGCGGGGATGCGGTGGAGGCGGCCCGGCTGCTGGGGGTGGCGGAGTACTGCTGGAGCCGGTGCCTGCAGCTCAACCCGCGGCGGGCGGGCGTGTGGGCGGCGCTGGGGCGGCTGTACGCGACGCACGGGGAGGGCGGCCTGGCTAGCAAGTGAGGCTATGTGGGCATGAAGGATTTGGTTGGGATCCGCCAGCACAACTTCCGGGTGTCGTACGTCTCCAAAGGCTAATGGGACGGCCCAACAATTGCAACTTTTGCACACTTCACAACCCGCACGCGTGTACCATTAGAACCATGGAATAACCAAAGCTATACCCACCATTCTGCTCACCTTCGCCATGCCCCTCTCCACCGCCCGCACGCCCGGCCCCTGAGCCTCCTGGCCTGCCCAACCGCCTTGTTCGTCTTTGACAACATCCTTCCTTCACGTCATTCAAGTGCAATGTTTGAGGTGTACGATGTGCTGTTTTTCCCCAGGTGCTTCGACGCGGCCCGCAGCCACGAGCCCACCTCCATCGCCGTGTGGGAGGCCATGGGCGACAGCGCCCTGCGCCGCAGCGCCGCGGCACGGGCCGGATCCGCCCTGCTAACCCACGGGGGGCAGCTGGCGCCGCACCCCGCGCCGCTGGTGCAGCTGCAGCCGCCCGCGGGCGACCCGGCCTTGCGGGACGCGGCCGATGCATATGAGCACGCGCAGCTACTTGGCGGCGATGCGGAGAGCCGGCTGGCGTTCGTCCTGCTGGGTGGGTTAGGACTTGTTGGGGGACGTGTCTGGGCCCAGCACCTTTAAGGCACTTGCCGGAGCTGCAACGCTGTGTGTAGAAAGCACTTGATTGAGCTAGCCGGAAGCACTGATGCCGATCGCCTTGTCCTAACGGTGGCCGACTGATGTAATGTCGACCCCAGGCAACGTGCTACACGGCGGCAACAACCCCGCCCAGGCCGTGGCGACCCACGCTGCCGCCGCCGCGCTGCCTGGCGGCGCCGCCGGGCCCTCTGATGGTGTCGTACTGGCGGCGGGCGCCAAGGCGGCGGCCATGCAGCCGCTGCTGCCGGCGGCGCACCAGGCGCGCGCCCTGGCACTGGAGGCGCGGGGGGACTGCGGAGAGGCGGTGCAGGTAGGAGGGGTAGCAGCCCCGTAGGCAAAGGGTTGTCGAGCGTTTGCTGGTTTGGACCTAAAGCTGTGACTTGAGTGCGATTGGTATGTGTTCTGCGGGGACCCGCTGTTGTCAGGCTTCTGAGCCAACGTCCTCCTGGCAACTCCACGACACAACGAACTCTCCCGTACGCAACTCCCCTCGTGCACGGCAGGCTCTGCACGTGGCCCTGGCTCTGCTGGACGAGCAAGACCGGTGCCTCCAGCAGGTGAGCGGACGCGCTGGCCAGCCTCGGTACAGTTAGCAGCCGGTTCGCCCATCCCCCCTGCATGCCACACTCCTGCTCACCTAGGAGTTGGAGCCCTGCTACCCAGGAGCCCAGCTGCAGCCCTGCTAGGACATGGCAATGATCTGCAAGAATCGCACTTGGATGTCGTGCATTCATTCATGCGCCTCATGCCCCCCTGTGCGCCCTGTTGACCTGCGGATCCCCCAGCCTCCCGCGGAGCAGCAGCGCGCGGCCCGAACCGCCATGCGGCTGGACCTCCTGCGCTGCCTGGCGGCGGCGGGGCGGGCGGCGGACGCCATCTCACTGTACGGCAGCCTGCTGTCGGAGGGCGCCGTGCGGGAGGACGACGCGGGGTCGCGCCTGTCGTACGCAACGGCTCTGCAGCAGGTAGGCACGTGCACTGCACGGTACCGGTAGTCGAGCGCCCGGCAGGAACAACGGCTTTTCAGCGTTGTCAACTTGTCATGCTAACCATTCCATGCGTGCTGTAGCTGATACACTAGAGAAACCACGGTTGTCTGGCATATTGCCCCCGACCCCCGGGCCTGGCCAATGATTGCCCCTCCATGTGCGGCCTTGTGTGCGATCCCCCTCAGGCCGGGCGCACGGAGGAGGCGCTCGCCGAGCTGCAGGCAGTCCTGTCCAGCCCCCAGCCCACCGTCACCCCGCCCCTGCGCCTGGCGGCCGCCGCCGCCGCCCTCCGCATCCACGTGGCCGCCCGCCGTTGGGACGAGGCGTACGGCGTCGTACTGGCGGCCACGTCAGACATGCCGCAGCAGCCGCACGGCGCCGACGGTGCCGTACCTGCTGGCGGGCGGAGCGGGGCGGTTGGGGGCGTGGACACGTCGGCTGTGGCGCAGCAGGCTGCCGACCTGTGGCTGACGCTACTTGCAGGTGTGTCAATTTACATTCACACGTTTCTGGTAATCATCGACTAACATTGCCTGCTGCCCTCTGTCGCGTCTGTGCCTGCCAGCTTGGACGCTGCGTTCCACGGCGTCATCATGTGCATAGGCCCGGTACTCCCCGCCAGCTCGGACCTGTGCCCCGTCCAGTCCAAGCCGCTAACCCACAACCACGGAGGCCTGGTGTCGGCCCGCGTCCACCAGCTACCGGTGTCTAGTATCAAAAAATATCATGCTGGTGCCTACCAGCAACCCCACACGCCCGCCTCCCCGCACGGCCACACCTCCTCCCAGGTCTGGTGTCCGCACGCGCCCCTGAGCTGGAGGCCGAGCTGCTTGGCGCCATGAGGGGGTGGACCGCGGGGCGACGCGACCTGGACGGCGCGCAGGTGGGGACCCAAGGGGACCCGTGCGGCACATTCCGATGCGACTCTACATTTACATTTCGTGTGTCAAGCACGTCGCGTTGCACTTGTCCAGTGCGAAGTCCCTTGGGCCTGCGTGCCTGCTGCCCCCGTCACGCTACGCGGTCATACCGTATCATAACCCTGCCCCCACACACCTTCTCCACAGCACGAATGCCGCGTCCAGGAGCTGCTGGCAGCCAAGGCCGCCACCGCCCAGCCCGGCCCCAACGGCGCCCTGGCCGCCCTCCGCCACGCCGCACGTGCCGTACACACGTGCCCCAACGACCGCGCAGCCCGAGCCCTGCTGGCCAGCGCCGCCCTGACCGCCTCACCCACCCGCGCGGCCGCCGCTTCCCGCGCCGCCCCCCGGAACGCCCTGCACTCCGCGGCGGCGCCGCTGCCGTCCGTCGCGGCGAAACCAACCGCTGTCTCGCTTCCCGCCGCCGCGTCGGCCCCGGCGGCGCACGCCGTCGGCGTCCTCGGCCGCATGCCGTACTGTACGGCAGAGCCTCTGTCGGCGGAGGCGAGAGCGGCGGTGGCGGCAGGGGTGGCGGGCGGACCGTACGGCGGCGGCGCGATCGGCGGCGGTGCTGTGTGCACGGCGGCGGGCGGGGTGGGCGCCGATGAGGTGGTGGCGGTGGCGGTGCGGGCGGCGGTGGGGCGGCTGCGCGGGTGCCTTCACGCCCAGCCGCAGGAGGCGGCGGGGTGGTTCCTGGCGGCAATGACGGAGCTGCAGGTGGGTGATGTCGCATCGACATGTATGATACAGACAACGGCACGGCTCGTGTCTACTAACAAATAATTCACAGACAATACAAAACACGTAGTCGTGATACGGTGCTTTCTTGCCTGGACCCGTGCTGACAACGCGTGGCCATTTGCAGCCCTGTCAACACCCACGGCTTGGTCCCGCAAACTCGTGCCATTGGGCTCTTGCAACTTGCCGGCCCGTGTGCCCGTAATTCTGTGCCATTTTACCTACGCCAATGCCTCTCCCAACCTGCCCCGCCGCCCCGCAGCTGGCGGCGGTGTCGGGTGACGGCGCCCACCACTACCGCCGCGCGGGGCTGCTAGCCAAGGCGGCGGCGGCGCACGCGGCGGCGGAGCTGGCGGCGCTGCCCTCGCCGCCGCCGTCGGCTGCGGCGGCGGCGCCGCCGGCCCCTGTGCTGCCGGGTTTGCCTGTTATGGCGCTCATGGCCAAGGCGCTGGCGGAGCAGGCTGGTGAGTTCGTCCGAAAGGTCATGTGCAGACACGCACGCTTGCTCATGTGGGCCTTGCCTGCACCCTGACATCCGTGTCATGAAGCACGTGCCATGGACTCGGGCCATTACGCTGCACGGCGTCTCTCCATACCTAACAGTCTGGTACGGCATCTGGACGGTCCTGAATGAGTCAAGAGCATGACTGCCTGCACCCTAGCGCTCAAACTCCCAAGCACCCCCAGCGCTTTGAACGTCCACAAGGCTCCGAGGGGTGCTGACCAACGTCCTGCCCTGCGTCCGCAACCTTATCAAACAACGTTGACCTTACCCCACTACCGTACTTGACACCTGTCCGCCCCCCCTCCCCAGCACGTGCCCATGCCGGCTCCGACGACCCGCGGGTCGGTGCGCTGAGGGCGCAGCGGGCGGCTCTGGCGGACCTGGCCGTGCGCGCCCTAGCGGCGCTCAGCGAGTGCCACCTGCGGGGCCGGGCGCTGGGCGGGGCGCAGAAGGCCAGGGAGGCGGCGGAGGGAGCGCTGAGGTGGGTGGTTGGTGCGCTGAGGTGGGTTGTGCCCCAGTGCTCCGGTAATGGTTCTTTGCACCGCTGGCGGAAGGCAGGCTGACAATTGTATATCTGCACCCAGGTTTGCTGCGGAGCATGGCGCGGACGCGTCCCATGCTCATCGGCAGCTGGCGAGGGTGCACCTGACACAGGTGGGGGCAGGGCAGGGCGGGTCGGGTCACGCACAGGTACAGTACATCGTCATTGCTAGGACTGCCCTGCCCGTTGGATTGCTTTCCGGGATGTGGGCGGGGAAAGAGTGCAAGCAGTCTGCAACGTTGTGGGCGCGCTCGGTAGTCCCGTTGCGCCATCCTTGCCGGAGCTTGGTAATATGGCCCCCTGCGACGTTCCTTGAACCCCTTGTCAGGGCGACTGGGCAGCCGCAGACGCAGCTTACGACCAGGCGTGCCGAGCGGCAGCTTCCCACAGCAACAGCATCAGCGGCGGCGGGGGCGCGTCAGCCGCCGCCGCCGCCGCCTGGTCAGCAGGCAGCAGCGTGCACGCCCTGCTGCCCGTACTGGAGCGCGCAGCCGCACGGGCAATGTACGGCAGTGCGCGGGATGCCGTACAGCTGCTGGCGGGCGCACCGGAAGGTCGTGCCACAGGCACACCTACTGCGCTGGCGGAGGTGCAGCGATCGCTGATGCTGCTGCAGCTGGGGGAGGTCGAGGCGGCCCGTGCTGCTGCTGCTGCGGCCGTGGACGCCACACAGGTGGTGGGTGTAGGTGCCAGTGGGGGTAGCGGTGGAGATGCGGCGGCGCTGGCGGGCGTGCGCAGCAGCGCGCACACGCTCATGGCGGCGGCGGCGCTGTGCCGGGCGGCCGTGGAGGCGGAGGAGGGCGGCGGAGCTGGCCCGGAGGCGGCGGCGGCGCGCAAGAAGAGCCTGCTCGAAGCCAGGTGGGCCAGGGCCAGGGTGGGACAAAGCGGTCTGTGCCAAGCGGCCAGCGAGAGGGGGATCTGGGGCCACGCTGGGGTGTTCCTGCGTTGCACATCCCATATCCACCACCAACTCGAGAAGGTCCGAAGAGGGGCAGAGGAAGCACGCCGCATAGGGCTTCACATTAGCAGTGGTACGGTAGGGCAGCTGTGACTCTCTGGTGCCGGACCTTTGCCCACGCACAGGTGGGCTGCCCGTGAGGCCCTCAAGCCCCTCACCCAGGCCCGACCCGTGGGTCCGCGGGTCAAGGGCGCGGCGGCGCGGGCGGCCGCGGACGAGGCGGCGGCGGGACCAGCCGGCCCCGGCGCAGCGCTGGCGACGCTGGTGCTGTCCAAGGCAGAGGCTGCCCTGGGCAAGGCGGACGGGGCGGCGGAGGCGGCGGCGCAGGTGAGGGGGCCAGGGGGAACGTGGGGCCGCTGGGGCAATGTTAGGTAGCTCTGTGGGCTGGCCGGCTGGGGTTGAGTACCTTGGAATGAGTACTACTACTGGGCATGTTGTCGGGAGCGTTCAGCACATCGCGTGCGCATCTGTTCCAGCCGCGGTTATATCCTGCATTGTAATGAAGCATGCGGCTGGGGCAAAAGTACTGGCATAACCCGGGTGCCGTGTGTCACGTGCTGTGTACCGTGCGCCACGTGCCATGCAGGTGGCTCGCCTGTGGCCTAAGTGCGCGCAGCAACCGTGCCCCGTGGAGGCAGTGGCCGTGCGGGACCGGGCAGCCAGCACCGCAGGGGCAGGGGCAGCGGCAGGGGAAGGTGGGAGTCGGCTAGCGCTTGTGCGGGAATTGCACCGCCGGCCGTGGGCGCTGGGGCCGGCATGGAGTGGGCTGGTGGCCGCAGCCAAGGCGGGATAAGCGGCTAAGCCGCTTTGCGTGGCAAGGGAAGGGAGCGGTTTTGTTGCGGTAACCAAGGGGTCTTGCTGCACTCTCTGGTGTGGAGCAACGGGGACGGACGCGACATCGGCTGTCTTGCATTTTTGGTGAGGCAGTTGATCAATCGTCGTGCATCGGACTCGGCCGTTGGTTGCTGTGACTTGGCGTTGCCGCTTGGGCCAACCGTGGCCGTGTGACGGCAGTTGTGAGGATGCGCTAGGCAGAGCATGAAGTCAAGGTGGCCCGAGGGGCTCGGAGCAGCAGAGGAAGCACAAGACGCGGCGAACCCGGTAGTAGGTTGCGCAAGGTACCGGTTTTGCGCTGCCCTACCAGCGCTACAGGGCGTTGTAATACACTCATACGGTTGTACCAGTGCGTGCGCGGGGACTGGCGCCTTCCTGTGGCCAAGCTTGACGCCTAGGGGGTCGGCGTTCGTGACAGGCTGCTGCTGCGTGCTGGTTGGGCGTGGGGAATCAGCAGGATACCGTACATGCGGCCCCTGGCATTGCCAGACCTGCTGTTGATGCAATGAATGCGTATGCCTTGTTGCTTATTTGGCATCGGCGACGAGCCAAGTTTTCGTTTGTCCTGAGGGCCAAGAATGGCGCCAAAGCAAATCGGCCGTCGCGCGTCTCAATTACGCTGCAATGCGGCGGCCCCTGTAGAGCTATAGCACTGTGAACAAACAATAGGTACGTAGACTTTTATCGCAATGCACAAAGCGTAATGGCACTGGTCGGCAGGGGGCTCCCTCGTCGAAACCCACTCTGTTTTGCGCTGTTGCAAGGAAGCTGTCCGTGCTGGCACGGCATGGAATATGATTGTTATTGAACGAGCCCCTCCCCTAGTCCAGTTTGATGGGCCTACTGGTTTTAGTGGTGTAACCGCGCCAAATCGAAGAACTATTTTCTCCAGGGGTCCGCGAGGACTTCACTGGCCCTAGAATTCCCAGGAGTTCGCCACAAATGGACCAGCAACCACAGCCGGCAATAGACTGCCGCAAACCGTTGTCGCAATGGTCATACCTGCCCGTGTTTGCTACATATTACGACACACACCTGAATGTAGCTGGCATACATTGCCCAGTCTGGTCTCTATTACGTGCTAAGTCAGCTTGTGGAAATCAACATTCGCATTCTATCAGCTTTGATCTGCTGTGAACGGCGGGGGTGTGACTGATGTCTCGAAACCTCCCAGCCCAGCCTGCCTATATATAACGAACCCAGTCAGGCCCACACCATGTCAGTCATCGCACGCCAGACAAACTTGATTACATCATTGGAAATTGAAGGGCCCCTCTTGACGAGAAACCGGATTGACGAGAAACCGGCTCGTCGGGAGGTTGTTGCCAGCTGTCGCATTTCTGTATTGCAGCCTGGATTTTGAGGGCGCAGCTTCCATGCGGCGACCACACACCTCACACCATGCGGCTTCCATGCGGCGACTTGTGAAACCGGTCAGTAACCCTGAAGCAAGAAACGTCAAGAAATCTAGGGGACCTGTACATTATAGCCATGTACAGCGCACGCCCCTGCAGCACAGGGCGTATGGGCATATGGCCGCCCCTGGCCACTTCGACGCCTTTGCGTCGACAGGTGAAGGCTACATAAAGGACGGCATTCAGCAGGAGGAAACAGAGTGCTAGGAGGAACAGAGAGGAGCGGGAAAGACAAACGCTCACAAGGGGTCAGTTTCCACATACCGTAAAACCGCACGTGTGTCGGTCAGATGCTGTTCCCTGCCTAGTCCAGCCTGGTCCAGCAGTCTGACTGCTGCTGTGATGCGGTCTCCACAAGGGGAGTCGCCTGATCCCTAGCACAAAGCACCACCTTAAGGCAATGCACCGTGGTGCACCTTGCGCTTGCCAATGGTATGGTGCCATGGTGCGTTCCTTTACACTGGTTGCAGGCACGCAGATGCAGGCTAGCTGTGTGACGTTGCTTCTATACCTTTTTTTTTTCTTCGTGAGAAGGTTACAGGGGCTAGGAATTCGGTGCTTGGCAAGCAC
>VFQN01006486.1_pt1 | contig 13310 bp, 11 predicted proteins | sample 3512371 | NCBI WGS metagenome assembly VFQN01 (sample SAMN10412370, study PRJNA504923) | tailings metagenome | isolation source: Replicate 2 from Balatoc abandoned mine | place: Philippines: Itogon, Benguet | collected 2017-08-28
AATGGAATCGGAAAATAGAACCAAAAACTGTTATGGAAATCTTCAAACAACGCGCCGGGCCGCCGGGAGACTTTTTCTTATTTTACAGCATATTGATTCAAGTCTCCTTTCAACAAAAATGAAAAATAAAAAGCATTGGGGAATCTCTTTTATTAAAGTTTTAAGAAAAAAGAGTGGAATTGTTTTTGTAAGCTAAATAGAGTAATAATAACATAGTACTACTTACTACCATCGCAAACAATTGGATTCTATTTTGGAAAGCATACTTAACTAGCGAAGGAAGAACTAACAAACTAATTTACGACCACACTTCAAACTGACAACAAAAAGCATCACCAAGGTGAATGACAACAAAAATTTAGCTAAAAGTACATGACAGAGAATCTTTGCAAGGGAATAGGACAAAGCTAATCATATATATTCAGAACAGTGTTTTTCCATGATTTCTACTTAAGACAGCGACAGTGAAAAAAATATGATGAACTTAATGAGAAAGCAAAAGTTTAAGGTTTGATCGAGGATCTAATAATTCGAATAGTTCTTGTACTTCTTGATTGCTCGATGAATATACTGAAGATCTTGCTCGATATTTACTCATAGAATAAGTACGTTTATGGTTTTTATGCCAAGGAAATGTAACATGAGATGATTTTCTTTCTTCATATGGGTTACGTAAGGAAACCTCTCCAGCTGCATTCACCCACATTTTAATACCACCATGTACTTCTAGATTCCAATCATCATTTTTATGATTAATAATAATAACCTTCTTCTTAGTTTCAGGACGAACGGAATTTGGATCTGAGGAAATCATAGATCGGCGTGTATTAACCTTCAATAAACCATTGAAAGCTTTATTTTTGGTATTGCTCTTAAAGAATTTATCTAACGCAACGGTTTCTTCTTTAGCATACTCTTTAGGTTTTATAATAGGTTTAATACGAATCATTAATGATTCATCTTCCCCTGGCTTAATCCTAGAGTCCTTCTTAAACAATCTCATTCGAGATCCATAGAACAATCTGCACAAACAGATATTCCTTTAGAAACATCAGTCATGATAGTAGCTACAACTTACCCTTTAAAGGAATCAATTGATTCTTTCCGATCAGAGAACATTACCATCTTACAAACTTCCTTTCCTTAGAATTCAACGGTTTTGTGATTGTGTGGTGTGGTGTTCAAAAGAAAAAAAAAGAACCAAATTTGTGGTTTTCGGGTTTCAGTAGGAAATTGGGATTAAGGAGAGTGGTCGGTGTTTGATTCCGGTCGTTGATAAGGTTGCTATCTCATCGGAGTTCGTTTGCGGAACTCAAAGAAGATATGTCCCGTAAACTGGACACTGATAGTTTGTGTGCAGTGATAATAGAATAGAGAATTTCGGCTGCAATCGAAGCAGTTGGCTCAGTGAAATCTTATATGAAGTTATTATTGTTTACCTTGTAAAGAAATGGTGTTTGGAAATTTATTTAGTCATCGATCAGATTCTACCACTGATTTTAGTAAAGGGTAAGAGAAGTTGCTAAACTTGTCTTGTGAAGCTCTGACACTTTACTTTTCTCGTCCATAGGCTGTTTTATTCAGGTCGTGTTCGATTGTTTGGAAAAGAAAATAAAGTTCATCCAACCGCACCAAGCCTTATTCGCACGATTTCAATCATCAAACCAAAAGAATATGAAAAAGAAATGGAAAGATCAATAACAGACACAGATCTATCGCGCACGAAGTCGATGACGAATATACTGAAAATTCAAACCAAACCGAAACCTAAAGAAGAGTCACCGCACCACCATCAGCCTCCTAAAATCAAGAAAAGTGACACATTTATCATTAACACCCCTGATAAAGCCTGGAAGGTGGAAGAGTTTGGTGGTGTGAAGATGTGGGTCAATCAAGTCACAGGTGATGTCTCTGTTACCAATCCGAACGAGAAAGAGCTTCAAAAACAGAGAGATCAACAGAAGCAGCAAGTCCAGACCCGAGAACCTGTGAAAAAGGTAATGTGGAGAGAAGCTGTGCGAAGATATAGTCTCCTCTTAGTTCGTTCGTCTTCAATCTCGAGTATGAAGAGTAACAAGAAGAGAACTTCAGTTTTCCTTTCAGAGGATAAAGAAGTACAAGAGGCGTTTGACCTACTTGATCCTAAATCAGCATTAAAGATGTCTGTTTTGAACGAAGAATTAGGATATTCGAAGTCAAAACTCTCAATTTCATAATATCATGACAATAATTATAGAGTCATGTAGGATTTCCTTGTTTCACGTCATTTTCATAGTTTCATTACTTTTGTTAGTTTTATTTTTTGATTTTTCTATTCCGGTTTATGTATGTGTGTAGTGTGTTTGTCTGTTTGTGTGTGTGTCGTTTGAGTTTTCTATTCTATCGATTCTGATAGTGAACCACAATACTAATGCTCTCTCTTGCTTTGGGTGTTTGTGCTTATTTTTCTTTCTTTTTTTTCACTTAGAGTTTTTATTAAATATATACTACTACTTTGTTCTTTATCATATATATCAAATGGATAAATTGTTGTACGTGGTATTTGGATTGTTATTTTGAAAAGAATTTTGTTGATTGAGATAGTGGAGTAGTTTGAGAGAATGGCATGTTGAGATTTTGTCTTTGATAGTTTATTAAAATATTAATTTAACGTTCACCAAAGTTTTTTCAAATCGAAGAGTCGACTTGAGTCGACTCTTCCTCTTCCACAAACTTCCCTTCCCGACAAACTTTCCTCCTTTCATTGACTTTCATCTTTTACATCAAAAAGAAGTTAAAGCATCTGACAGGAAGCTCTGTTAGTCTTTGTAGTGAATCAAAAAAGTTCATGTGCTCATCAAATTTATATGAGTTCTTGAGCATTTTCTTTTCCTCTCAAGACTGATATTATGTTTGGTAATTTATTTAGTCATCGTTCAGATTCAACAGACTTCAGCAAAGGGTAAGGGAATGCATCATCCTCTACTTCACAAAATATTTAGTAACTCTCTTTCTATATACAGGCTATTCTATTCTGGTCGTATTCGATTGTTTGGGGAGGAAAGAACAGTTCATCCAACATCATCCAATCTGATTCGAACGATTTCAATCATCAAGCCAAAAGAGTATGAGAAAGTCGTGGAAAGATCAACAGAAATATCTCAACACATGTCCACGTCTCTTTCTGATGTTTTGCAAATTCTTCCTAAAGTGAAAGAAGTGCCACATCCTCATAATGAACACAAACTCAAAAGGAATGGCCCCTATATTGTCGATACACCTGATAGAGCTTGGAAGATTGAAGAATTTGGTGGTGTGAAAATGTGGGTGAATAAAGTAACAGGTGAAGTTTCCATTAACAACCCGAACGAGAAGCTAGACTTTCAGGAGGATCAGAGTGAAACACCAGGAATAGAACCTGTCAGGAAAGTGAAGTTGAGAGAAGTCGCTAGACGATATAGTATACTACTAGGATCTTTCGCAAGTTTGAAGAGTAACAAGAAGAGAACTTCAGTTTTCCTTTCAGAAGATAAAGAAGTTCAAGAAGCATTTGACCTACTTGATCCTAAATCAGCATTAAAGATGTCTGTCTTAGAATCATATTAATCACTTTGTATTAGAAATATCTGATAGAAACAGATATTCCTTATGATATTATATTTATCTATTTACTTTCTCCATCTTATCAGTTATATCTTGGAAGATTATACTCTTAAAAATCATATAAAATATGGTGAGATTCTGAGTGTTCCTCTCCGAATAAGACTATTATTTATGTTCTTTTCTTTTGTTTAATTCTCAACGTATTTTCTCAATGTATTTCTGTTGCACTTATTTCTATATAACTTTAAATAGATCTTGATCATTTGTGTATTTTGTGTTTGTGTGTTTTCTTATTAAATTTCGATTTCCTGGAATAATTCGAATTATTCAATGTAATTTCTAAGTACACAATCTAAGGGAAAATTTGATAAGTTTGTTACATGAAAGTAGCAAATACCTAAATTATTTAGGGGAAAACATTTTAAAGGAAGCAATCCCTTGAAACAGGCAAAGGATCATGATTGCTCGATCAGAGTAAGTGAAAGTACTGAAGACCTTCCTTTTCAGCCAACCGAATCTTTCCAATTGGGAGAAAAAAAAAGATATGGATATTGTGAAAAGGAAACTGAAAAAAAGGGAAGAAAAAAAAGGAAATTACATTCATTTCATTTAATTTTTAAATAAGTTTCATCCTACAACTTTTGATAAACCAATTCAAGCATCAAATCGTATTTATTTGTGCTTTTGATTTGTGTGGAAGTGCATTTCATTTACAATCGAAGAAACAAAAGTAAGATGAAGATATATATAAAACTAGTTATCTAACACGTGAGAAAAGTGAATTAAAGGAAAAGGAAAATAAATAAGCGAAAGGTGAATGAAAATGAAAAGCAAAAAAAGGGAAGATGAGTGATAGAAAGGATGTCAAGAAGGGTGGTTAAAGTGAAATAAACTTCAAACTTTTAAATCTCATTGAAATTTCTAACACTTTCTTTTAAACTAATGAATTCATTTCCTTGGATCTTCTTGAACAAATACCATTTATTCGTTATCTTAAAAGGCATTATTAATCTACAACAAGTATGGTGTTGCCTTCATATTCTTGAATGAGATAATATTAAAATAAATAATCACCCCACAGAAACAAAAACAAACAAAAGAGTAAAAACAATACAACAGAGTTTAAAAGACCTTCATCTTCATTACAATATTTTTCTTTTTTCTTTTTCCACCTTTTCATCCAATTTCTTTTTATTAAACAGAAAAGAGAGAGAAAAAAGAAAGAATAAATAACTAACTAATAAACTTGTTTTGTATCGATGAAAAATGAAGACTTCAAAATTCTAAAGGATTGTCACTACTATGTGATCACTAAAAGAAAAATAATAAAAGACAATAAATATTATGATAATTAACACATCTCATCGCCTCTCTATCGGTCAATTAAAGATCTTCTTAATCGTGATTTTGGATCTAATAAATCTAAAACATCATCCATTTCAACAGATGCAGCCAATAATTCTTCTGTATTATTTACAGCTTCTGATATAGAACCATAAACGATACGACGTTGGAAAGAGAAGAAACTACTTCGAGGATTGAGTGATTTTCTCCACTCTCTCACCTCATCAGCTTCATTTTGAACCGATTTTTTATCACTACTTCGAGTTTGATGTTCTTGGGTTGGACTATTGCGGTTATTTGTTGGGGTAAATGGGTTTTCAAGTGGATTGGTTTGAATGGGAGGAGTGTGGGGATGTTGTTGCTTATTCTCATCTTTCTTTAAATGAGGATTTTCAATAGAAACTTCTCTGGTTCTCTTATTGACCCACATCTTGATTCCACCATGCTCTTCTAAATTCCAAATATCGTCAGAAGAATGAGTGATGAAGATAGTATCGATAGCATTCGCTTCAATGGGCTTCTCTTGCGCTTGAACAGATTTTCGTTTTTGAGGGGAGGGTTTCTTTCTTAAACCACCAGAAATGCTCTTTGGTGTTGTAGTTGTATTGGTGGTACTCTTTGGTGTTACGTTTTCTGAAGGTTTGCTGAGAAGTAACTTGCTGAAGGATCGCAGGAGAGATGATTCATCTGAATTAGCTTTTATGGAACCGTCTGCCTTTGTAAATATCTTACTGAAAGATTTCATAATTGAAGGCTTTGCGAACTTTTCATCTCCATTACTGTCATCCGCTTTAACATCTTTGTCTAACTTTCGTAGCGTTCGAATAGTATCCTCAGTGGAACGATTCGTTTCTTCAGCAGTTGATGGAGGATTTTGCACTTTGTGTACTACTGCAATCGGGTGAACTTTTTTTTGAGCTTTACCTCTCGAGAAAAGACTGGACAAGAAGAACATGTGATTCATTGAGAACATTTCGAAGCAGTAGGAAACTTTACCTGTAACCAGACGACGATTGATTGCTCATATTCTTTCCTTTATTCCTTCGACCAAATCAAAATTAAAAAGAATGATGTGGTTGATCGTCACTAATGTTAATGGAGCAGTGCTGGGCTGATCAAAGATTTCTAACGCAAAAAGAATGAGAGCGATCAAACTCAACTGCTTTAACGGATCTCAACCCAACCGTACAACTTTATCGTATATACGGTTCAATTTGGAAAAACGATTCTTTCTTGAACAACAGTAGACATTTAATTTTACCACGCAACAATGAACCTCTCTCCCTATTTCTACAATCTTACATGAGAGAAAAATATTTTATAAATAAGAATTAAAATAAAACAAAACAAAGAGAAACACATAAGAAATTGGATTCGTGAGAAGGAAAAATTGCAAAGAATTGGTCTTGTGATGTGTTGCTTCAAGCAATGAAGAAAGAAAGAAGAAACGGCAGGGAAGAATACACAAATGAGCACAATCATAATAATAAACCGCCACTTAATTTTGGAAATGTAAAATTTGATAAGGATCAAATAGAATGAAAATCTTCTACTCTACTAGACTATACAATACAATTAATTGAAGGAAAATGTATTAATCTTTTCACTTCTAACACGTAAAAAATGTTTTACACGGAATAATCACCTAGTAACAAACATACTCGAAAGAAATGCTTTTTCAACTCCAGATAGGTGATTAAACAGTAACAAGAATAGATGAAAACTAAATCAAATCCCTTTATCAGACCATATAAAAGACAAACAAGTTTAATGGATTTTTGCATGATCACATAATGGAACATCTAGACTGTTAATTTTTCTTTTTCTTCTTTTTTAGATTTTGACTTTAAGTTGTTGGCCATGATGTCTCTTTTGAGATGTCACAACTCTATCAGTATTACGACTTGTTCTTCCAGAATCTAACATATCAAACCATTCTTTTACATCATTTGAATGATACTGTTCTTCTTTCTTCGAGAATCCAAGAATACGTAATAAACTAAAAGATTTCTTCGAAGGACGTTTATTACACTTATTATCAGCTACTTTCGATGATTTTGGACCTTTGGGGATACCACCTTCACGATGAACTAAGAATGGACCACAATGTTTGGCTGAGGTATGACTACAAAGCTCATCGTCTTCATCATCATCTGACTCAGGATTTTCTACTGATACCTCACCGGTCTGACTATTTACCCATATTTTCACTCCACCATAGTCTTCTAACTTCCAATGATCTTTGGAACTATCAACATCAGACTTCTTTTGGAAAAGTCTTTGTTCTTTACGTGATTTAGAAAGACTAAACTTTAATACAGTCTTTAAAGCCTTTGGAGGCCCTTCAACAGAACGATCATCGTCGATGAGGGTCGAATCTGAAGAACGGGAGTTTTGGACATTCTCACTCGCGTATAGTTTGCGAAAGTCAGAAGTAGCAACTGGATGAACCTTCTTTGGAAGCGATTCATTCTTAACTGCAGCCCTACAATTCATCGATTAGTTTACAAAACTAAGTTAAAATTTCACACAAATGCCTTACCCAGTGTTTTGCTGCCTCTTTTCGGATGAGCGGAAGACTGCTTCAAATGGCATTTTTGTTGATCCTTTATCCAGAGGATAGAATGAAGTAAATTTTGTTGAAATAGAAATGCGTTATTCAGTGTAGTTCACTGGTCGTTTCTTTGTTTCCACAACAAAACCTGACCGCAGTCCAATGATGTGGTGAGAGAGGACTTGTAGTTTTACTTGCGCAACTTTATAGGAACCTCTTCCTTTTCAACGGATCCTATACACTCAATTTTCCATTTTATTACGTGGCATCTATCGAGCAATTTTATTTTTATTTTTAATTAATACATTGCATTATTTTGTAACCAAAGATTTAATTAAGCACTCAAAAAGTTGAGTGGTTAAGTCCCCTTAACAATAGGTTTTATATAAGAAGAATTCCCTTGTTTTCTGTTTCATTTAAGGTCAAGAAAAGAAATGAAAAATATTCTTCATTCCTTGAATTTAACTCATTTGGTACTTTCTTCTACTAGAGTATTTTTAGAGAGAAGCTTGGATTAGACGTTCTTAGGGTTCAAGTAGCTAACTTAAAGAATACTTTTAATAAACAACAAACAGAAGAAAAACAAAACCATTACAAGCATAAATAAGTTTTTATCAATAAACCAACTCACGAATACATACATCTGAAAGCACACTCACATACAACACAGAAGAGGTGGTGCGAGAAATGACATTTGCTAAAATTGTCATAAACACACTAATACATTCACCTCTATATATAAACACTCACAATAAGAACTGGCTGCTGGTACTATGATTTAAATAGTATAAACTAAAAACACAAACAGGTACATAAACTAAATAAGATTAGCGATCATTTTCTGATAGCTTTTTTAATTTTTAAGGAATTTGAATCTAAAAATCCTTCAAACCAATCTTTCATTTCTTCATTTTCAATATTCTGAGTTTGACGCACTGAGGAACGTCCATTATCTCGAACACTTCCTCGATGATGATGGCCTTGACGAATGGTGCCATTCATATTCATTGGGGCGACTTTTGAATGATTACTACGAATGCTTGAAAGACTTCCTCTGCGACGCTTAGATACATCCCTTTTATGAGGATCTTCGACAGAGACTTCACCTGTGCTTGAGTTCACCCACATTTTCACACCGCCATGCTCTTCTCTCTTCCATTGATCTTGACCATGTTCTATGACGATAGTTTTTATTACTTTTCTAGCAACTCGTTTAAAATCAGCATTACGATCACTCTTCATATTAAACTTCAGAATATTGGTAAAGTTTCTTTCCGCTGCTACAGAGGGTTTATCAACTGCTTGGGTAGCTGCAGTGGTCCACGTTGACATGGTTGCAACAGAACTTTCAGCAGTTACGGGAGGAGGTGCGTCTTTCTTCTCTGCCTCTTGTGGCTTAATGATGACAGCCTTGCGAATAATCTGAGGATTATGGGGTTGCACTTTGGTTTCTTTATCATGATGAAAGATTCCATTTCTCCCAGAATAGAACAATCTAATAGGATAGGATTATACCAAACCATTGGATTAAAAAAAGGAGAACCATCCTTACCCTTTGCTGTAGTCAGCGCGTTGCCGAAACAAATCCCCGAAGACCATCACACAACAAATATACAAAAGAATAAGTCACTAAAATGTTCACAACCTAAAAGAGTAATTATTCAACCGATCAATGGATTGATATCAATGATGTTGATGTCAGTTAGCGTCATTTTCCTTGCCTCCACCATCAACAACGGACAGTCAAAAAGATGTGAGATTTGGGGATAATCGGTTAAATTCGGTATGTCGGCAAGTCGATATCTCGCCGACCGAAAGGTGTCATAAAAATGGTGCAAGAGATCGTCTTGCCTACATATCTTCAAAACCAACTTGTGCAGGCAATACAATCACAATCAATCTTCCAGTATAAAGTATTGGTAGTTTTTGCGTATCTTCTTAATTTTAGTGAAGTGATTCTGGGAAGATTTCTTGTAACAACCTTAAGAGTTCTCTTTAAGTCCTTTATCTCACCAATACTACTGATTATTCAAAGAAATCTGAAATTAGATGAATTATTGAACCAGAAAAGTGAATACTATAGATATCGTCAACAGAGGAGGCAACCTGTAAAGAAAAATAAGATCAATGAGAAGAAAGAAGAATCCTTTGATGATTTCCTACAAAATGAAATTGAACCAGAAATTGAAGATCTTCCACTAAAGAAGGTGGATAGCTCCTCCGAAAATATTCAATTAAATGAAAATGTTGACCTCATGAACTCTAAACCTCCTTTGATCAACAGTGACGAAGAGCTCACCCCTCCTCAACTCCCTCCCCAACCAGCAAGCTTCAAGACCTTTCAAGAAGATTTAAAATCTCTGAAAGGAAGCAAAACTGATATTGAGAAATTAAAATCATATGGATATAATCGTTATCGATTTGTTTCGAAGCATTTCCTGAAAAGAAATCATTTACTTGCGGAAGATGTGGAAGAGCGAGCCACAAACGAGGAGAACAATGAAGAAGCGACAGGAGAGGAAGAAGAGGAAGAAGAATTGTAGATCCAATAAATCAATAGTAATTTATAAAAATGTAAATACGCCTTTCTTTTCAATTCTTCTGAAAAATACCTTTAAACGCTGAGGAGATTGAAGAAAAGAAAGATGATTCAGATGATGATCGCTCGGGCTCAAAACTTTTTCCCAAGCATAGCTTTGTACATTGTAATGTTCGCAAACCATTTGGTGTGGAAGTTACCGCCACTGCATTTTCATCTGTGTAAATGACCTTGAAGCCTATGAAACAGATGATCAAAACTTAAAACCTCAACGACAAACTACAAACTTACCACACTTCTTATAAAGTTGCTGTGCTGCTACATTATCAGCTGCAACTAAAAGATACAATCCTTGAAATCCCCATTCCTACGTTGATTAAACAACAAGATTAGATTCCTATGAAAGTGAAAGTGGTGAAATTTGAAACTCCTCACCTGCGCGAAGAGCTCACAACTTCGTACTAATTGTCTTCCATAGCCAAACCTTCGATATTTCTCAGCAATAGCAAGATTTCCAATAACAGGAACGATGTTAGAAGGTTTTCCATCAAGAGCTCTTTCTATATCAACGAGTCGCTTGTTGGGGACATCAAGGTAGTGGCAATCCAGACCAACAACTCTGATTAGTGATTTTATGAATAATTAAGATATAATCTATCAAAATCATTACCCTACTAATTCTCCATTCACAGTTCCTTTGAGTAAAACTGCTGGAAACTGTCTTGTTCCAATTCTTTCCGCATAACGTTTATTGATATCATTGAGTTGTAGTCTTGCTAGTTCTCTTCTTTGAGCAGGAGGAATATCAGTTGTATAAAGGTAATATGCTAAAAATGTTGCTATCTTATCAAAATCAGCATTACATGCTGGTTCAATCTTTAAAGAAGGTATATTTCTTGAAGAAGAATCATATAAAGTATTGCTTTTCCTTTTAAATCTAAATCCATTTTGTGATCGAATATTTTCTTGTTTACCCCTGACAATAAACCATGATTCAGAAAAACTACAAAATAATAATAAATAGAGTAAATATTGAAGAAAGAACATCATCCCAATCACAACCCAAAACACTCAAGAATCATTATCGGCAACTCTCGGTAACTTTCGGTATCTCGCTGTTCTATCGCGAGAGATCTTTTTCCCTTCATTTTCTTTGCATTTTCCAGGAAATCCCGAAAGTTCAACTGCGCACCATTGATTTTATAAGAGAGTGTGGAAGACACCATTCAAATAACTACTGGAACGAAGAGATAGTGGTAACAAACAAACACTACCACTACTACATACACGACACTCTCACAGGAACACATACTACCCACTCTCTCCAACAACTAACTACAACGTCTCATTTGATCTTTACCAGTCAACTGACTGACAGTACAATTCAAATATGAAGTACTAAAAATAGTAATACATATTTTGATTTGATTGATTTTATTTTGAAGTTAGATCTGTTTTCTTTAATAGTCTTCTTTCTACCTTTCTTTTCTTCTTCTTCATTCATAGTTTTTATTCTTAGGAGAAAAATGATTTATTGAATAAAAAAAAGAATTCATACCATTCATTCATCTTCAATCATTTACAACACAATTACCACCATCAAATTACTCTGAATCGAACCGACCAGAAGAGATCTTTAGTACTCTTTTGTCATTACCTCTCCCCAAAAAATCGAATTTCACACATTTTCTTCGTCATCCTCCATTAGTGACATATTATTATTAGCCTTTTTATTTTCTGATTGATTATCTCTACCTTTCACTCTGATTCGTTCTTTTCTGTTTCCTACTTTGTTGTGTTTATCGTTTTCCCTTTCCTCTACGATTCTCTTCTTAGCACTTCCCTTAAGTCTTAGTTTCTTATTCCTTTCTCTCTGTTTTGTTAGTAAATGAATTTGTGTGTTCTCAAGATGCAATCTGGAATTAGCTTTGTCAACGAAAATTATGAGCCAAAGCCTCGTCGGTCGATCGATCCCGCTGCCTTTACCTCACAGTCAATCCTCCCACCAAAGCCCTCAGGCATTCATTTACCACCAAAGTCCAAAACTCCTGCAAGTTATGCCATTAAAACTCGAAATCCCTCCTCCATTCAAAGCTATGAAGACCCAACACAACCAAACGCTTTACTCCACCAAAGCAGTAGTTCAGCCACCTCACCACTCAAATCACACCCTACCACAACCAACCAATGCACGGCTTATAATACCACAAGAAGATTAAATTATGAATTTAACTTAGAAGATCATATTAAAAAAACACGTCAAGCAGGTAAATATTTAAAACAAATTATACATGCTAAAGATTGCCCATTACCACAATGCACATTTGTTAATTGTTTACGTACAAAACAAATTTTATTACACGTAAATGAATGCCAATCCATCTATTGTCAAATCCCTGGTTGTCAAACCACGAAACGTTTATTAGATCATTCAAAAACATGTGAAAATTCATGGTATAAGATTAATGGTACAACCACTGCACAACAAGACTTTTGTTTATTATGTACCATTGCTTGTTGTGAAGAAAATAATCGTCAATTACATCAATTACCTATACCTTCTTCTTCATCATCATCAACAACTCCATTAACACGTCAGCCATCTTATTCCTATGAAGATACGGATACCTATAATATGAATGAAAAAGATGCAACTTTATTACCAATGATTAGTGATGAAATTATTGAATTTAGTCGTGTTCCTTTTCAATCATTTCCATCTTCATTATCACCACATCACAATAACAACTACAATAATAATAACAACAATGCGTCAGTCTTTAGTCCACGTGCAAAGACATATTCTGATTCTAATTTTGAAGTATCAAATGAACCAAATAAAAAACAAAGAAGTAAAAGTTGGGCTGTACCTTCTTCACCAAGCTTTCAGAATGGTAATAGTAGTAATAGTAATATAACAACAGGGAATAATAGTACACCTGTTCGAGGTATTACTAATACAAATATTATTAATACAACACCTTTTGGAACAACATCAGTTGGTTTATTATTCCCTCGACAGATTGATTCAGCTGCTTCCTCTTCAGTCTCATTACCTCATTCAGGAGTTATTGGCGGTGAAGCAGTTAATCAAATGACGTCAATCCTGGATCAATCAAGTTCTGAGATGGAGTATTAAGTCAAATTCTGCTTTTTCCTGGTCATTCAATTGCTATAAGGCAATCTTATCCCAATCTCCATTCATTTTTTTCTCTCACGCACGTCCAGCTGTTTGCCTTCTCTTTGCTTTTTTTGTTTTTGTTTCACCTACTTTCATTTCATTCCGCTCAT
>VFQN01006487.1_pt1 | contig 13309 bp, 10 predicted proteins | sample 3512371 | NCBI WGS metagenome assembly VFQN01 (sample SAMN10412370, study PRJNA504923) | tailings metagenome | isolation source: Replicate 2 from Balatoc abandoned mine | place: Philippines: Itogon, Benguet | collected 2017-08-28
AACTATGTGAAAAAGAATTGAAAAAAGAATTACGCAAAAAATCAATAATCGCACAAGTACTAAAAAATCATTCAAGCATTGCAATTTAAGCGCTTCAGGGACACAAATATCACAAAGACAGTAACTGATCAAATGCAACACGAAGGTCTGAAACCGTGAAGGAATAGAGAACAGTAAATCGGAGACAATCGCTTTTCGTATAGTACTATTCACTTCATCAAACCCGGGGTCTGCAATTGATTTCTTCAGTAATTCCTCATCTTGAGGCAAATAACATTTACTATTTCTTGTATCAATACCAATTTCACCCAAGTAAAACTTCTCAAGAAAACGGGTTATTTCTGAGGAATTTCTTGTTGCTACACTTAATTTACTCATTTCTATTGTGCAATATATTTCCCAGATACACCACATTCTGGTGATAGATTTTGGGGTGAAAATAAATAAAGTAAAGCCAATTTCATTGATGGTACTAGCGAAGGTAGTTTTCAACCAATCGGCGTTTCTAATTTCTTCACTATGCTGATTATTACTAAAGATATCTATCCACACAATAAGCTCATTTTTCCACTCATTCAGTCGTAAATCAGGGATTTTAGAGAGAAGGTGTCTGTAATTTGCTTTATCAAGTAATGTATAATACAATTCTAGAAAATTGTCCGACCAGGCATGTGAGATAAAGACATTCGCTTTCCCAGTGTAACAATCATTCTCATCTCTTGTTAAGTAGTCACAATACGAACATTGGAAATAATTGGTTGGACGTAAAATAAATACCTTGACAACATCTCCAGTGCTCATTCCTTTTGAAATTTTCGACTCCCCCACATCTAGTGATAAAACATTCAAGGAAACTCAATTTCACACCTGTTAAAAATATATTTCCTCTGCAACTCATGTCATGAACTCTCTCTTGAAGTCTCAAAGAAAATATGATCTCTTAATATCTTCTGTCTATTTCGTCCATCATCTATCTCTCTCATTTCTCTAAAATAAGATACTTTAGAAATAGAGAGCTCTCGTTAGAAGAGAACTAGCAGTTATAAGACCCACTAATAACTGCCTTTAGCGCGATGCAATGCAAGATCTACATAAGTTATGATGAGTTGGATGTTAAAATTTACCGTGAACAAATCTTGAAAGTTGTTGAGAAACTTAAGGAAAACAAATCCTTGCGATTTTGGCTCCCAGTACACCGAGATTCGCTTATTGGAAAGCAACCAACGGAAGAGGAGGTAGAAGAGAATGATGTTGACAGAAGTCAACTCTCAAATGATAGTAATGAGCAAGAAAGAAATGAAGGTGAAGATGGATTCATAACTGATGAAATGATCGCAGAATTAAATTCTGCTTCATTAGTGCTAATCATAATAACTAAGAACTATCAAACACGAGTGAACTCTTCAGAGCCATTTGATTCCTGTCGCTATGAATATGTTCAAACTTTAAGAAAGAAGAAGATGCTTATTCCTTTAATCTTTGATGAGGAAATGAGAGACTCTTCTCTTTGGGAAGATCGTTTTGGTTCCGGATTACTTGACTACTTGTCTCTTGATTTTACGATACCGTCAGTTTCCATTTCAAATTCTGTCTCCAATGCTGTCACCACCTTTTCTGAAACACGAGCTCAGAATGCAACTCGCATTTGGGATGGAAAATGCCAGTTATTAATGAACTGCATTAATAAACTTCTCTTCCTCAACACTGATACCTCAGAATCGAAAAGTAACAACGATCAAATTGAAGATAGCACGATAAAGACTTTGCGAGAGGGAGTTGCGTTTGTGAATGAAGTCTTGAGCAATGAGTTAAATGCTTCAGAGAGTTGTGATCTGTGTCCTATCCATCTTCAACACCGTTATCAGCTCTATGACACAGACTGTCGTCGACCAATATGTTTGCTTTGTCATGCAACTGAACACCAAGGGCATAATTGTACAACAATTCCAACAATCATTCAATACCTGAAACAAGAGAGACATGTGCCAAACAGTAATTCTCTCAGTAAACACATTTATCAGACAGAGAGCAGGATAAAGCAATTAAATAATCAACTTGCCGCTTTAGAAGAAGATAGACAGAAGCAGATTCGTCAATTGCAAGACCAATTTCAACTGTTTCAGCAACAGATACAGGAAAAGCATTTATCACTGAAGGCAACTTTTGAAGAGGATGCAAACATTCAAAAATCGTTACTTACTAATCAATTACAAGTGCTATTAGAAATAAAGAAAACCTTAGGAAAACATTTATCGGAACAGGAAATTCATTATCATGTCTCATCTTCGTTCTCTCAATCAATTAAATATTTATTTGCCGCTTTACAAGTGGAAGATGATTTAAAAGAAATTGAAGAACGAAAACGTCCTTACGATATGATCGTACCATTACAAACAATAGAGAACAAACGACGTGTGAGTATCTTCGATCCGCTTGTTCCTACGGCAGAGAAGGTAGAAGAGAAAGTTTTTCTTCCAACTCCGATTAATCCAAAGGAGTCATTATATTTTCTAAATCGCATTCAATCATTGGGAAATCAGATTAATTTGGCAGAGAAAATAGCTGAGCTGTTTCAACGTCATCAACAATTAATAAAATTTCTGCAAACTGAGGTATTACAACTTCCAGCGAATTTCTCCATCTCTTATCAGGCGCCATTAGAACATAATTTTCCTTCCATGATAGAATCCTACGAGAGTTATCAAAAAGCGAAACTAATCGAGGAAGAAAATCATAAAAAACGATACAAAGATACCGATCGCTCTCACGATTCCCAAGAAAATAACTTTTTATTTGCAACAGATAGTGAGTTTTCTATAGTAGATTATATCGAGATTGTTTACGTGAAGTTCTTGCAAGAGTTGATCCTCTGGCTAATTTCTGAGTTGTCTTTGCCACCTTCCATTACCCTTCCTTCACCGCGGATACAATCACAGGAAGATAAAGCAAAATCTTTGCGGACAAGAAAACCACCGACTCCACCTCCTTCCATCCTACCTTTGCCTGCTTCCCCTTCGTCACGACTGCTCGTCGCCTTGCAATTACTTTGGCTTAATAATCGAAGTATCTCAATAAGTCCACTTCAGTCTAATGATATTACTTACACTGTGCGGAATAGTGAAGTTTATCTTCATCCTGATAGTTGTTCCCTTAATATTCGATTTAAGCAGTTTCCTGTGGACCATCAGCTACAACTTGACTATGATGACAAATTTCTCATGAAACAGATGATTGCTATGCTATTCCCACAATCGAGGATTCTTTCTCCGATAAAAGACGCTGAGTTGGTACTATCTCTGATGGAAATGCTTCCTCTCTCAACTTCCCCGCCTGGATCTATTCAGGCTCCTTTTCAACTCCTCTATAGAGGAAGTGAAAATGGAATGATGATTGACACAATCAAGAGGAGTATACATTGCCAATCTCATATCATTATTCTAATGAAATGTTTAGATGGGAATGTGTTTGGAGGCTACACCTCAGTTGGTTGGAAGGGAGTGGTGAATTTTTCCGGAGCGGGTTCGATGGAAGAGAAAAGCAATCCTCTTTCATCTTTTAATTATGACGATGAAGCTTTTTTGTTCAGCTTAAAAAATCCATTCGACATTCCCCCAATTAAGTTTCCGGTAGCACAAGCTGAATTTGCAGTGAAAGAGGATTTGGAAGGTCGCTATGGATTTATTTTTGGTCAAACATTAGATATGTATTTGGATCAAAATTTCTTGGTTTATTTCCATCATTTACAAACTTATCATCATCCTTTAATGAATAATACTTACCGCGGAAGTGAAATGATCATCAACATTCCAAGTTTCTTGAAGTATAATCATATTGGAGTAAATACCGGTCAAGGAGGGAATAATAAAGGAAATTTGATTTTTACTGGAAAGTATACGGGAAATAGTTTGGTGGAATTAGAAGTTTGGAAGATAGCTCGTTAGCAGCGTTTTATCGTAATGGAAAATTGAAGCAAACCGAACCTTCGAAAGCCGATTTCTCCGAAGATTGCTTCGTGCGGCGCAATGCTTTGCATTTCATTTCTCAGTGATCATTTATGGTATGGTAACGTGCAAATTATTTTACAAAGTCGACGAAGAATAATTAAACTTGATTTTCAAGTTGACTTAGCATATACTCCTTTATGGCAGTCTCAAAGTAACTTCTCATAGAACGACATCCAACTATTGCTTGTTGTAACAATTCTTCCACTAAATTTAATTGACATCGATGATTACATTCCATAAAAATAACTTCTTCACTTTTCCCTTTCATTACTAATGGTAAGTAAATCGTATTTTCATTACCAAATATTTCTAATTGATTTAAATCAGTAATAATTTGTGAATTATGGTAAAGATATCCAACAGAACAAGCAACAAAGGAATCATACATCGATATACCAGCAGTCATTAATGCAAGATAAATTGCGTTGACAACAGTACAAAAGACAGACCTAACAAAGAGAAAGATAAGTAAGTTGAGAACGAAAAGAAAAGGAATCAATCAATTTACTTACCCATCATTCTCTAAAATATGAACAGTAATTTGTATTTCTGATTTTGGATATAAATCTAACATTACAATTGATTCTAATACTTCTGTTATATTATGTTCCATTTCAATGACGCGACGATCACCCTATATACCAACATTGAATCATTAACAGTCACTGATAGTTTTTTTTTTCAGTTTGTCACTTACCGGCTTTCGAACCTTTCTTTCACGGCCTGAAGAGAATGGTGCAAAGAGTACCTTCGTTGTAATGATACACTTTTCGTCATTACCATCAGATTTCTTTCTAATTTCTTGTGGACCATTTAATATGACTAATACTTTATTTAATCCATGCTCTAAATATGCAGAACCATCTGCCTTTGGTATTAATCCTATATTATGTTTCAATTTACGAATTTGATCAAATTGACGTCCATCAATTCTTAAATTAGCTAATTCTAAAATCTCTTGATTTTGCATCTGTTCTGTCGTATCTCTCTCAAGTGCTCTCAGCAGAAACAACAAAAACAAGTACAACTCCCAATCAATCAAAGCCTCTCTTCTTTATTTGAAGACTCATTTTTGACATACATTCAATTTACTTTTTTTATTTAATTAAAAGTTAAAAAGTATCAGCCAGTCAGTTGAAATCAAATTAATTTTCACTTTTCCCAAACATTACAGAGAAGCAAAACTTCAATTCATAATGTTATTAAAGAAAGATACAAAATCTTTATTCAAAAATGCAAAGAAATAAAAAATGTGTTGAAAAATTGGAAATTTTATTTTTCATAGGGTAGATTATATAGTAGAGGAGAGTTAGAGATGAAGTGTAAAACTTCTAAAAATGAAATAAAATATAATGATAACTCCAGATTCAATTAATGCAAAAAATAACGTTGAGACATTGGAATGACCTGAGCAGGTTCACAAGTAATAATTTTACCATCTGCTCTCACAGTATATGTTTCAGGATCAACTGTAACATTTGGCATGGCATCATTGTACTTCATATCTTGTTTACTGATGGTGCGCACATTGCGGATAGGATAGATAGTCTTTGCTAACCCATATTCCTTAAATTTTTGGCTTTGATAACATCTTTGTGAAACAAATGCAAGAGATGTAGCACTCGCAGCTTTTCCTTTTGCCGCATACATTGGACGAGAAAGAATAGGCTGTGGTGTCGGGATAGAAGCATTAGGATCCCCCATCTGAGCCCAAACAATCTGGCCACCTTTAATAATTAATTCAGGTTTAACACCAAAGAACGCAGGATTCCATAAAACTAAATCAGCTAATTTTCCTACCTCAATGGAACCAATAATATCCGAAATGCCATGTGCAATACATGAATTAATAGTATATTTTGCGATGTAACGTTTCACACGATAATTATCAGTTTTCATATTCTTATGACTTACTGGGAATAAACCTTGACTCAAATATTCTTGATCTGATTGTTCATCTTCTGGTAATTGTCCGAATTGTCGTTTCATTTTATCAGCCGTTTGCCAAGTGCGCGTAATTACTTCACCAACACGTCCCATTGCTTGTGAATCTGATGTTATCATACTAATTGCACCCATATCATGAAGAATATCCTCCGCAGCAACTGTTTCTTGACGAATTCTAGATTCAGCAAATGCAATATCCTCAGGAATGGAATTATCTAAATGATGACAAACCATTAACATATCTAAATGCTCATCCATAGTATTCACCGTGAGAGGACGAGTAGGATTAGTGCTCCTATCATGGAAGGTGACGAAAGAAAACTCGACACTGATAGATAAACTTACGATGGTAAGACATTTGGCAAGGAAACAACTGTAATAATATCAGGTGCATGACCACCACTACGAAGAGTAATGAGCGATTTTGAGAAAGAAAAGAATAAGGATAGCTTACCCTGCACCTTCAGTATGGTAAGTATGAATTGTTCTTCCTTTAAAAGCTGCAATCGTCTGTTCAACACATGATGATTCATTTAATGTATCAGTATGTATAGTAACTTGAATATCTTCAAGATCAGCAATTTTCAAACAATTATCAATTGCAGCAGGTGTTGTACCCCAATCTTCATGTAATTTTAAACCAATTGCACCAGCTTCAATAATCTCATATAATCCATCAAAAGTTGATGTATTTCCTTTACCAGTAAATCCAAAATTCATCGGAAATTCATCAGTTGCTTGTAACATCATTTTCATATGCCATGGAGAAGGTGTACATGTAGTAGCTGAAGTTCCGGTTGATGGACCTGTACCACCTCCAATGAGTGTAGTTAAGCCTGCTGCAATAGCTTCATCACAGATCTGTGGACAAATAAAATGGACATGTGTATCTAAACCACCTGCAGTAAGAATTAATCCTTCACCTGCAATAACATCAGTATTCACACCACAAATCATATTAGTTGTGACTCCATCCATAATATCAGGGTTACCCGCTTTACCTATACCAATAATTTTCCCATCTTTAATACCAACGTCAGCTTTAAAGATCCCAGTATAATCAACAATCAATGCATTCGTGATAACAGTATCTAATTGATTTAAAGTTGATATAGTTGTTGCTTGTCCCATACCTTCACGTAATACTTTACCACCACCAAATTTACATTCATCACCATAAATTGTATAATCTTTTTCAACACGGATATATAACTCGCTATCTGCTAATCGAATAATATCACCAGTAGTTGGACCATACATACGTGAATAAATTTCTCGTCGTATAGGTAATCCATGATACAAAGTAGTGGTAGTAGTGGTGGTAGAGGAAGTTCTTTCGCCTTTTCCTTCATTAAATGTATCAGATTTACGTTTCCTACCATCATTTCTTGGTGTAAGTTCTTTATGTTTAAATCCTTTCTCTAATAATGACTTAATAATATTTTCTAAATCGATTGGATTGTCAGTAACTCTCCCATTGACTAAATCATTGCCACCACGAATAATTTTATGACCACCAATCGAAACTAATGAGACAATCTTCCTTTCACCAGGTTCAAAGCGAATTGAAGTTCCTGCCGCTCTATGAGAAGAGAAGAGGAGATGAAGATCATGATAGACACAATCAAAAGAGAGAGTAAATCCTTACATATTAAGTCGTTTCCCATAGGCGACTCTTCGATCAAATTCAAGATATGGATTTGTTTCAATGAAGTTATAGTGAGATCCTACTTGAATAGGACGATCTGCTGTATTAAAAACTTCGATTTCAGCATATTCTCGTCCTTGGTTGATTAATACTGGAGCGGAGAGAGTAATCAATTCTCCTGGTATCAGTCCTTCCTCTGGGTGAGGTTGAAAGGCGGTTAAGTCAGGGACAGGAAGAAAAGATCCTTTCAGAGCTAGCTCAAGATTGCCATTCTCCTTTGCGATTGGATGATGAATAGTTACGAGTTTTGTGCCATCAGGGAAAGTTGCTTCAATCTAATTCAAAGTGTAAGTAACAGTCCAAGTACCTCGAAATGAATTCAAATTACCTGTACTTCATCAAGCACACTTTCAACACCTATTCAAAAAAAAGAATAACTCACAGAAATTCAGTTAATGCTATAGGAAAACTTACCGGGTATAACTTGTCTCCGTCCAAGCATATTTCGTCCCTCATTCATGAGTTGAGCGACAGAGTAAGAACCAGTTCGAGCCAATTGAACAATCTGACTAGCTAATAAACCAATAGCTTCAGGAATATTTAATCGAATTCCATTTGCTAATCGTTTTTGTGCAATACTACCAATATTCAGTAATAAAGTCTTTTCAATTTCTCTATTGGTCAGCTTCATATTCCAAGATCTTCAGTAAAAATTCCAATCAGAAAATCACAATAAGAATTGATTTCTATGGTGAAAAGTTCTGTGAACCCAAGATGGAGTGGGAGAGATCTTTGTTTTGAAACGAAGTTGGATGTCACAACTACGCAATTCACTTCGTCATGAGTTCAAGCAATCTTTATTTGCATGATTTGGGGCATTCAACGAGCTTTAGGAATTTGGGGAAAAGCGCTTTTCAAAATTTAGGAGAAGTGCGTTCTTCTACTGAAGATCGATCGTCTTTGAATTATCAGAAAGATCCAAGATGACTTTGGGATTACCTTCCCGCTTTTTCACGTTTAGCCTCGTATTGCTATTGTTGGAGAAGACTGTGTCTCTATATTCCTCCCTGTTGGGACCACACAACATTTCTGATGTGACACTCTCTGGATTTTCTTCTGGAGGTTTTATGACAGTGCAGTTTCATGTTGCTCATTCTTCCATCATCAAAGGGGCAGCCGCTTTTGCTGGTGTAAGTGTTTTGATGCTCATTTTTGAACCAATTTGATTCAAAATTGATTAGGGTCCGTACTACTGTGCCCAGGGCAATGGAACTAAATTGGCAACAGATTGCTCATTCTTTACAAAGAATGGTCCAGATTTAAACAAACTAATAGAATATACAAAGCAGTTTGAATCTGAAGGAAAGATTGATCCAACTTCCAACTTATATGATGATCAGATCTTCGTTTGGGTGGGATCAAAGGATACCTTTGTTGGTCCGACTGTTTCCATATCCCTTGAAGATTACTATCGCAACTTTGTCGATGGTAGTCGACTGAAATACGACCATACATTTCCTGCTCAACATACTATGCCTACGCTCGATTATGGCGTAGAATGTACGAAACTGAGACCTCCAGCTATCGGGAAATGCAATTATGATGGAGCGGGCGAAGTCCTTCAACATTTGATCGGTCCATTAGTAGATGCTGGGCAACCAATACCTAAAAATCTCATGGAGTTCGATCAAACTCCTTATTTCCCGACTGATAACGATCGTCACTCTTTAGGCGATAAAGGGTTCATTTATGTTCCATCCTCTTGTCAAGATAGTCGAACCTCTTGTCACTTGCACATTTCGTTCCATGGATGTACACAAACAGAGTTAACCTGTGGGCTGATAAAACAGGATATAATAGATGGGCGGAAAGTAACAACATCATCGTTCTATATCCGAATGCAGCCAATTCTCTAGATCCTTTAAATCCTATGGGGTAAGTTATCGATCTTCCCTTTCACACATCATTGATATTCTTTCTACAGGTGTTGGGATTGTACAGGGTATTCAGGTTCTGATTATATTTTACAAAGTGGTGCACAGATCCGATTTATTCGTAGTTTAATAACAGAGATCGCAGGTTTTTAGCTATTTTCAGTTTTTTGAACTTCTTTTGATGATTGGTATCGATCTTTGTATTTTCTACTTGATGTGGCTTTTGCTTCAATTGTTATCACTAATAACAGAAAAATCGTTAAAAGTAACTTTTTGATATCTTTTCATTCTTAGCATTTCAAAAAGTGTTCATACTTTTACTCTTATCCCTCAAAAAGCTAATGAGCAAAATACGATGTTTATCTTACAATTTCTTCAAAAATCTATAAATGTTATAGTTTAAGAATATAATCAATTGCTTCAACAATAGAATCACAAACATGATTGGCTGGATGCTCATGATCATTCTCTTTACCATGTGATGGAAATAAACCAGTCTTCACTAAAATAGAATGCCAATGATCACCTGCTGCATTAGCACCTTGTATATCTGATTTAGGATTATCCCCAACACCAAAGAATTGTAATGGTGGATGATCATACCCTAACTTCTCACTTTGTTTATGTAACATATCTTCAGCATATCGATATTGTATATCAAATGGTTTACCATAATATGTCATTTGTAATGGAATTCGATGATATAATTGGAATAAATGACGAAAGGATTCAACAAATGCACCTTGTGTATATCGTGGATGAGGGTAATCGGTAGCATAGACAATATCTGCATTACAAGCGAAAAGGGGAATCTTTTGAAACTTTTTATGATGATGTTCAAGGTTATTAGGATCAGTAGGACTTGGAACGGTGGTCTTTTCTTCGCCTATTAGAAGATCGCTCAGTACTTGCATATCTAAAGTCCAATCAACTGGATCATCGAATATGAAGGCAGCTTCAATAGGAGGAAGAGGATTCCGAGGAGCATGAGGATTATGATGTTTTCTTGTAGGTAAAATACCAGGACTATTCTCAAAAATGAATTGACTATCATAAATCTTTTGAAATCCATAAGATCTTGCAACTTCTAAACAGGAAGGTTTACCAAGTACTAATATTGGTGAATTACCATATTTGGAAACTAATGATTGGTAAGGTGTATGACATTGTAATACTTGTTCAACTTCAATTGGAATATCTAATTTATGAGTTAATAATTCTGCTTTTTCACTTTCGATGATTCCACCACCATTTGTAATAAAAATAAATGGAACTTTCTCTTGAACTAAACGACTTATTGCTTCCTTTGCACCAGGAATTACTTTTCCTCCTTTCAAAACTACACCATCAATATCAAGAGCAATTGCTTTGCGTGCCATGATGGATGTTCGGGTGCAAGCTCGAACTAATAATAATAGAACGATCGTTTTCGTCGTTTAAATCGTACTGCGCAAAAACTCGTAACGACTTTGTTAAGTATTCGAAGCTTCCAATGATATCGAGCTGTTGGGTTCTCCTTGTTGTATTATTTTTAGGATTCCTTCCTATTTTTGTTGAAAGTGTTGGATATCAAAGTATTCTTCCACCTGGTTGCGATTCTGCTGCTGCTTTACAATGTGAATATGAATTCCTTTTATGCAAATTATTTCACGGTAAATTTTTTTTTCTTCTTTTTATCATGCTTCTTCTTTGAATAAATGAATACATTCATGATTTAGGTCCTGCCAATGATCAAGCAACACTTTGCTATTGTGCAGGAGTTTTCTATGGTTCTTGTCTTCGTCTAGCTGGGGTAAGTTCGCTTTCGTCTCTTTATTTACTCGCTTTTTAATCCCTTTTAGTGTGAAACAGCTAAAGAGGTTGGACCTCTTACCAATCATGAAATTTATATGAAAACTTGTGTTAATTTTATTATGACATATAATTGTTCAAATTCATTAATTTGTGCAATTAATTGTGCTTCCAATGCTTCGATTGATTTATCTACAACCAAAATTATACCTTTTAATAATTATGGTACCAATTATTTAAGAGTTAGAACTTGTTTATATAAAGTACAAAGTCAACAATTAAGTAGATATTCAACTATTCAACAATCATTTTGTGGTAGTATTAATGAATTTCAAGTTTGTTCACGTTGGATTCCACCATCTACTTATGTACCAGTTGCACTACCTATAGAAACAACTTATATTGAGATTGATTCTTGTACGGTTAGTGGATCGACATACTCCTGTCCGGCTCTGAATTTAGCAAAACGAGTATATGGGAATAGTTATCTCTTTCCGAGATCGTTTGATGTGAGTCCAACGAATGGATCAACTTGCACCTCGAATGGTAAGATCTTTTCTTTTATCTCTCCTCGTGAGATCTTTATCTAACAATGATATTACATGATTAGATGATTGTTTAGGAAGTTTTTGTGATTTTAATTTTCATCCTTCAATTTGTTCACCAAAGACTATTCAACAAGTAAGAAAAATGTTTCAACAAGCCCTCTTTATTTTTGAAACTCATTTTTTGCAGGCTCTTGGTCCAGGTGCAAACTATTTTTCGAACAAATAATAAAAATTTTCACTCAGTCAAAGTGTTTTGTTGCATTATCTACAATAACACCTCAAAGATAAGATAGAATTTTGCCTAATCAGTTTAATTTTTATACTAGTACAAACAAAGAAGAAAATAATTTCCTAAACAAAAAGTACAACCAAAGAAAAGAAAAGAAAAGAAAATTACTTTGCGCAAAAGAGAGAGAGAGTCAAAGGGAAATCTGCTTTCAATTTTCTCAACCAAATTTAATAAAGAGAAAATTGAAAAGCAATTTGAAAAACAAAAAATTCAACCGAATTAAGCAAATGTTTAGTATAAATAATTCACTCACTAATCTTATTCATTCAAAATGACTACACCGACTTCGAAGTATAAGATTGCTATCATTTACCTTTATCATAAAAAGAGGTGAAAGCAATACGAATAAAACAGAAGGAGAAAGAAAAAGAAAAAAAACAGAAACAGAAACAGAAAAACAAAAAACTAAAAAGAGGGAAAGAAGTCCTCTTTGGCCTTCTATTCTTCTATTCTTCTTACAGCATCTTACAACGATATATCACCAGAAAATTCATGTGGTTGTGGTTTTGTTGCTATACTCATATAATTATCCATTGATGGATGATGGGGACTATCATCTTGATTTTCAACATTAATCCCTTCTCGAATCTTTTCATCTTGATTTGTTTGGTGATGATGATGCTGTTGTTGTTGAAAATGATGTTGATCATTCGATTGACTTCGACTTATATTACGATAATCTTGTGCAAATTCTGCTGCAGAGATCGCTGCTCTTCTCTTTAAAACTACTCCACGAGGATTATCAATACTTGTTAATCCTAATCGAGGGACTTTACCACGTTGATTGCGATTTACATGAATTCTCTTATGAGAAGATGCGGAATTTCGCATTGCAACTAATTTCTTCGTTCTTTCATCAAGTGGACCTGTAGCATTCGATTGTTGTCTCTTAAATAGATTACCTCTAAACGATTCCTGTTCATCAATTGTCGGGAGACGCAATGGTGCAAGTCCTCCTTCACCAGGTCTGAAACGATCCTGGCTGTGGTTAGAGCCAGACCAATGATCCGGAAACTCACTTGCAGAATAATCGAAAGACTGATTCGCTGGAATGTTATTATCCACCGAACCACTCTCTTCCACGTCCACCGTGTACTGCACCGAGTTCATCAGCTCTTGAGCCAACTTATCTACGATCCCATTCTGCT
>VFQN01006488.1_pt1 | contig 13308 bp, 14 predicted proteins | sample 3512371 | NCBI WGS metagenome assembly VFQN01 (sample SAMN10412370, study PRJNA504923) | tailings metagenome | isolation source: Replicate 2 from Balatoc abandoned mine | place: Philippines: Itogon, Benguet | collected 2017-08-28
CTCCGGCCGCATCATCTTCAGGAGCATCATGAGGCCCGCCAGCGCGACGCTGGCGATCAGCTGGGTCTGCAGATTGATCGGGAGCGTGATCAGCAAGATGACGCCGGCCGAGGCCATCGCCCAGAAAGCGACAACGATGAGCTTGCCCATACTTTCTCTTCCACTGGAACCGCGGCTCACCCCCGAGAGCCTGGTTTCGATTAACGAAGGTGTCCTTTCCAAGCGGCATGACGTTGCGGCATGCTTTCCCCCTTTTAACGGTCCCGCGACAGATGACGAACGCGAAACCGGCTGCATGGATGCGATAGCGTCAACAATGGGTAAACGAAGTCTCGCCTCATCTGTCGATCGCCCTCGGTGGCGCGGGCACGATCACGCCGGGTTCGCGAGGCATCACCGGCGGCGAAGGCACCACCACTTGCGAAGCGCGTGGCGATACGACCGGCGGTGCTCCTCCTGACTCGGAAAGTGCCGGCGGTGGCGGCACCCGAGGCCCGGTGGGTTCCGGCTGCACCGGAGGGGCGACCACTGCTTGCGGCTGCCGCGCACGCGCGACCGGCGTCGCGGCGGGCGGCTGCGTTATGACGGTCTCGTACCGTGTTTCGGAAAGCGGGTAGATTTCGTTGCCGGGCTTGCCGAGGCCTTCAGGCAGAGGCGGCGCATCCCCGTACGGGTTCCATCCTCGATCGGAGAAGAAGGCGGCGACGGTGTAGCCATACATGACGGAAAGCAGTTGCTGTTCCGTGGCGCCCGACTGGCAAAGCCTCAACCTTATGTCGATCTGGCCCTTGTTGTTGCCTACCGCGGGCGAACCCCGAAGATTCTGCCATCCATAGAGGCAGAGATCCGAGCCGCCCTTGCGGCCCACGGCATAGCCGAAAGGCCCGTAGCGGTTCTGGACGTAGTAGGGCGACCTCGCCATGGCAACACCCGGCAGAGCAGCCCGCATTTCAGCTATGACATTGACGGGCGTCATCGACTGGATCGAAAGGCTGCTCAAGCCGGCCCCGGCTCTCTCGACCGGTCCGAAAAGGCGGACGCGCAGATTGTTCTGGCCGGCAGCCTGGGAGTTCGTCGCCAGCGCGATGTCCTGTTGGGTCGCATTGGTGAAACGCCGTTCGATGATGCCGACGATCGTGGGGCCTCCCGGCGGCGGCAGGACAAATGCGTTCTCGAGCGGGACGCTGCGATTCGTGGATGCCGTATGGATCGGCTCGCCGCCCGAGCAGGCGGCAAGAAACGACAGGCCCGACACCAGGATCACACGTTTCCCGATGCTCTGTCCTTGGTGAGGCACCGCCACGATGCGGGCCACGGCCAGTAGCAAATCACGCCCACACATTCTTGATCGCATAAGAGATTCGTTTGAATCGAAGAAGGGCGCTTCGAAAAAAATAACAGTTTATTCACCATGGGTTTGAACGCCGGGCCGCCACCCGCGCCTCGTCGATCTGGTGATCGGCTCTTCGTTCGGCTGGTTCAAACAGACCTCGCGATGCTGCGCGGCAGGGCGATTGGGGCATTCCATGTCGGCGAGCCTCGGCTGGGCAAAGGTCCCTGGCCGAACAACGAGGGGCGGGAGGCTTCAGGGCTCTCCTGTCAGTTCCGCGTCGAGGGCCGACGCGAGGTCGAAGAACCGCCGGCGCACCTCTCGAGAATGGGGGTTGGCCTGTTCGATGGCGTGGAAAACCTCTGCCGCGTCGTGGCGAACCATGCCTACGGCCTGCATGATGAGGTCGAAGCTGCGCGTGGTCATCGTGGTCGGCAAGGGCTCCATCCGCACCAGAAGCTTGGCGATGAGATGCGTCAAGCCCTGAGCCGCTGCGACTTCGCGGTCATGAGCTTCCGGCGTCGTGACGATCACATCGAGGCCGAGGTGCCTTCTGAGAAAAGCGATGACGCGCCAGCTTCGACTGCCGCGGACCGGGCAGACTGCGATCTTGAGACCGGCGATTCCATGGGATGCACTCTGTGGGCCGAACAGAGGGTGCGTGGCGATGACGTCCACATTCTCCGGCAGCCTGTCCTTCATGATCCGGGCCGGTGTAGACTTTACGGATCCGACATCGAGAACGAGGGCGCCCGGCGGTATATGGGGCGCGATGGCAGCCACTGTTTCTTCGATGCGATCGACCGGCATCGCAAGAACGATGATCGAATTGCGAGCGACGGTCTCCAGTTCAGCGAATACGACGTCCTCGAAGCCTGGGGCGTCCATCGCAGAGGGGGCTGGATCGTAAACGCGGAGTTGGAAGTACGGCCGAAGATGACGCGCGATCAGTCGGCCAAAAGCGCCGAAACCGACGATGCCGAGAGTTGGAAGTGGGTTGCTCGCCCGAAACATACCTGGCCTCTGCTCGATGCGCGAAGCCAGGGAAGGGAAGTCGGACTCAACCGCTGGCGACGCAGCGGTTGAAAGATGACGAAACACCCCGCCGCTAATGTAGCGGCGCGTAATACAGGCCCGATTGGTGCAGCGAGGTCGTCATGCCGACTCTATGCCAAGAGCCGGTTGCGCTGTCAATCGATCGCGTGATCCGGCTGACACCACGTCGGTGAAGCGGCCGCGCGACATCCGGGCGCCTCTTCTACGGGCTGGAAGAACTTGTGTTCGGTGGCGACGACGCTCCTACCTAGCCAGAGTTCGCGGCGTGGCCGATTTCCATGTGTCGGCCTGTCAATGCTTCTCCGCCGCCACCCGGCTTACCAGCCGTCCGAGACGGGCGATGCCTTCCGCCGTCGCATGCTCGTCGGCCAGCGAGAAGCTCAGCCGGATAGTATTGGCGCCCGAGCCGTCGGCGTGGAAAGCCTTGCCTGGCACGAAGGCGACCTTCTCGGTCTCGATCGCGCGGGCCAGCAGTGCCGCGCCGTCCATGCCTTCGGGAAGCGTGACCCAGATGAACATGCCGCCTTCCGGCTTGGTCCAACTCGTACCCAGAGGCATGTGCCTGGCCAGGGCATCGAGCACGAGGTCGCGTCGCCGGCGATAGGTGTCGCGCAGCCGCGCTGTGTGGGCATCGTAGTGGTCCACCGCGACCTTGTGCATGACGACCTGGTTGATGGTCGGGCTGTGCAGGTCGGATGCCTGCTTCATGAGCACCAGCTTGCGGATAACGGGCGCTGCCGCGCAGACCCAGCCCATGCGAAGCCCGGGCGACAGGGTCTTGGAGAAGGTGCCGCAATAGATGGTGCGGGCGTTGTCGATGCCGCCGCTGCGTTCGATGTCGAGCGCCAGGATTGGAGGCACCGGCTGGCCGTCGTAACGCAGCGCTTGATAGGCTGCATCCTCGATCAGCGGAATATCCAGTTCAGCCGTCAGGTCGAGCAGGCGCTCCCGGGCGGCGCGATCGATCGTCTCTCCGGTTGGGTTGGAGAATTCCGGCGTGAGATAGGCAAGGGCGACCCGCCCGCCGGCACTCTTCGCAGCTTCGCGATAGGCATCGGGCGTCATGTTGCCGCCTTCGGGCGCCAGCCGGTCGTAGCGCGGCTCATAGGCGTTGAAGGCCTGGAGCGCACCAAGATAGGTCGGTCGCGCCACCAGCGCCGTGTCGCCGGGCGACAGGAACAGCTTGCCAAGATAGTCGAGCGCCTGCTGCGATCCGGAAACGAGCAGGATGTTTTCCGCCGAACAGGAAACGCCGAGGCCGGCCATATGGTCGACGAGCCATTGGCGCAGCGGCAAGTAACCTTCACTGACCGAATACTGCAGGGCGGCACCGGCTCCGTCTCCGGAAAGCACGCTTTCATAGGCCTCGCGGAACGCGTCGTTGGGGAAGAGCTTGGGGTCGGGAATGCCGCCGGCAAAGGAGATGATGTCAGGCTGGTCGAGCAGCTTCAGCAGTTCCCGGATCTCCGATGCACGCATGCGTTCGGCGCGTGCGGCGAATTTGTCTTCCCAGCTGGACACGATTTTCCTCTTTGCCTCTTGGGTGGTTTCCTCGTGCGGCACAGAACGCTCGCAGCGGCGTTATGTCAATGATGCTGACCTAAAGAAGCATTCCTCCAGAGCCGTTTTGTGCCGGGCGCCGTTGGAACCCCTCCGACGCTGGAGACCGGGCCAGACGTAAGCCATCCGTATGCCCGGTTCTCGCACACTTCATCAGGGTGAAGAGGAGCCCCCGGCATCGCGTCGCGCTCGCAGCATGGTGCCCGATCTGGTATGAAAACGTTAGAAGATCTGGGCTGCCGCGGCGGGCAGGTTCGACGGGTGGAGCGCGCCGTGATTGTAATACGACGGTCAAGCAGCGGAGGACGCGCCATCACGGCCAGCGCGATGGTGTCGCACCATGACCATGCCCTCACCGAAACTCGTTTTGGCAGCCGTCGCCGGCACACTCTTCTACCTTGGGCTGGCAGTTCTCGGATGGGGTGGTCCGGCTGCCTTCTTCTCTCACCCAGCGCTGGTGGCGCTTTCGATCGTTTTTCTTGTTCTGACTGTCGTCTCCTTGTTCTCCGGCGGCAATATCAGTTCCGGCGTGCGCGAGGATCGCGGCAACCGCTGGGTGCTGGTCATCTTCTCGGTGTTCGGGTTGCTGAGCGGATACCTGCCTGCCTACACCGACCGCATCGATTTCCTGACTGTGGGTGGCGACGCCGTCCGCTGGGTGGGCGTCTTGCTTGCGGTGGTGGGCGGCGCCCTACGCATCTGGCCGGTTTTCGTGCTCGGCCGTCGCTTCAGCGGACTGGTCGCCATCCAGGAAGGGCATCGCCTGGTCACGACCGGTGTCTACGCCGTCATCCGCCATCCCAGCTATCTCGGCATGATCGTCTTGTCGCTCGGCTGGGCGATCGCCTTCCGCTCTGGTGTCGGTGTCCTGCTGGTGTTGCTCCTCCTGTGGCCGCTGATCGCGCGCATCCGCGCGGAGGATGCACTGCTGCATGAAACGTTCGGTGCCGAATATGAAGCCTATCGGGCCCGCACCTCGCGCCTGATCCCCGGGCTCTACTGACGTCGTTTCGAGGCATCTTTTTCATGTAACTCATCGGTTGCATGAAGAGCATCTGTTCGCTATTGTCTGTCCATGCAGCTCGACCTTCTGTTCCAGGCTCTTTCGGACACGACACGCCGGCGCCTCATGGACGAACTCGCCGAGCGCGACGGACAGACACTGTTCGAGCTGCATGTGCGCATGATCACCTGGCACGGCGCGAGCCTGTCGCGCCAGGCCCTGTCGAAGCACCTGGCCATGCTTGAGGTGGCCGGTCTGGTGCGCACCGAGTGGCAGTGGCGCAGCAAGCATCATTTCCTTGAGAGGGCGCCCATCCGGGAGGCCTGGACGACGTGGCTGGGCGCATTCGCCGGGGCCGACGAGACGAAAAGGACAAAGACTGATGAAGATCGGACTGACCAGCATATTGGTGGATGACCAGGAGAAGGCACTGCGTTTCTACACGCAGGTGCTGGGTTTCCAGCCGAAGATGGATGTGCCATTGGGCGAACATCGGTGGCTGACCGTGGTGTCGGCCGACGAACCAGACGGCGTCCAACTGGTGCTGGAGCCGGATGCGCATCCCGCGGCGAAGCCGTTCAAGGAGGCGCTCGTCGCCGACGGAATTCCCTATACGTCCTTCAGCGTAACGGACATTCATGCGGAACATCGACGGCTCGCCGCGCTCGGCGTGAACTTCAGCCAGCCGCCCGTCGTGATGGGGCCGGTCACCACCGCCGTGTTCGACGACACCTGCGGCAATCTCATCCAGATCGCGCAGACCCACTGAGGCGCCCCACACTTCGAACTGCCCGGCACGCGCGAAGTGAAAAAGCGCGGAAACGTCGCTTGACCCTCCACTCGGTGGAGACGGTAAAGCGTGGTCATGAGCGAAAAAATGTACACCATCGGCGAGCTTTCGAAGCTCAGCGGCGTCTCCGTCCGTCGCATCCGGTTCTATGCGGATAAGGGCCTGTTGCCGCCCTCGACGCGAACCTTCAGCGGATACCGCGTGTTTTCCGAGGCGGATGCCGCAAGGCTCGACCTCATACGAGCATTGCGGGAGGCCGGCGTCGGCCTCGGGATCATCAAGAAGGTCCTATCGCGGCGGCTCTCGCTTTCGGAAGTCCTCGAGATGCGTCTCGAAACCCTCGAGTCCGAGATCGCTTCGCAGCGCCGTATCGCCGCCGTGCTGCGCGCAACGCTCAAGATCCCGAACCCGACCGAACCCGACCTAAGGAGATTGTGGACAATGACGACCCTTTCCAACACCCAGTTCCGGGCAATGATCGAGCGTTTCTTCGACAAGGCAGCGGAAGGCGCCGAGATCTCCGATGCGTGGCGGCGGCAGATGATCGACGCCGGCACGGCCGAACTGCCCGACGATCCGACGGCCGAACAGATCGATGCTTGGAACGAGATAACGGCAATAATCACAGACGACGGTTTCGTTGCCGAGATGCGCGCCGGCATGTCCTCCATGTGGACTGGCGGATTCGACGCGGCGACCTATGCCAAGGCCTCCGGCGCCACCATGCGCGAGGTACAGGCGGCGATAGCCGCCGGCGAGAAGCCCGCCTCGGAAGCTGGGCGCGCGATAGCCCGCGATTGGCTGCAACGCTCGGCCGAGGCGATGCGGCGAGAACCGGACGAAGCCTTCATGGAATGGCACCTCGATCAGTACCGCAAACACCACTCCCGTTCGGCGCGTTACCAGGAATTGCTCGCCATCCTACGCGGCGACAACTCTGGGAAAGCCCAGGGGGCGGAATGGCGGTGGATCAACGACGCCATGGGAGCGCTCCTGGCCGGCCGGCTGAATTGACCGAGAGATAGGAGGGCACGCGCGGGTGGGGCTGTTCGTCCCGCCTGCTTTCGTCCAGGCCGTCTTCGATGTCGCGCGGACATCGCTATCCCCATACCGATATACCGCATAAGGTTTCGTCCCGACTTGAAACGACAAGGACTGCAACATCATGCCGACAATCCACGATGAAGAGCTCGCGCGCATCCTTCTCGACGATTGTCCCTATTCAGACCCCACCACGGAGGGGCTCGGCATCGCGGAGGTTCCGGCGCGCGCGACGCTGACGGCTCGCGACGACATGGTGGTCTGCGCGGTCGAGGAAGCCGGCCGGATGTTCGAACTCTCGGGCGCCTCGGTGCGGCTTCATGCCCGAACCGGCGACAAGGTCGCGTCCGGGACGCTGCTTTTGGAGGCCGAGGGGCCCGGCGGCGCTCTTCACCGCTGCTACAAGATGGCCCAGACACTCATCGAAATCCTCTCCGGCATCGCCACCGCGACCCGGGCGATCGTGGATGCTGCGCGCCAAGCGCAGCCGGAATGCCGGGTCGCCTGCACGCGCAAGCACATGCCGGGGATGAAGCGCTGGGCGCTGCGCGCGATCGAGGCCGGAGAAGCGGTACCCCACCGCCTCGGCCTGTCCGATTACGTGCTGGTCTTCGACGAACATCGTAGCTTGCTGGACCAATCCGTGCCGCTCGCCGAGCATTTCGCGCGGCTGCGCAAGGCCTCGCCGGAACGGCGACTGGCGGCCGAAGCGTCCGACCTCGCCGGCGCCGTTGCTCTTGCCCAGGCCGGAACAGAGATCGTCCAGGTCGACAAGATGTCTCCCGACGACGTCGCGGCGACTGCGGCCGCACTGATGCGGTTCGACCCGCGTCCCCTGTTGGCCGCGGCAGGTGGCGTCAACGCTTTGAATGCAGGTGCTTACGCCGCGGCCGGCGCCGACATTCTGGTGACGTCGGCGCCTTATTATGCGCCGCCGCGCGACGTCAAGGTTCGGATCTTTCCGGCTTGATCGCCGTCTCGTCGAGCGCAGCCACTTCCGGCCCTTGGAAATCCAGGGTTATGAGGTCGCCAGGAGCGACGCCGGAGGGCATGTATCGTATCCTGTGCGTCCGCCCGTCGATCGCGACGACGGCGAAACCCTCCTCGTCGGGGCCGCTCAAATGGCGGCCGACGAGACGCAAACCGCTTATCGGCTCGCATCCGCCGAAGGCGCCCGCCGGCGAACCGTCATAAACGACCCGGCCATGTTCCAGCCGTATGATACGATCGGCAAGGCGCAGAATCTCGCCGGTGTCGTGGCTGACCATAAAGGTGGTCGTGCCGAAGTCACGGTGCAGGCGTTTCAGTTCGTCCTGCAACAGCCGCCGCATCACCGGATCGAGCGCGGAAAGGGGCTCGTCGAGCATCAGGACCTCCGGCTTGCGCGCCAGGGCGCGGATCAGGGCCAGCCGCTGTCTCTGGCCTCCGGAAAGCCGTGCCGGATAAGCGCCCGCCAATCCTTCCAGCCCGACCAGGGCGAGCAGATCCATGGCCTCGTCCCGGCTGTGTGTTCCCAAGGCATACTCGACATTGCGCAGAGCGGTCATGTTCGGAAACAGGGCATAGTCCTGGAAGACGAAGCCGATGGATCTGCGCCTGACGGGAACGTTACGGCCGGTGTCTGTGTCGTACCATGTCGCGGAGCCGACCCGGACAAGCCCGTGATCGGGAGAGGTGAGCCCGGCGAGCAGCCGTAGCAGCGTCGTCTTGCCCGCACCCGACGGCCCCGCCAGGGCGATGAAGGCGCCCTTCTCGAAAGCAAGATCCACGTCGAGCCGGAACGGTCCGGCAGGGCCGTTGAGGTTTACCTTTGCCGCGACCCGCAGCCAGCCATTCATGCCCGCAAGGCCCATGTTCGCCATCGGAGTTTCAGCCATTCGCTATATTCGATCATACATAGCCATGTTATACGCCACTCGATCTCTGTTGAAGACGGGCTCTATTGAAGACGGGTGGCTTGATGAAACTTCGTTCCCTTTCCCTTCGCGCCGTGTTCGCCTGCGGCATCGCCGTGATTGCGTTACCCGCCGCCCATGCCGACGAGGCGACGCTCGCGGCAGGGGCCGGTTTCCGCAAACCGCTCACCGAGCTCGCCGCCGCCTACGAGGCTCAGAGCGGCCACAAGATCCCGCAGACCTACGGTCATCTCGGACAGGTCGTCGCCCAGGCTCGCGAGAGCGGCAAGATCTCCATGGTTTGCGGCGACAAGGCCGTGCTCGAGAAGGCCAAGGATATCAGCTTCGCGAAGATGGTCCCGCTCGGTCTCGGCAAGCTGGTCGTCGCCTTCCGGAAAGGCACCAGCCTCGACCGGCCGGAAGATCTGGCTACGGACACATTCCAGAAGATCGGGATTCCCGACCAGGCGAATGCGATCTACGGCAAGGCCGGGCGACAATTCCTGGAGCGGGCCGGGCTGGCGGAGAAGATCGACCCTAAACTGATCGCCGTCGCGACCGTCCCGCAGGTAACCGGCTACGTATCCAGCGGAGAGGTGGATGCGGGCTTCGTCAACGCCACCGACGCCATTGGCGCAGGCGATAATATCGGCGGCTTCGTGGAAGTGCCGGCCAATTTCTATGATCCGGTGGAGGTCTCGTGTGGCGCGATCAAGAGCGCATCGCCGTCTCCTGCTGCTGACGGCTTCCTCGGCTTCCTCGAAACCGATCCGGCGCGGGCGATCCTGAAGCGCTACGGTCTGTGAACCGGCTGATCGAGGGCATGGGATCGGTATTGTCCGATCCGGCGCTCGCCTATGCGGCCGTCCTGACACTCGAAGTGGCGGCCCTTACCTTCTGCTTCCATCTCGTACTCGGGCTTGGTCTCGGATGGGCGCTTGCACAGCCACGCTGGTGGGGACGAACCCTGCTCGACATCGTGGTGACGGTGCCGCTGGTGTTCCCGCCACTGGCGCTCGGCTTCCTGTTGCTTATGCTGCTTGGACGTCGCGGCGTGATCGGCGGATGGCTGGGCGAGAACCTCGGCCTGTCCTTCGTCTTCTCCGTCGAAGGGGTTGTCCTCGCCTCCGTGATCGCCGGGCTGCCGCTCGTGGTGAAGCCCATCGAAGCGGCTATCGCCGGTGTGTCGCGGAGCCTCGGCGAGGCATCGAGAACGCTGGGGCGGAACGAATGGCAGACTTTCGTCCATGTGATCGTGCCGAACATCCGCGGCGCCATCGTTGCCGGTCTGGTGCTCGGCACAGCCCGCTCCCTCGGCGAGGTCGGCATCACGCTGATGCTGGGTGGCAACATCGTGGGCAAGACCAATACGATGTCGCTGGAGGTCTACACCGCTGTCTTCAACGGCGAGTATCCGCGCGCAGTCGCGTTGTCGGCGATACTCGGCGCGCTCTCGGTCGTCATCTTCATCATATTGCGCCGCAGTTCGAGACCAGTCCTTACCTGATCGGCGAGAGAATGCCCCTCGTCGAGGGTTGGTTCCCGGCCTCTGCCGGGAACCAACGTCATGGCGGCTATGTTCAGTTGAGCTTGTCCTTGACCTTTTCGACCGCCGCGACGGCGCAGGCCTCGTCGAGATGCCCACCGGGCGCGCCGCCGACACCCACGGCGCCGATCGTCTGGTCGCCCGCCTTGACCGGCACGCCGCCGCCGAGGACGAGGAAACCGTCGATCGCGACCAGCTGGGCTGCTGCGGGGTTCTTCTGCACGTTCTCGGCCATCTTGCTGGTCGGCGTGCGCGAGGAGGCCGAGGTATAGGCCTTGCGCCGTGCAGCCTCGACAGTATGGACGCCGGCATTGTCGGCGCGCAGCAGGGCGCGCACGACCCCGGCACGGTCTACAACGGCGGCGGTCACGTTGTACTTGTCGGCAGCGCAGGCCTCGACGGCGCCCTTGGCGATCTCGACGGCGAGGTCGAGCGGCATGTTCTTCTCCTGGAGAAGCTCGGCGGAGGCGGCGGTGGTCAAGGTGGCGAATGCCGCGGCGGCGAGCAGAGTGCGGTGCATCATGATCGTTCCTCATCCTGGGACGGTTGTCGGGACAGCTCTTCGCCGTCGCGCCCCGAGATAGGCCGAACCCCTGACCGTCGGAATCCGTTACGCCACGAGGCGCCCTAGGTAGGACTACCTATTCGTCGGCCAAGGTGAGCCGCACGAATTCGGCGACCGAACTGGTGCCGAGCTTCTCGCCGATCCGGGCCCTGTGCGTGTCGATGGTCCGGGCCGACACGTGCAGCGCCGCCGCGATCTCCTTGCTGGCCCAGCCCCGGCAGACCATGTCGAGCACTTCGCGCTCACGTTCGCTCAGCCGTGCCAGAAGGGCGCGGGCTTCACGACGTTCGAGCCGGGTCCGAAGCGTGTCGAAAGCGGAATGGATGGCTTCCATCAGCACCTGCTCGTCTACCGGCTTGGTGAGGAAATCCTGTATGCCCGACTTGAAGGCGCGTCGGCAGGCGTTCACGTCGCCATGTCCGGTGATCATGATCACAGGCCAGTCGATGCCGCGCTCGAGCAGCCGGCCGTGCAATTGCAGGCCGGTGATCGTCGGCATGCGCAGGTCGATGATCAGGCAGCCTGGCTTGTCGGCGTCGACATGCGCGAGGAAAGTCGCCGGGTCGCCCGAGGTCTCGACATCGAGCCCATAGGTCCGCAGCAGCAGGGCGATCGCCTCGCGAACCGGTGCGTCGTCGTCGATGAGATAGACCCGCCGTGTCATTGCGCCGCCTGACGAAACGGTTCCGAGGCCGGCAACGTCACCGTGAAGCAGGCGCCGCTTCCGGGAACATTCGTCGCCTCGATGCGGCCGTCGACACGTTCGACCAGGGTCTCGCATAGCGCCAGCCCCAATCCCATGCCGTCCTGCTTGGTGGTGAAGAACGGCTCGAACAGCCGCGGCAGCACGGTGTCCGCGATGCCGGGCCCGTTGTCCTCGACCTCAATCGTCGCGAATTGGCGCGAAGTCGCCGTCCGCACGATTATCCTGGGTTCGGCAGCGCCCGCTGCCACCATGGCGTCGGCGGCATTGCGCAGCAGGTTGTGCACCACCTGCTCCATCTCGATGGCGTCGACCACCGCCTGCGGATCGTCGTCCGAGAGTTCCAGGATGAGCCTGATTCCGCGCTTCTCGAGATCGACGGAGATCAATGCTGCTGTGTCCGACACGATCCCGTTGATTCCGGTCCGGACGGGCTCAGCTTGCCGGTTGCTGACATAGGCCCGCATGCGTTCGATCATCGTGCCGGCGCGTTTGGCCTCGCGCACATTGGCTCCGAGAACATCCGAGACCAATGCGAGATCGGGCTTGGGCATCGAAGCCAGGCGGAGCGCTGCCTGGCTCTGGCTCAGCAAGGCCGTCAGGGGTTGCGTCAGCTCGTGAGCGATCCCCGAGGCGAGCTCGCCCATCGCATTGACGCGTGAGGCGTGGGCAAGGCGGGCCTCATGTTCGCGCAAGCTCGCCCTTTGCTCAGCTTCGGCCGCCGCCCGCTGTGCCGAATGTGCGTCGACGCGCTGCCGCCACGCGAATTGCAGGGCCAGCAGTGCCAGGAGCGAGACCAGGGCGAACGCCATGAGGGGCCCTGGCTCGATCACGTCTCCCGGCAAGAGCGTGTGTTGGACCCGCAGTTCCAGCGGCTGGCTCTTGCTGTCGACGACTTTTTCGAAGGCCTGCAAGGACAGGAACGGCCAGGGCTCGCTGGCAAGACCAACCGGTCGATCGAGGACGGTCTTGCCATCCACCGCAAGCGAGATGCGTGCCCAGTCGGGCCGCTCTTCGGATTCGACGAGTTGGGCCGGATCGATCACCAGCACGAACGCCAGTTCCTGTCCTTCTCCCGGCACACGCTTGGCCAGCAGATAGTGGCCGGCTTCCTTTCCGGAGACATAGCTGTGGACCTCGCCTAGCTTCTGCGCAGCGAGCTTCTCGGCCATGGAGGATAGGTCCGGATCCTGGCCCGACGGCGAGACCGAGACGAGCGTCTCGAGAGGCTCGCCCGCACTGCCCAGCTCGACGAGGAAGACGCCAGAGATACGCGGATAGAAGCGGACGATGCTGCTGGCAACCTGTTGGATCGCCGCTTCCGGGGGTGGTGTCGACACACCAGCCAGGGCAGCGAGGCTCGTCAGATGGGCGTCGTGCTGGGCGACGCGCTGCGATATCAGCCGGTGCAGTGTCCTGCCGGTCACATCGAGTTCGGTCGATGCGCGACGGATGGCTCCGTTTACCGAAAAGGCGGCGAAAGCCAGCACGGCGGCCAGCCACAGAAGAAGAATGAGCGCCGACGATCCCGCGCGGCGATTCGGTGTGGTCTTCAATCAGAAATTTCCCGTCGCGATAGCGCGCTCTTAGCAGATTTGGAGGCTCGGCGTCATGCCCGGCGCGCGGAGGCCGGTAGTTGCCGATCACGCCAGCGACGGCCGGCCTGGTTGACGATGCGGAACGTTCCGCAATATCGAGAGATCGATCGTTGGTTCCTGCCGGAAGAAGGCATAACCAGCTGTTATTGCGAATGATTTTCAATATCAAACATAGTGTTTGCACTGTGGGCGTCGACCGCCTATGTCGGCGCCGTTGCCGG
>VFQN01006489.1_pt1 | contig 13306 bp, 8 predicted proteins | sample 3512371 | NCBI WGS metagenome assembly VFQN01 (sample SAMN10412370, study PRJNA504923) | tailings metagenome | isolation source: Replicate 2 from Balatoc abandoned mine | place: Philippines: Itogon, Benguet | collected 2017-08-28
CACCCCAGTCGCTGAACCCCGCCCCCGCCAGCAGCTGCACCGCCTCCAGCAGGTCCCGGCTGTGGGCCGGTGTGGCGCATGGCCAGTCAAACATCAGGTTCTGTAACTCCCTGCATGTGCACCCCGCAGCGGACACCTTTGCCTCAAGCGCCAGCCACCGGATGAAAGGTAGTCTGCTCGCGAACACCCAGCCGGCACAGTAGGCCTCGTGGCTAAGCACAAGGCCCGCCTGCTGCAGGCACTCCGCCACAGGTATGCTGCCCGACAGCGCTGCTGTTCTGCTCAGCGCATCGCGGCCGAACGCAAGCACCTTGCCAGCGCCCAGCACGGACAACAGGTACTGCACCGCCTCCACCTGCCCTGCCCTCACGGCTGCCTCCGTCAGCTCCTCAACCAGTCCCTGCTCTGCACCCGCCACCAAAGGCCCTCCCCGCTCCTGCAGCCACTGCCACTTTGCCACAGCGTCCGGGCCCTTGGCTGCCGCCAGCAGGAGCCCGGTCCAGGGCATGTCCCTCCAGTCCCTGTCTTCCGCTGCCATGTCGCCGCCCTCAGCCACCGGCAGCCTGCACCCCGCCTCGTCCACCAGCCACTGCGCCACGACAAGGCCGGCGTGCCGCAGGGCTGTCTCCAGCACGCGCAGCTCGCCCACCGCTTCTCGCGGTCCCGCCCCGTGACCCACGGGGCAGCGCCGGTCCCTAAGCCACCGCAGCCGGGCCAGGTTCCCTGAGCCGGCGGCGGCGGCAGCTGTGCTGAGCTGCAGCCGGCAGCGGGGGCTGCCTTCTGCTCCTCCTTCCCAGGCCCCAGTCGCCACCGCCCCCAGCACCCACTCCATCTTGGCCACTGCGTCCAGGGTGGAGGACTCTGCAGCTGCGTCTAACACGATCTGGCAGAGGCTGCTGTAGTTGAACCCGTGCTGTAGCGCCTCGCATGCAGTCTGCAGTCCCGCCAGGTCGCAGTGCAGAGCCGCTGCCCCCAGCACGCCCTCAGGCCACATGAGTACCGGGCAGCGGCGTACGAGCCAGGGCAGCAGCTGCGGGTGGCCTGCCTTTGCCGCTGCCTGTCCTGGACAGTACTTGCTACCGAGACGATTCAAAACCCCATCATTGCTCTGCAGCAGCTCTGGGAAGGTTCTGGGCTGCAACAGCGCCAGCGCCACCTCCAGGTTCGCCTCGCTCCCGCTGGCGGCAGCCTCGCACATCAGCTGCACCTTCTGCACAAAGGGCAGCTGCCGCACGTGCTGCTCCCCTGCCTCCACGGCCCAGGCCACGGCGTGGGGCGGCAGTAGCTGGGACAGGGAGGCAGTGCAGTTCTCTGGTCCGCTGAGGCTGTCGGCTGCGTCCAGGGATACTAGGCGGCAATTAAGAGCACGGTCGTTCAGAGCGCGCCCGTTCGCATCCCACGCTTACCTTACTCCTTCTTCCCCGACGGCTTTCTGACAATTGAATACCGTCCACCTCTGGACTGTGGCGTGCTGTACAGGAGGATGGCTTTCTGGTCGCAGCGAGCGGTTCTTGGCGGGAAGAATCTAGGGACTGTTCGCGGTAAAGCAGGTTCAGCGTTAACCAGGAAATTGGTATGCTACCGTTCTCACAAACCGATGATTGGTGGGTGCTGGTCAACTGCAGCGTTGTGTCGTGCAGGTGTTATGCCACGTGTGCGCCTGTGGCCCAGTGCCACCTTCGCCAGCGAGACCAAAAATGCGCTGTAGTAGGCGTGCGCCTGTGGCCAAGAGGCCCCAGGCCCCCAGCCCAGTGCCACCTTTGCCAGCATGGGAAGGTCGCTTCGAGAGCACCAATGCGCCGTAGAGCTCTACCAAATGGTACGCCAAATGGCTAGCCACGGGCCTGTGCCACCTTTGCTAGCATAGGAAGGACGCTCGATAAAGGACATGACCACCAGGGGTCTTCTGATGACCAGGTTCACCGGTACAGCCTGGTACAGCGGTACTTAGGGCGTTCCTCACTTACGTATGCGGGCGCTCCATGGCCACATACAGGCCCAAAGCCGTTCTGAGCCGTTGCCCACTGCAGGCATACACCCGCCAGCTAACAGGTATACCGGTCACGAGTCTATCGGTTGCAACTCGCAAGCGACCCGTACCGGTGCACCATCCCGGCATCCCCCAAGCTGGCTAGAATGCCCCGTGCTCCCCACTTTCCCCAAGCAGCACCCTGCAAAGCATAGCATAGCATACCGCCTTCCAGCGGTTCTACGCAGGGGAGAACAGGGAGAGCAGGGGAGGGCAGCACAATAGCGGCGCACAAGAGTCCATCCAGGGGATGGTGGATTGGTGGTGCGCCTTCCTCGCCTTGAGCATCAGTGAGCAGGAACCAGTCTCCACATTTAGGCGTAAGTTGTACCTTGTACGGCGTCACTGTGGCCTAGCGTACGCCAGCACCACACACTGCAGCAAGGTCGCCACTACATTCACAACACCCCCTCGCAGCCAGCTCCTTGCACCAGCACATTACCACCGCCATGTTTGCAGCGCTAATTCTGTAGCCCTCCTCCTCCACGTCCGCCGCCGCCCGCTCACCTCCCTCCCTAGCACCGCCACCCCCGGCGGACCCTCCTCCGCTGCTGCCCTCCCGGGGTTTCCCTTGGTGCCTCCTTCCGCCGCCATCCGCAGTAGCGCCAGACCGTGCGCCGCGTGTACGGGCACGAGGCTGCGAGCGAGCTGCATGACATACTCCACACAGGCCGCCAGCCAGCAGAGCACGTATTGGAAGTGATGGTGGCGGCGGCGGCGGCAGATGGCTGCGTGCGGCGGCGCCAGCCAGCCCCGGACCCTCCCGCTGAGCACCTCGTGAGACGACAGCGCCACCAGCAGGCACGCAAGTCCAGGGCACAGGTGCCTCTTGCCACCACGGAGCTCGCGTTTCTTGTTCTTCTTCTCCTCTGCCATTGCCGTCGCCGCCAGTGCGCACGCTGCCGCCAGCAGCCGGTGCGGCTGGCACGCCAGCAGCTGCGCGGGGGGCAGCGGCGCCGGGTGGCGGCAGCAGCCCACTAGGAGGAACAGCAGGTCGCCCACCGCCCGCAGCACCTCCGAAACCACCTTTCCATCCTGCTGTATGGCACTGTCTGCCGCCGTTCGGACATCAGCCGCCAGTTGCCATGCGAACAACGCCGCCAGGTTGCTCGCCGCCCGCGCCGCCAGGGCCAGCGCCTCGTGTGCCTCGCACTCGCAGGCCGAGACCACACCCCAAGCCTCAATAATACCGCGTCCGCTGCCGCTGCCGCCACCGCCGCCGCCGCCGCCGCTGCCGCCGCTGCCGGCACACTCCCCCCACGGCTCGCCCTCCTCTTCCTGCTCCGTACCCGCTGCCTCCACCCTGACAACCAGCTCCGCCTCCATGCCCCGCGCCGCCGCGACCAAGGCACTGAGCGTCACCCCGGCCCACCGCACCACCGGCCCGCGCTCCAGCGCACCTGCCCCCGTGCCCTGGGCTGCTGCTGCACCCGCTGCCGCCGCCGCCGCCCCCTGCGGCGGAGACACCACCTCCAGTGCCCGGGCCAGCAGGACCGCCCGCTTGGACAGCGTGAGCACGACCCCCAGCTGACCCCCTGCTGCTGCTGCTGCCCCTGCCCTACCGTCACTGCCGCCTCCAGTGCCGTTCGCGTCGCCCTCCTCCTGCCCCGGAGCCTTGGCGGTGCTTTCTGCTCTCATCAGCTGCGGTGGTGCTCCCGCCACCACTGTCGCCGTACTCAACGGCTGGGCTGCTGCTGGGCTACAGCACTGGTACGACCTCCAGCAGTGTGCCGCCCGCTGCTGCGACGCCCTCTAGCGCCGTGGCGATGTCTGCCCGGCTGCTGTCCTGCGCGCTGTACAGCATGTGCAGGGCGCAATCCAGGCTGGCGGCAAGGCCACAGAGGTGCAGGCGGCGGCGCACGTCGGCCTGGGCGGCGGGGCATCGAGTCACGATCGCTTGATGACATGTGTAATGTGAGTGCCTGCCAAGAAGTGCGTGCCGGCACGTTCTTGTGAAGGCCCACGCAGAACACCAGCATGCTGGAATGCAGAATTCTCAGGACCAATCGGTAGGAAGGGGTCTTGATGCCCGCTGGGAAACGGTGGGGGCAGGGGGGGAGAGCGGGGGAGTAGTACCGGTACAGGGTGATAACTGGGAGCCTGGGACGAGGACGACCTGGGACGAGCGAAGGCGCACTGCATTCACGCAAAAGCACTGTACAGTATCATAACTTGGAAGTTCTGACATACTGCTCTCGTCGACGCGGTCAGGCTACTGTCGCCCCGGAACCGCTTCGGGACCATTCGCCCATTCCTCCCGGAACCACATTCCCGATATGAATTGCATGTCTTGCCATAGCGGTTTGTGCAGCTCACACTGTAAGCGCAGTGCGCCCATTTCGTATGGAGAACACCTCCAGCACAAGTGCGGATACAATAAGTTACGGAAGTTCGTATGTCCCAGGTATCTTGTTGCTTACAGCCATAGTATCCTCTTGACGAGATGTTGTCGAGATCGGCCGGGTGCGGCGTTGCTGCGGCGCCCCGATGGGCAGGGGCGCCAGCGCTACACCGTGCGCGTCAGCTGTGCCGGCCCAGCCGGACCGGTGTGAACGCAGCCCCTTTACAGCAAGTCCCAAAGCACCCTCCACAACGGGGCACGTACAGCAGCACCCGTGTCTCGCCCTGGGCACCTCGTTTTCCTGCGGCAGCAGCAGCACCACCAGCAGCAGCAGGAGCAGCTGGGGCGCACTGGCCACACGCCCTGTACGATAACGGCATTACTACCTGCAAGAAGAACATCATCACGAAGAATGGGAATAGTTACTACTCAATCTCGGACATTAAGGACCTTGGGGACCTGCAGGAGGTGGTGGAGATGAAAGCGGCTACGTGGGCAACGGAGCAGGACATGGATGACATTCTCTCTGCCTTTTCCGCCGTTGCCGAGGTGCGCATTGATCTACCGTGTCTCCTGTGCAAGGTATTTTGTTGTAGCAGGGCGTTACGCACGCCAAAGCATGTAACCACTATCCCGCTCTGGCTGCTGTGCTACAGCCGTTGTACCGTCCAGAAACCCGAAGCAGTTCAACGCGTCCTAACGTTTGCGCAATTTGCTACGGCAGCATACACCGTGTACCCTTACATGCAATTCAGCTATATCTTCCCCTTGGGCCTTTCAAAGAGCGGTACCGTTTTGGAGTGACTTGCCGTCCTTTGCGCACCCCTTGCCTCGCCCACAGACGTTCTGGGACGCTGAGGGCATCAGGAGGGCCCAGTATTCCCACGACCCGGCTCTGCTTGCCAAGGCCCGGGCCGTCATGCACACCCTACCTCCGCCTTCCTGCCCCTGCTCAGCCAACAGCCAGACATCGACATCACCCGGACGATAGAGATCCTGCATGCTTGCGCCTTGACGGGTTACGGCTGGGTTTAGCAGGACCAGCAGCAGCAGCAGCAGCAGCAGCAGCCCAGCGGGGCAGTGCCGGCACAGGAGGAGGAGGCCGAGCTGCCGCTCGCAGCGGCTGCGCTGGCCGTCCTGCAGGCAGACGGGTGTGCCCTGCCGTGCTTAGTACCTACCAGCAAGCTGCTTGCGCTGTGGTGGGCGCTGCACCAGGTGCCGGACAGCGCGCCCCAGCTGCAGGCGGCAGCTGCACAGGTGCTGGCCGCCTACTGCGACAGCATTCTGTCCCTTCTTAGAACGGAAGGCTCGCGTGGCGTGCCGCACTGCAGCCAGCTGCTGTACATGTGCTCCCTCGACGACTGCGCAAACAGCAGCTACTACACGCACCCACGCAAGTTGCTGCAGCTCCTGGAGGCCTCCATCATGGCTTGTCCCGACGCGACCGCGCAGGACCTGTGGTGGTCCATCGTCGCACTGGAGCGGCTGCGCGAGACAGGCACCTACAGGCCAGCCAAGAAGCATATCCGCAGGCTGACAGAGGAGTTTGAGGGCGTGCTGCAGGACTCGCACGACCTGCAGGAGATTGCGGACGCCCTGACGTACTGCGCCCAGACGGGTGTCCCTGAAGGCGCCAAGCCGCTGGTGCTGTGCATTGCGCATTCGATGGGCCAAAGGATGGCCCAATTTCCCGAGATCCCATGTCACCACTATCATCCTCTGGCGGACTCCCTTGCCATGCTGCAGCAACAGGGCTTTGCGGGGGCGGCGGACGCGCTGGCCGCGGGGTGCCTCCCTGTGGGGCAGGAGGGCGGCGAGCCTCGCTCCGTGTCGCCTGCGCGGACAGCCTGGGGTGCGTGGGTGCTGGCTGAGGCGGGGTACGCAAACCAGGCGTGGTTTGGGTCGGTAGTGGAGGCGGCGCTGGCGGAGGAGTTTGGGGCCAAGGCCAGGGGCCAGGACTGGGTGGCGCTGTGGGAGGCGCTGGCGGCCGCACGGCACCGCCCCGATGACAGGCTGTACGGCAAGATGCTGAGCCTGCTGAGCGTGGAGGCGGCAACTGCGGGGGCGCCGGCGGCGGCGGAGGAGGCCGGCCAGGAGCGGCCCAAGCCCGCCCTTTGGCTCAAGGCGGATGACGCTGCGTCAATGCTGAGCGCGCTTGGCACCCTTGTCGTCCCGGACGACAGCGTCCGCTTGGTTCAGGTGCTCCTGCGGTGCGCGGGCAGCGTTGGCGGGAGGGCCAAGCTGCGTGGGGACTTGCTCTGCATGTGTGTGTGGGCAGCAGCGGCGCTTGGGGGCAAGGCACTGGTGGCGAGCAGCTACCAGGTGCGCGCGCTGCTGGAAGAGGTGGCGGGCAGGTGGGAGGACCCTGAGGGCAATAAGCTTTTCGACGGTAGGCTTGATCCGTCCGGCTTGTTCAGCGTTCCGCGGGAAGTGCTTGTGTGGCTGTGGTGGGCGCAGCTGGAGCTAGAGGCGTGGGAGCGTGGGGTGGAGGGCAGGGGAGGGGCCTCGCGCGTGGATGAGCTGGCGCAGGTGCTGCGAGGGGCTGGCAAGGAGCAGGGCTCCGGGGTCTACCAAGTGCGTTGGGCTGGTGCAGAATGGGGCACCGGGCTGCGGCTGATGGAGGCGATGGATGCCGAAACGCGGAGGTGGCAGCAGCAGGAGGCGGAGCAGCTGGCGGCGTCCGAGGGCGTGCGGCGGGTGTGGGGTGTGCTGCAGGGGATGCAGAAGGCGGGCAGCTGGGGTGCTGGGGAGGGGAGCGTGGCGATTCGGTCGATGACGCTGGCAGGGCGTGTAAAGGAGTTGCGCTGTGCGGTGGGCGTCATGGTTGAGATGGAGGGGGGCAGGAGGGTGGCGGTGGAGGTGGAGGGGCAGGAAGAGCACCTGGCCAACGAGCCGTACACACGCACACGCACGGGGGCGGCGCAGCTGCGGTTCCGGCAGCTGACGAGGGTGCTGGGGCGGGGCAACGTGGTGTGGGTTAAGCTGCCGGCGAGTGAGGAGGAGTTGCAGGAGGTGCTCAGGGGCGCGCTGAAGGGATGGTCGGGGCCCTCGGTGCGGGGTGCGGTGCGGGGCGGGGGCGGCTGCCACAGCGCTCGGGCGCCGGCCAGGGGGCTCAGCAGCGGGGGAGCCCAGGCACGCCAAGGAAGCGGCGGTCAGCTAGGGACGGGGCGGAGGCGGCGGCACCTTAAAGCAGAGGGGTTGCGGCTGGGCCTGCCTTCAGAAGATGTCTGGGTCTTCAGGGGAGGCAGGGCGGGAGGCAGGGCGGGAGGCAGGGCGTGAGGCGGGGTAAGGGCCGGAGTGCTGAGAAGAGGGCGTGACAGGGTTAAGACCGGTTGGTGGCCGACTCAGAAAGTCTCGGGAAGCAGGGGCAGGCGCGGGGTTGGTGCTCAGGCGTACTGAAGGCCCATGCTTTGCTGTTAGTCAGCTACGGCTATCAGGATGCGTGCTTGGCATGGCACGTGCATGGACTGTGGCTTTGCTGTTGCGCGATTTGAAACATTCTTGGGCGTGCTGCGTGTTGGGCTATGAGGAGATGCCGGCTAAGTAGGCAACGTGTTGGCGCAGGGCCATTCTGATGTGCACTAGAGCGTAATGGTGTCCTGGGTGAGTGAGGGACGTTGTGTACCGGTGTGGTTGGGGCTGGACAAGTTGCCATCGTTACTACGGTATTGCTATCCATTACTGGGGTGGATCATACGTCAAGGCATTGTGAGGGAGTAGCGGCCTACACCTCTTAAACAAAGCCGCTGCTGACCTGCTGCTGCATTGCTTTGTTTACTGTTTAACGTGTACAGTTGATGATTGCTCCACTGTCGTCTTGGTCCGCTCCCGCAATACCGTTTGCACGTCTGCAAAGGGGAGCTCCCATGCGTTGTCAACAACACATGCCAGCCTACCGTACCTCCCCTGCTACCGTACGTATACCAACAAGTGAGCGTGTAGTGGGCCATGTGCACATGTACAAATATTCAACTAACCGCCATGCAAGCCACAGTGCACAGCCTTGCAAGCTAAACGCTACGGCAGCGCTACCTATGCGTGCCCTTAGGTAGGAGAACTCGCCGCCACCAAAGCACATGCGATTTCAAACCTCAACTCCCTAGCACGCGGGCTTTCAGAGGCTGCCCGTTTCGCCGATAATTTCGGTGCCTTCGGGTCTGGAAATTCTGACATTCGTGCATTTTACCAGAATTTCCGGGCAAATCCTGGGGAAAAACCCTCTTGAAAATCCTGATTTGGTCAGGATTCTTCCCCAAACAATCCTGGCAGGCAGCCAAAATGGCCGCCAAAATCATGATACCGTACCTCCAGGATATCATCGCTCACAATATTAATTCCCCTGCCGTTTTAGGGCGCTTTCGCGCAAGAAAAAATAATTTTTGGCAAGGGCCGCGCGAAGCAGGGAAATTCCCAGGGCGTGTCTGCGCGAAACCTGAGTAGGCGGTGGGGTACCAATCAGGGGAGCTCCCCTGGCACCAAGTATCTTTAGGGGCCTTGTGGTGGCTGACAGCGGCGCTGCGGAAGGAACATACTTGTTACCATGCTGCACACCGGCCATTCTCTCTCCACTACGACTTGTAGCGCTGTGTGGTGCTGCTAGTGCTAAGACTGCTAGGTGGGTGCGGACTGTATCCTCGAGGGAGACTCCCTTGGTACCCCTAGTAACCCCACCTGCGCGAAGGAATTACCTAACCCCCGGGGACTGCGCGAGGAAATAAAATAATTTTCAGAACCCGTGCGCGAAGCCCAAAAATAATTACTTCGACCCCCTCTGCGCGATGATCAGGCATAGGTACGGTAATCCTGAAGACCGGTGAAGACACTGCGTTTCGGACAGCAACGAACAGCAGCATTTGCGTAGGCGTAAAGAACGCAGCCAACTGTCGCGGTGCGTGTCCAGCAGAGTAGAGAGAAAGAAAGCCATGTCTCTATCTCTAGTCGTTCGACTGTACGGTTCCGCACCGCCTAACGTACGACAGCTGCAGCACCAGACATTACAGCAAGGTCCCCAGCCTCACGCAACTGCCCCGGCTGCCAGCGCCTTGCACTCTGCCCTGTGCCCCTCCCGCCAGTGCGCCCGCTGGCAGTCCGCCCCGCAGTACCGCACCGCCCGGCACCCGCCGCACTGCTTGAACTGCAGCGCCCCCTCGCTCCCGGACGCAAAGTTGCAGCAGTGCGGGCCGCCGCACACCCGCAGCCGCGGCAGCGCTGCACCTCGTGCCCAACCCGCCGGCAGCGCCAGCGGCGGGGGCAGGGCACCTGATCCTGCCGCCGCTGGCACCGCCGTTGGTGGGGACGGCGACGGCGCGTGGCCCCTTACACTGCCGTCTGGCAGGTGCAGGTCGCCTAGCAATTCCAACTCCCGCTCCGCAATCGATGGGTCCTCACGGCAGTCGGCCCTGCACACCACCACCGCCATGCTCGCCGCACACATCTTGTAGCCCCCCACGTCCTCCGCCATACACTCGCCTTGATCTACAGCACCACTACCCCCGGCGGACCCTCCTCCGCTGCCCTCGCCTGGGGCCCCCCTGGTGCCTCCCTCCGCCGCCATTCGCAGTAGCGCCAGGCCGTGCGCCGCGTGTACGGGCACGAGGCTGCGAGCGAGCTGCATTACAGGCTGCACGCATGCCGCCAGGCAGCCAGCGGTGCACGCATCGGTCCCGGTGGAAGAGCTAGCAGCTGGCCGCGGCGGCCGCGGCGGCGCCAGCCAGCCCCGGACCCTCCCGCTGAGCGCCTCGTGAGACGACAGCGCCACCAGCAGGCACGAGATCCCAGCGCACAGGTGCATTTTGCCACCACGGAGGTCGTGCTTCTTGCTCTTCTTCTCCTCCGGCAGCGCCGCCGCCATCGCACACGCCGCCGCCAGCAGCCGGTGCGGCTGGCACGCCAGCAGCTGCGCTGGGGGCAGCGGCGCCGGGTGGCGGCAACAGCCCGCCAGGCAAAACAGCAAGTCGGCCACCGCCCGCAGCACCTCGGAAACCACCTTTCCGTCCGGCCGTACGGCACCGTCCGCCGCCGTACTGGCATCAGCCGCCAGCTGCCATGCCAGTGGCGCCGCCAGGTTGCTCGCCGCCCGCGCCGCCAGGGCCAGGGCCTCGTGCGCCTCGCCCTCGCAGGCCGAGACCACACCCCAAGCCTCCACTCCGACGCCGCTGCCGCCACCCGCCCCACACGGCTCGCCCTCATTCTTTTCCTCCTGCTCCGTCCGTGCCGCTTCCACCCTGCACGTCAGCGTCGCCTCCATGCCCCGCGCTGCCGCGACCAAGGCACTGAGCGTGACCCCGGCCCACCGCACCACCGCTCCGCGCTCTAGCGCACCTGCCCCTGTGACCTGGGCTGCTGCTGCACCTGCTGCCGCCGCCTCCGTCGCCGCCCCCTGCGGCAAAAACACTACCTCCAGTGCCCTGGTCAGCAGGGCCGCCCGCTTGGCCAGCGTGAGCACGACCCCCAGCTGATCCCCTGGTGCTGCTGCTCCTCTGCCGCCACCAGTACCGTTGGTGTCCTCCTCTTTCTTGGCAGGTGCATTGGCGGTGCCTTTGCCTCCATTAGCGGTGGTGATGCAGTCGGTGCCACCGCTGCCGCTGTCCTCCGCGGCTGGGCTGCTGGGCTGCAGCACCGGTGCGACCTCCAGCAGTGTGCCGCCCGCTGCTGCGACGCCCTCGAGCGCCGTGGCGATGCCTGCCCAGCCATTGTCCTGCGCGCTGTAGAGCATGCGCAGGGTGCGGTCCAGGCTGGCGGCAAGGCCGCAGCAGTTCAGTCGGCGGCGCACGTCGGCCTGGACGGCGGCCGGCAGGGTCCGGTAGCCTGCAGGAAAACGGAACCAGGCGGTGGCACGGGTGGCACATGCAGCGAAGCAGGGGTGTCAGCACCACGTCAACTTGTTCACACGCGCCTTAATGTTGCCACTTGCTACGACGGAGCGTGCAAGTTTGCCACACCGAAGCCGTAGGGTAAAATGCGGAGGAGGAGCACGGACAGGTGTAGGGTGCACTGTCGCGGACGCTGTCTCACGGCAATGCCTCACCGAAAGCACGGTTGGCGGCAAGCTGTTGCAGCTGCTGCACGACCTTGCACAGCCACATGGCTGCGCGGGGGCCACCCGACACAACCTGCGAATGTGGATGGATTCCAGGGGATGATGGATACGCAGGAGCGGAGGGCAGGATTCCAACCTTCAGTTCAGGGCATAGCAACACCGCACCGCAACCGCAACAGAAGCGCTCGTACGTCTGCCATGCAGTAGGGGCGCGAAAGGTAAATTTGCCAATGCGGTGTTCGGCAGGACGTAGCCGCCGGCCTACCAGCCAATGCGAAAGCAGAGCAGGCGCAACGCGCAATCCAACATTGTACCGGTACCGGTGCTCGATAGAGACGAATGAGCCGTACACTCGCACCTGGCCGTCCCGCGTGCTGCAGCTGCTACCGGCCGGCTGCTGCTTCCCCTGCTTCGACCACGTGCCCATGGCCGCCGCCACCGCGTCCGATGCCGTCGCCATTTTCCACCCCGCCGCCTCCAACCACAGCGGCAGGCACTCCTGGGCAGTGTCGACAGGCAGCTCTGCGGCGCACTGGATGCGTATCACCACGTCCGTCATGCAGTCCTCCAGGGCCTGCAAAGGCACGGTGCCAAAACGGCAGGAACACGTGTCTGGTACGGTAAGGGCAAAGCGCAAACTATGGCCGGCAGGGAGGACCTAATACTACGTCCGCCGGGCAGTCATCGTAAGTTAGGCAGTTGCATCCGGGGCATGCAGCGATACGGCAGTACGGCAGCGGTACAGCGGTAGGGACACGTGTCGGATACGCCAGAAAGTTAGCGCAATCTGTGACCCGCAGGGAGGGGCTTCAATCATGGCCGGCTCGGCAAAGGCAAACTTCAGGGTGCGGTTTTGCGTACCGGTATTAGGTCACCACTGCGTTACTTGGGGGTACGGTACAGTACGGCAAGCGGCTCCGTCCTCAACAGGTACGGGCACAGCAGCTCATCAATGAACTAAACGGCATATGCCAAATCCGTGCATGCAGCAGCCCACTGACCTCGACATCGTTGCCCTCGAAGCAGGGTGCCGACCCGTACGCCCCTCCCAGCCCTTGTCCACGGTAGAGTCGGCAGATCGCCTCCGCCGCACGGCACGCTAGCTGTGCCCGCAGCAGGGGCGGCGGCCGCCGGGGCACACGCATGAGTGCCGCCAGCTCCTCGTTCGTCGCCTGCCAGTCCCAAAAGCACACCCACATGATGTCGAAGTGGAAGTCCTTGAGGGCACTGGTGGTGCCCTTGGCGCGCATGGCCTCGCCGATAGCGCGGCCTTCCTTGTTCACCTGCGTGATCTTCCCCGCCCGCGCCTCCGCCTTCGCCACCCACCACGACCCGCTGCTGCCACCCCACACGCTGGCAGTGGGGCGGCGCTCATCCCCGTCGTCCTGTTGTCCCACGCTCCCCTCCTCCCTGGCCGCCTCCAGCTGCTGCGTGTTGTGCTGTTCATCATGAGCGGCCCTATGCCCGCCCCGCCTGCTCTCCTGGGCCTCCTCCACGCCTTCCGGCTGCTCAGCTTCCTCCCACTCGTCCTCCTCCTCCTCCTCCTCCCCCTCCTCCTCCGCCTCCTCCTGCCCCTTCTCACACTGCGCCTGCTGCTCCTGCAGCTCCGCCCCCATCCCCGCGTGAGCCGCCAGCTGGTCGAGCAGCGCCACCTGCAGCAAGTGGGGATGAGGCAAACATGCATCTTGTTATCATGTAGCATAGCACAGTGATGCCCAGCCCCATTCCAACAAAGGCACAGCGTTTACTTGAACCGGGACCAAAAGGATGCAATGTAGGGATTTGCGCCGCCAGCAGGCAGAGCAGATACATTTGCACTGACAACGCACAACGAATCCCATCCAGGTAGTGCGACGAGTTCTTCAGAGTCTTGGGTAGAGTAGGTCGTGGTGGTCAG
>VFQN01006490.1_pt1 | contig 13302 bp, 12 predicted proteins | sample 3512371 | NCBI WGS metagenome assembly VFQN01 (sample SAMN10412370, study PRJNA504923) | tailings metagenome | isolation source: Replicate 2 from Balatoc abandoned mine | place: Philippines: Itogon, Benguet | collected 2017-08-28
GGAGCTGGTTGCTCCTTTCCGTACAGCGAGAGGGGTGGGAAACCCCGTGTCCTTGATCGCCGGGACCAGCTCTGTTTCCCGAGCGGGACAGGGCTGGGCTCTGGAAGGGGACCAAAACTGTAAATCCATACATACATACTTGCCACGTGCATTACGACGAGCCTGGCGGGAGTTCGTGCGAGCCAGGCAGGTCTCCAAGTCCGACCTATTAGACCTCGTATTAGCAAGAAGAACTGCCATGGCCATGCAGCAACAGGAGCAGCACATATGATGATTGGCTTGCACACGAATGCATATAAACAGCGACCAACACAGCAACTACTTGCAAAAACATTTTTACTTCGTCAACAGACGCCGGGTTGACCCCCTTGTTCTACACACCATGTGCGACAAATCAACAGTGCTAGCAGTGGTACCCCAGATTGGTAAATGAGAGCTCTGACGGCCGAGCCTCCTGCGTGGTTAACACCCGGTCCTTGCGCATACCACAGCCACAACTACCAGTACACGCCCCAACGGACTCCCGAAATTTCCCCCGCTGTATCCATGACACACCCCTGCCAAATACGCATTTCTGTTGCTATCCGAATTACCTTTGCCCAGTGGCTGGACGCACCAGAGTTGGGCAACAAGGCATTCAGTGCGCACCGACCACACCCACGACGCCAGAAGCCCCCACTCCTTGCAAGCCCACACGCGCACCGCCCTGGGGAAGGAGACAATGTGCAGAACGGTGCACTTGTCGCATTTGTCACAATAGTGCACATGTTGGTTTTAATGCTGAACAGCTACACGCGCGCACGACCCCTTGCGGCAAGTCCAGGGTAGTGCACAGAACAGACGCAGCAGACCACACGTACCCTGAGACGTGTCCAGTCGCCTTTCTACGTGCGGCATGCGGTGCAAGACATAGTGGGAATGACATCTGTCAGATCTCATCCATGCTACCGACCAACCAGGTCCACGCCAAAACCGATTCTACCGTTTCTGACACGCGGCGATACGGTGTGGACATTGCTGCCCTACTAAAGTTCATTCGTCGTTGCCGGGTTTTCATTTGCGCCACGCCCCGCTGGACGTGTTCCCCCGTAATGCAACAACGGTCTACAACGCACGCCGTCAGGTTCTTGCGGGTTTGCTGCGCTTTGGCCATATGATGGTGCAGAACCACCCCTGCCACCGGAAACCGAACTGAGGATTGACCGCAAAACGGGCCGTCACAGACGCCTCAGCATGGCACAACAGCATTATCCAACACTCAGGCAGCCAGTAACACTCAGGCAGCCTCATTGAAGGCTAGGGCACGCCGATATGTCTCCTCCTCTCTCTCCCCCTACACGTCTCTTCCTCTCTCCAAACCTCACGCCACCTCGCCACTCACGCCGAACAGCCTCTACTCACACGCAGCTTCCACCAGCTCCCCTCACGCACGCCACTCCACCTTGAGCACTCCCCCGTCAGTGCTAGTCCCGGCGCTGCTGCCCAGCCCCCCATGCCCAACACTGCCCAGGTATCCCCCGCCGCCTGTTCCCCCAGACGCCGGAAACCCCGACCCGTTGGCCTGCCTCGCCCAGCCCTCAACCGACACAGTCCGGCACATGGCCGCACTGTCGTTCGTCGGCTGCCGGGACAATAACACAATACCCGGACCCGCCACACCGCCCTCACCCACTCCCTGCACATCCGCACAGCTGCCTTGCGCCGGCATAGGCCTCGCGAGGCCCGAGCCCTCGCGCCGCCTCCCCACGCCCTGTCCCACCCCACCTGGCATCGCTCCACTGCCCCAGCCGGGCCCCGCTGCAGAGCCAACGAACCCTGACCCAACCGAGTCCTTCAGCGCCAGCGACCGCTCCCTAGACTCCAGACTGCCAGGCTCCACCCGGCTGCCGCCCCCGCTCTCGCGCCCGCCTTGGCCCCCAAACTCCAGTCCACGGCCTGTGGCGGCCTGGCAACCGCCTGGGCCAGCGCCTAGCACCTTCGGCGACTCGCGCCAGCTTTGCTCGCCGTGCCTCCGGCCCTGCTGCTGCTGCTGCTGCAGCCCGTTGCTGCTGCACCTGCCCACACCGACTCGCGGGTCAACGCTGGAGCCAGCCTCCGACTCAATGAGGCTCTCCATGCGGCAGCGGGAGGAGAAGGGCGAGAGGGCGTCGGGCTCGTCCTCACCGTGACCAGGGGAGTCCACGACACGGTCGATCGCGGGCGGCGGCCGCTGCACAGCGTCCCCCGCGGCCGGTGGCCCCGCCCGAAGCGCGGCCTCCGGCGTCTCCCGTGCAAACGCAGCCATCGCCGCTGCAGCCGATGCCGCCCACACCCTTGCAGCCGGGTCCGCGTGCGGACTCGGGGCCGTAACGGCCGCGCTGCCGCCGCTGCCGCCGCCGTCGCACAGCGCACCCGGGCTTCTTTGGGCATCGTGGCCGCCTCCCGGCTCCCTGCCTCCTTCACCTTCCTCCTGCTCCTCCTCTATCTCCAGCACCCGGGGAAACTCCAGGGAGCTTCTCACACCGCCAACACCACCGCCACGGTCGTGCGTGCGGCTTGCGTGGTTCCAGGACGGCTGCAGCCCGTGGGAAGGCGTGGGCAGGTGCCCTTGGTGGTGGTGCTGCTGCTGCTGCACCTGTGGCCCTGATACGGACACGGACGCCCCGTGCACGCCCGTGCTGGACACAGAGTAAGTCCCTGTGCCGCCGCCAGCACGCAGCGCCCCGTTCCACACCGAAGCAGAGGACAGCTGCGACGACCCGTGGGACAATCGCTCTGGAGCAGGTGGCAGGGCCGTGCCTGTACTGTGTGCGCCAGGGCTGAGTACGAACGGTGGTGGTGGTGGTGCTGCTGCTGCCGCTGCTGCTCCACGGGGCTCGCTGCTTTCAGGCGTGCTGACAGGGTGGGGTTGCAGGTGCTGATGCGCGGGGTGCACGAAGGAGCTGCTGCTGTGCCCGCTGCTGTTGCTGGTGGGCCCCGCGTCATGGTAATTGCTGCTGTTTGTTGCCTTGCCGACGGCGATAGGGGATATCCAACTCGCATTGGGGCGCGCTGCGCCGGAGGCGAGGGATGAGCTGCTGTGGGTCGCGAGGAGGACGGGTACGGTTGGCGCGCCATGCGCGGCGGGCGGCGAGCCGAAGCTGGTGGTGGTGGTCAGGATACCGCTGCCGCGCGGGGGCGGCATGGGGCTTGTGGTGCCCAGGGCACTGCCGCTGTGGTCCTTGTACAGCAGGGAGGACTGCCACACCCCTCCTGAAGCGAGGGAGATAGGGCTCGGGCCCTCCGCAGCAGCGTGCGGACCATGGCCATGCGGCTCCTCAGCTGTCCCTGCAGGTGTAGAGACTGTGGAAGTCGCTGCGTGTGAGCGGTCGGAGGCGGGGGGCCAGCAGGCTGCTTCCGCCGGGGAGGCGGGCGCGGCTGCGGCCAGCCGAAAGAGCTGCTCCTGTGCAGCTGCGCCATGCTGCTGCGGCTGCTGCATCCAGGCGTGCGCATGCGCCGTGAGTGCATTGGCAGGTCCACCAGCCGCAGACGTCCCCAGCACGGCGTGCGGCGTGTCGCTGCATGACGAGGCCGGCCCTGCCGTACAGCCACCGTTTGTACGGCTCTGGGCGCTCCGCTGGCTCTCCGTGCTGGTCCGCGTGCTGTAGCTGCATTGCTGCGTGGTGGCATCGCACGACAAACCGTTGCCGGCCGCGTCGTATCCGTACGGCTCGGGCGCCACGCTGTTGGCGGGTGCGGAGGGCGGTGCAGTACGGACCAAGCCCGGGGGCGTTGCCGGAGGCCCGGAGGTGTCCTGACGCCACCCGCCGATGGTCGTGGTGGATTGTTGCTGCTGCTGCTGCTGATGCACGTTGGCCGAGTACTGGTGGGAGCTCCGCTCAGACGGCGCTTGCTGGAAGGCCATGGCCATTCCATTGCTGCAGCTGCTGCTCGCGCCCCGGGGTGCGTTTGAGATTGCGGAGCCGCTCAGGCTGCCCAGGTAGACGCTGTCGTTGCTGCCCGCAGCCCCCTGCCGCACGTTAACGAAGTCCTGGACGTCAGCGTGCTGTTGCCCGTGGCCGGGACCCCGGCCCTGCCACGGATGCCCGCTGGCATGCGTGCCCGCGCATTCCGGATCGTGGCCACCGGTCGACAGCAATACATCGGCGCCGCTGCTGGCTCCACCCACGGGTGCGCGGAAGGGGGACGAGGGCTCCTCTGTCCCCGAGTCGTGCGCCGCCGCTGCAGCGCACACCCCACCCGGGCTCCCGTCACGAGCAGTACCGCCGCTCACGTCGCTTGGTGCGCCCTGCCAGTGCCTCACGGAGCCTGCTGCATCACAGCCCTTGGGGGCCTCCAGGCTGCTCCTGCTGCTATGAGGCCCGCACTGCGTGGACTGCGAGCCGTACTGGTACGGCACCGGGGCCTGCCCGGAGGCTGCCGGCGGAACCTGCCCGTCCTCGCGCGGGCCCTCCACGCCCGCAAATGTCACGTGCCGTAACACCGACGCGCTATGTACGACACTCCTGTCGTACGATAGCCCATCCTCCGCGCCCTCATGGTACGGCAGGTCGGCCGTGACCCGCTCGTGGGCCTGCTGTACGGCGGCGGCAGTGTGCGGGCTGGCGACGCTGGTGCTAGTGGCGGCGCCGCTGTGCTGCATTGCCCCGCCGCCGCCACCGCTGCCGCCGCTAGCGCAGCTGCCGCTGGCGAAGCCGCCGCCCGAGGGCCGTTGGTTCGTCAGCTGCGCAGAGCGGAACGCCGGGTCAGCGTAACTGAGGCCCTTTGGGCTTCTTAACCCAGACGGAGAGCGGCCCTGCGACTGTCCGTGGTGCTGATGCAGGCTGTGGGGTCCGGTGGCCTGTCCCGGAGGAGACCCGGGACCCGTGTTACGCGACAGGCGGGAGGGAGACGGCACCAGCGCCCAGGGGTGCTGCTGCTGCTGCAGCTGCTGCAGGTGCGTCGGCGAGTGCGGCAGAGGCACGACCACGGACACGTCCCGACCGCTGGCGCGGCTGTCACCTGTGAAGCTGCGGGCGCTGGTGCTCCCCGGTGTTCCGTGGCTCACCGGAGGGGACACACTGCCACTTATGTCCCCGCTATAGCTTGTGCCACTGCAGGCCAGACCGTTGTCACCAACCGACAGGCCCGCCGAGGCCGGTCCTGAGAACGACGGCGCCGCGCCGATGGCCCCCACGATGCCATTCCGCGCGCTTATGGATCCGTCGTACCCCATGTTCGGCATGGACGCCTTGCCGTACACAGGCGGGCCCGCAGTACTGCCGTACGATGTCGCCAGGGGGCTCCCCGGCATGGGCACCGCACGTGAGACGTTCATCCCGCCGACCGAACGGCCGTGCGGCGGGGGGCTGCCAGCCGACGTACCCGCAACGTACGAGTCTACGGAGTAACGCCCGCCGGTGCCGGTGCGGCTGGCCTGCCGAAACCGCCCGGTTCCGCTGTATACGAGCGACGGGCGCGACCGCGGCGCCGCCAGCGGCGACTGACTGCCCGTATCAAAGCAGTCGTACTCCTCCCCGCGGCTGGCGGCGGCGGCGGCGGCGGCTCCCGCAGCTTCCGCCATGTGATCCGAGGCCTGCCGCCCGTATTGCACCGCGTCCCGCTGTTGCGCCTCCGCCGCTGCCCACAACGGCTGCGAGCCGCTCGGGTTGTGGGCGTTGCTGCTGCCGGCGCGGAGCATTTTGGGTGAGGCAGGGCAAGAGGTGCGCGGCGAGTCGGGCCGCGAGGCACGCCCGTCTACCCCGCCGCCCACACTGCCACGACGGAACGCGGCACCGCCGGCGCTGTGCGCCAGCACACCGCCTGCCCACCCCTGCGAGCCGTAAGCCCCGCCAGAGCTGCCCGCATACCGCCGCTGCTCCGGGCCCGCTGCCGCCGCCACGACCGGTGACAGCGGGCCGTTCCCTCCTTCCACAATCCCCACGTGCCCGCCGCCACCCTCCACCGCCGCGTATTCCTCCCCCACAGGCGCGCGAGCCACCGGCAACGCCGCCGCCGCCACCTGCGGCGGCGGCGCCGTCACCAGCCCAGCGTGCCCCGCCGCCGCCGCCGCAATCACCGCCGCCGGCACGCCCGCCGCCGTCAGGCGCTCCCTCGCCGCCGCCCGGGCCTCGCCGCTGCTCCCCTCGCACTCCCTGTCCTCCTGGGGAAGCCGCATGAGGGCCCGGTAGTCCTTGGCTGTGTAGGCTCCGAAGCACTCCGCGAAGACGTTGATGCCCTTGCGCTTGGGCCGCTGGCCCATGTCGCACAGCAGCTGGTCGTGGTACGCAATCATGTACAGCATCAGCACCGACCCACGGTTCCGCTGGGGCGGCATGACGGTGCGCCGCCAGCGCTGCTGCGCGCGGATGTCGTCCAGCATGGCTGCAGCAAATCGCGGGGCAGGGATGGAGAGGAAACGAAGTGTCAACATCAATCCTAACATGATGGAGGACGGAGGGCGAGGGAAAGGTGAAGCTTGGAGAGGGGATGCTGGTTGCAGTAATGGAGTCGTGGCACGGCTCGAGTCGCAAGGGCAAGTCCGAGCCGTGAGGTGGATATGGCGAGGGTGCCAGAGGGAAAGGCACGGACGCCTCGCGAGGCGGGCGCATCAGGGGTATGTGTTCTGTTCATCCCTACCCGCCTTCCCAACAACACCGCTCACCCGAGGGGTGCGGCAGCTGCACGCGGCCCGACAGCACGCTGGCCAGCCACAGCGCCTGCAGCCCCGAGGTCAGGATGTTGTTGTAGGTGGACACCTGGGGAGTCGGAGTAGGCGTAGCCGGCATGAGTTGTTATAGGGGAAAGGGTTAGGAGGACGCCCTGCGTTCAGGATGTTGCTGTATGTGGACCTTTGGCAAAGCGGTAGGCGTGCTATGTCCGCGGCTTACAAGGCTCTACGTGGATGCTAAACAACAAGGCTCGCACCGTAGGTCCCCAGCTGAACGGGGTGGATATCCCAAGGTTCCGAGCACCGTTTCCCGTGCAGCGTTGCCGGTATCACACACCTCCGCCCTAATCCCGTGCGCTCGCTCCCCGCCGTACCTCGGACCCCACAAAGGCCAGGTGCGGTACCGCGTACGGCAGCACGTTGCGGTACAGGTACAGCCCGTCCTTCTGCAAGTCCAGCCGCGCGCGCATGTCGCCCTCCAGGTACTCGTACGACTTAAGGTAGCCCGTACAGTACAGCACCAGGTCGGCCGCCACGAAGGATGAGTCCTGCAGTACCAACGTACGGCGGAGCGAATGTCAGGCGGGTACGACCTGCTGTTGTGGCGCTGCAGCGGTAAGGTACTACGTGGCACAGCGTAGTATCCTTTGCGTCAGTTGCGTCACATGGCAAAAGCCCCTCAGTTGCACGTTTGCGGGGAAGTTCGCAGGCTTTACCACCCAATTCCGTAGTGTGTTAGGCGCTGCGGTTCCCACATGCCGCCGTGCAGCCTAAACAAGCTCTGTCGCAGCGCGCACGTACAGCCTGCTAACAATCGTACCTGAAGGATGACGCCGTTCCTGACGAAGCGCGCAATCTCGCCTGCACACGGGCGCGGAGGCGGCAATGACAGTTACGTTACTGCCGCACAAGTGATTGTCATGCAAACGTGCCTGTTCGGCGCTGTGCCGTACTGCACACCTGCACCGACCTACATGCGACATGACCGTACTCGGCCAGCTTCCAACCCTTCTCCCATTAACGCCGGCAAGACTGCACCCCGGGCCGATACGCCACGCGACATGCACCAACGGAAATGCCAGGCCCTGCCTGCAACCCAACCCGCACCCCCGTAACTGCAGTCCCACACGCGGCGCACCCTCACCCTTGACCATGACCACCCGCATTCCCACCCGCACCCGCACTCCCGCACACGGCGCGCCCTTACCCCTGACGGTGGCCAGCTGCCCGTTCCTGATCAGCTTGTCCATCTTGTTGTCCAGGATCTGGCCGCCGTAGAACAGGTCGGTGGGCAGACTGACGCGGGGGCGCATCTGCTCCGTTATGTGGAACTTCTGGCTGATGAGGGACTGCAGGATAAAGGAGTGGAATGGAGTGCGGAGTGGAGCGGAGTAAAGTGGAGTGGAGTGGAGTGGGCTGGAGAGGGAAACAACCGCGGGGGCCAGGGTTCGGTACGTCTGCGCAGCGGCAACTGCATGCATCAGGCAGAGAGATAACACACCATCGGCCTTGCAACCGGGCGTCGGACGTGTGCTTATAAGCAGTTTGTCCCGGTAATCAGCTTTAGGCAACACCCTCACATTCAAGTGCTTCGAATCGGACCATGGACGGAGTATGCAGGCACCTCTCAGTGTAAGCTCCCTCCATGACGCGCCCCACTCGCAGGCAAGCCCACAAGCACCAGCGGCGGCCCCTCACCTCCATGCCCTTCCAGAACAGCCGCCGCAGGGGCGCCATGGCGCGTCCCACCGCCGCTGCCGCGCCGCCGGCGTTGTAAAAGGGCGGCAACATGGTAGTCATGGCCCTGCGGAGGGATGAGTTTGGAGCATATATACAGGTTATAATAATACTATTGCCACATGCATATTTACCGTTCGTGCACAGGTGCAGCGGCAGGATTGCGGTTATGGCCCAGGCGCCAGACGCGCAACAGGGTTTTGTGTCCAGGACACCCGTACCTGCGCCCAAGCTTACGGCCACGCACGCACACCACCGATACAGCCACCCGCACCTAACCCACGCCTTGCGAGCCTCTCGCCCTTTCAACCCACCTACTGAACGCGTCACACACACTCCGTGACCACTACCGCACCCCTAAAGACCGCGGCTCTCCCTAATCCACCTGTTGAACATGACGCTGCGCACGCTGGTGCCCAGCATGTTGCGCGGCACGGGCCAGTGGGCCTGCCGGTACAGCAGCGTGACGGAGGTGGCGGTGTTGGCTGCCACCACGTTTGACACGCAGTCCAGCGCCGTCTTGCCCGCGCCCACCACCACCACCCGTCTGCCACGTGCCAGCGACAGGTCGGTGAAGTCCTTGGCGTGCAGCTGGATGCCAGCGTACGCAGGGGCGCCCTGTGTGCGGCACGCGTGTACGGCGGAGAGTGTGTACGGCACCGTTACGACACTAACCGGTGTTGAGGCTTTGCTCGTTTGCTGTTGTGGGGTGTTGACGCAGGGGTGGCATCAGGCGGTCCATGGTCGAGGGCAGCGCCAGTCGCTGCAAACGAGGATTTATGGCAGCCCGGCCCTGCCGCACCCACACGTGACTCCCTGGCGTCCGCCCAGCACCTAGCGCCCTACGCAGGACTTTGCCCTGCCTTGTCCAATTGGACCGCAGTGGTGCTCCTGCACCCCGTGGTCCCACATGCCCGCCCAGGCCACCCTCCAGCGCCCCCGCAACTTCCCATCCCCACCCTGGGTCGCCTCACTTTTACGGGTCCGCTTAACTCAACCTCACTGCTCATTACAACACAATACCACACACGTTACTAGCGCGTTGGTCCCCCTTCCTCACCTCGTAGTCGGGGATGTAGGGCTGGCTGTAGATGCCGGCGCAGATGACGCAGTAGTCGGCCGTCACCTGGGGCCATCAAAAGCAGCAGCCAGCACAAGACGGATTGTGTGACAGTGTGACAGTGTGCAAGGCCAAGCCAATCGCGTTCCGAGGCGGGGGAACCAGGCGCAAGTGAAGGGGCCTGGCGGGAGTGCAGGTAATCGGCCGCCACCTGGGACCGCCAAGCATGGGGCAGCTTGTGTTACAGCGACGGTGTATTAAGATTACGGCAATCGCAGCCCTGGGCAGGGGACCAAGGCGGGAGTGAAGGGGCCTGGAGAGTCTGCCCTTTTCGCCCAATCGGCTCACACGCAAGCGCTGTTCTCGCCGCTGCAAGCCGCTGCTGCGTGCTTGCCAGAGTCCCATGACACGCCTTGCTGCCCTGTGAACCATGCACCCATGCGTACATCCCGCCTTGGCTCGCCAGCCCTGACCAGTAGCCGCCCATTCTGCCACCCACTCTGCCGTACGTCCCTCACCGGGCACCCGTCACTTGCAACTTACGTGCTACTGGAACACGCAGCCTGCGCCCACGCGCAGACAGACACTGCCCCATAATACCCGCAGCACACTGAGACGCCCTCACCTTGTAGAAAGCGCTCCGAGGCGGTGTCGCAGTACAGAGCGTCCCATCCGGCGGCCACCCACGCTGCCGCACATGCTGCCGTACATGCTGCCGTACATGCTGCCGTACGTGCTACCGTACGCGCCATACTGCCTCACCTTGAAGAAGCGCTCTGCTGCCGTGTCGCAGTACAGGGCGTCCCACGTGCGCCGCGCCGCGTTCCAGCGCAGGCGCAGCAGCTTGCAGCGCAGCCGCACCAGCCGCAGCAGGTCAAAGTGCTCCGCGTACGCCCTGCGTGCGGGTGCGTAGCGGCAGACGTGGCGTTAAGGTCAGGTGCAGGCCCGTTTTGTCGGCGGCGTAATGCTCTCGTATGGACGCTGCCCTGCACATGGGCGCCGTGTCGTGCGCGTGCAGCGGTAGCGGTCAGGCAGGGTTAGCTGTAACCTGCGGTGTCGTAAGGATAAGATTACGTGTACCTAATTGAAGGCCCACCCAGCCGCATCAGGCCTACATGCCGCGCACTGTTTTCCCTCCCGTTGGCCCCAAACGCCCATTCAAGGACTGGGCTCCCCACCTACGAGACTCCTAAACTTTGTCACGTTTGTCGCCCTGCCGACTCCAAACAGGTCGCTTAAGCTCACCAGTTGCCGTCATCTAGCTGGAATGCAGACCGGTGCTACCGTTGCATGGCTGGGCCCGCACGTCGGCCCCCGTTGCAGCCCAGCGGGGCGTTCCCCAACGCCCCTTGCGCCTGGTACCTCGGCCCCCGCACACTCCACCAACCCCCTGAGCTTTCCGTAGGCACCCCAAGTGAGGGTGCTGCCCACCACCATGGCACCTAGATACCTAGGAGGACACATGCGCGTGCGCCCATGGACCCCTAGCACTCGAACAAGCCCCTGACCATGTATTTGTGGGAAGAGGATCATACAAGAAGCATGCGTATGCATGCGTTGTACCCACTTGACGTACGCCTGCACCTCCTGGCCTGTGGGGTAGTCGATGCTGGGCTGCATGTGGCGCGGCCAGGGGAACTCCGGGAACTGGTACAGCCGCCAGGGCACTGCGAGGGCGCACAAGCCGCGTGTGCAGTGTTGGCCGTGGGTTGATGTGAGGCCCTGTGCTGCTGTGCGGGCTTGCAAAGCCGCGTTAGTGTTCAAGCAGGGGCTTGTGGCATGGATGAAACATGTGCAGTAGGATGTGTGCTGTGTAGCCTGGCGCTCTGCGTGCACAGAGGCTGAGGCCCTTGGCAGGCTGGCATTTGCCATTTATGTGTCCAGCAGCCCATCCTACCTTGCAGACCGAACTGGAGGTAGGTTGGAGGGTGTCCAAGAGGGTATGCAGTGGAAGGGGGTATGGCAGCGGAGAGGCGGGTTGGGAGGACTGTAGACTTGGGTGCCGAGCGCAATAACGAGCTTGTATGCTGCACGGCGCTTACCCCATGGTAATTGCGCTGCCATACTCCTCCTATATCATCGCTCTGCTCGAGGACGAGGACCTCCAAGCCCAGCCCTCTCATTTGTCGGGCTGTTTGCAGGCCCGCGACGCCAGAACCGACCACCAGAGCCCGGCGAAGCGAGCTGCGTGCTGGCACGAGGCTGGGAGCATCCTCGCACATAAAGAGCCGGTCGAAAGACCTGTCCGGCCTCCTGTCCATCGGATTCTGGACTCCTTTGTCCAAATGGGACTCATCCGAAATTCATTGGCTATCTAGTCTTCAGGAGTACTTGAGTCAGATGTACTGCCATGCAGCAGGGCCTGCGCCCTAAACGCGTGCGCGAGAGGCTGACAGAGCGACGGGCTGCACAAACGCGCGCGCGCTGTTTGCTACTGTACCATACGCACAGTGAAAACTGATCAAAATTCAGCCGCTGATGTGCAGTTTGTCAAATGGCGCGAACGCAGACGCTGTGTCAGAAAAGTGTCGAGTTGGCAAACAGGAACTGAATGTAGTACACAGCAAAGCAATGTGTTGTTATTATGTTACAGTCGACGCTCATTGCGGTGCGCGTCACAGTGGCCATGCGGCCTCCCTTGTTGTCCACCGATGCACACCGGCAGCCGCAGGATGATAGCCTCGGCGCTTGCAGTTACTCGAGGAAAATCTGCAAGGAACACATGCCAAGCAGGAGCGGGAGAAGATCACCAATACACAGCAAAACTGCTCATACGAAGTACCAGGACGACAGAGCAGCAGTACAGTGTGAAGTGCGCGTCCCAAGCGCCTGTGCACGTGGACCCTGGTCTGGGCCTTCATGTAATCGCGCCGAACTCCAATCTACTGCCAAGGCACGTTTCCTCAACAGGTAGCGCCTCTGTGCAGCAGCAAGAAGCACCGGAGCCCCGCACGCTGCACACCCTTGCACCCGTCAGCCTTTGCTTGCTGCTCCATCTGACGCTGCCCAACCCGGACTGCTTCAGCACCGTTTGACGGGCACCTGCACACCTCCCATACCCCGGACCTACTGATAACTTCTACAGCCGTCCCCACCACATGTGTTTTAGCACCCTTTGTGTCATAGCGCCCCGTGCACTCCACGCCGCACACGCACCTGGATGTTGTCGTTGCCGCTGTTGAGGTTGACCAGCGGCTGGCCGGGGGCGGGCAGCACACCGCCGGGGCCCATGGCCTGCTCCAGCATGGCCTGTGTTGGGGTGTGGGGACGGGTGGCTCTATTCATGCACACAAGCATCTTGTCAACCTTTGTATCGTGCGACGAGGGTCGCCACAGCTGTTAGCTATTGTAGCACAAGAAGCCCCGACCTCAATGGTGAATCCCGCCACCTGCAGTAGGGCACTAGCGCCTGGATGCCGTTGTGCTGGTTGCTGTGCAAATGCGTACCACAGCTAACGTTGCACACCTGCGCACAAGTCGCCCTCACCTCGCCCATACCTCGCTCTTCCAGCCCCCCTGTTTCTAAAAGCGACTGAAGTCGACAACATCGAGACGTCTCACCTCGATGTTGAACCCGGCCACCTGCGGCACCAGCGCCTGGATGCCGTTGAGGAAGCCCGCCGGGATGCGCGTCTCCAGCTTCACCAGCCCCGAGCCGCGGTCCGAGATGCGCACGCGCAGCGAGCGGTTGCGACGGTAGTTGGGGTCGTTGGCGGTTGAGGACTGCTGCTGCCCGCCGGCGGTTGAGTCGGTTGCAGCGGGGGAGGTGGAGGTGCGGGGGTCGCTGGGCAGGGTGGTGTAGTCGGATGTGGAGGAGGAGGCGGTGGGGGATGGGGCGGAGGAGGAGGAGGGGGGGGAGGATGGGGCGGGCTCGGGG
>VFQN01006492.1_pt1 | contig 13300 bp, 7 predicted proteins | sample 3512371 | NCBI WGS metagenome assembly VFQN01 (sample SAMN10412370, study PRJNA504923) | tailings metagenome | isolation source: Replicate 2 from Balatoc abandoned mine | place: Philippines: Itogon, Benguet | collected 2017-08-28
GCGATTGCCGCCAATGCCATGCGGCAGATCCTCGTCGAGCAGGCGCGCGCGCACCGGGCGCTCAAGCGTGGCGGCGATCACCTGCGCGTCGCACTCGTCGACGATGCCGCGGTGCAGCCGGCCGTCGATGCCGACGTCGAGGCTCTCGATGAAGCCCTCGAGGCGCTGGCGGCGCTCGAGCCCCGCCAGGCTCGCCTCGTCGAACTCCGCTACTTCGGCGGCCTCACCATCGAGGAGGCGGCTGCTGAACTCGGTGTCGCTCCGGCCACCGCCAAGCGAGACTGGGCCGTCGCTCGCGCCTGGCTGCGCCGACGCCTCGAGCCGGGCGGCTCGTCGTGACGCCCGCACAGTGGCAGCGGGTCACCCAGCTGTTCGGCGAGGCGAAGGAACTGCCCGCCGCCGAGCGGCTCGCGTTCCTCGAACGGGCCTGTCCAGACGACGCGCGCGTGCGCGACGAGGTGCGCAGCCTGCTCGACGCCGATCGCGACGATGCGTTCCTCGAGCGGGGCGCCGCCGTGCAACCGCGCGACCTGCTCGACGAGGCCGGGGGACACGCGTTCGCGCCGGGCGAGTCGCTCGGTCCCTACCGCATCGAGCGACTGCTGGCCAGTGGCGGCATGGGCGTGCTCTACGTGGCGACCGATCCGCGGCTCGGTCGACGCGTCACGCTGAAGGTGCTGCCCGCAGCAGCCGCACGCGATCCCGACGCGCGCACCCGCCTGCAACGCGAAGCGCGAACGGCGGCACGCCTGCGGCATCCCCACGTCGTGTCGGTCCACGCGCTGGAGGAGATCGGCGACCTGCTCGTGATCGTCGCCGAGTACGTCGAGGGGCCGACGCTGGCCGAGGTGCTGGCGTCGGAGGGGCCACTGCCGCGCGACCGCTGGCTCGAGATGGCGGTGGCCCTGGCCGAGGCCCTCGCCGCCGCGCACGACGCGCAGGTGGTCCACCGCGACGTCAAGACCCGCAACGTGGTGCTGGGCGCCGACGGCATCCGTCTGCTCGACTTCGGCATCGCGATCGGCGCCGGCGAGGCGGCCGATGCGCGCCTGACACGCACGGGACTCGTCACGGGCACGCCGCTCGCCATGGCCCCGGAGCAGCTCGAGGGCGGCACGGCGACGCCGCTGTCGGATCAGTACGCGTTCGGCCTGCTGCTCTACGAAGCTGCGAGCGGCCGGCTGCCGTTCGGCGAAGGCGCGATTGCGGGCGTGTGGGCGCGCATGCTGCGCGACGAGCCCATGCCGCTGTCCAGCGTGGCGCCGCACCTGACTGCCGACGACGTCGTGCTCGTGCATCGCTGCCTGTCGCGCCGCCCCGAGGACCGCTTCCCCTCGATGCGGGCGGTCGCCGACGCCCTGCGCGCGTCAGCGCATGTCCCCGGTGTCTCCCCTGGCGTTGCCGCCGCAGCAAGAGAAGCTGTAGCCGCCGGACCTGTCCGGCGGTCCCCCGATAGCGAAGACGCGGACCTGTCCCGCCATAGCCTTCAGCGAAGCCTCCAAGGCGAGGAAGTGGACTTGTCCCGCCGTAGCCTTCAGCGAAGCCTTCAAGGCGGAGGCGGATGGTGGGACCTTCACCAAGCCGTGACGGCCACGCTGTACGTGGGCCTGCTGTGGCCCGGCTGGCTGGTGGCCAGTGCGCTGCCCGGTCGATGGCGCCCGGCTGCCCACATCACGCTCGTGTGCCTCGCGGCCATCGCCACATCGCTGCGCCTCCACCTCTGGTTCGGCGCACGACACTATCCGGGCCCCGTCGCTGCCGCACGACGACGCCTCTGGCCTGCCTTGACCATCATCGACGTGATCTACGCCGCACTGCTCGCCGTCGTGGCCCTGCTGGTGGCGGACGCGAGGTTGGTGCCGGCCGTCGTCACGGCCGGCCTGGCCGTGTGCCTGTTCATGGCGTCGGTAGTGATCGAACCCGCCACGCGACGAGCAGAGACGGAACGCTGAGAGTTTCAGAATTGATGGAATTTCGGAATTGCATCACCGCCATTGCCACCATTCCCACAGGAACGCATCGAAGGCTGGCGGTGCCACTGCAATTCTGAAATTCTGAAATTCTGCAATTCTCAGTCTTCTCCGAACACGTCCCTGTAGCTCGCATACATCGCCCCCCACATCGTCGGCATGAAGACGAGGATGCACAGGAACGCGAAGAGCGCCGTGCCGCCAATCAGCACGATGACGATCCCGTCCGATACCTGGGCCCGCCTGGCGGCGACGAGGAAGATGGACGCCATGAACGGGCTGATCGCGGCGAGCCCGGCGCCAAGCAGCGCGAGGCCGAAGACCAGGAACGCGCCCACGTTCTCCCACGCGGCGTGGAAGCTGGCCTTGAGGGCGTCGAGCGCCTCCACCTGGCGAAACACCACCAGCGCCGGCGCGAACCAGATGGCCATCGACAGCGCGAAGCCGAGGACGGTCATCAGCACGAAGACGAGGCCGACCAGGCCGACGGCCGTGGCGGCCGAGGCCGTGCCAGGGAGGGTCCCGATCAGCGCGGCCGAGAACATGGTCCCGCCGAGGACGAGCACGATGGCGGGAATCATCACCACCAGCGTCGCCGCCAGGTAGAGCGCGCCGACGAGCGCGAGCGGTTGCAGGCGGGGCTGTTCGAAGCCGTTGAACAGGTGGCGGATCTCGAGGGGGCGGCCGTGTCGCATGGCCTCGCACCCGAGCATCAGGCCGCCCACGTGAATCGGCACCACCACACTCCACAGCATGCCGGCAAAGGGGATGGCGCTCAGCACCACCCCCAGCACCAAGAACAACACGACGATGCCGATCCAGGTGGCCGGGGCGGCCGCGAAGATCTCGAGACCGTCGCGGGCCCACTGGAGGCCGTGACCGGGCGGCACCTGTCGCGATTCGATCACGCGTTACCGCCCGCTTGCAGCCGCTGTCGTCGTCGGGCGGGGTGCCGGCGCGTCGGGCGTGCCCTTCACGTGGCGGTCGAACCAGCCCACCCACTGCTCGAGGCGATGCCGCCGGTAGCTCGGGCGTGTGATGCCGTGGAACTGCCCGGGGTACACGATGAGCCGTGTGGGGATCCCCACGGACTTGAAGGCCTGGTACATCTGCTCGCTGCCGATGGCCGGCACGTTGAAGTCCTTCTCGCCGGTCATGAACATCGTCGGCGTGCGGATCTGTTCGACCTTGAAGAACGGATACGACACCTTCATCCAGCGGTCCATCGACTTCCAGGGCTGGCCCATCTCGGTCTCGTACTGCACGATGTACTGGTCGGTGCCATACATCGTGAGCTGCAGTGAACTGCCGGCGCCGCTCACGGCGCCCTTGAAGCGCGGGTCGGTGGCGATCGTGTAGTTGGTGAGGATGCCGCCGTAGCTCCAGCCGCCGATACCCAGGCGGTTCGGGTCGGCGATGCCCTCCCTGATGGCCCAGTCCACGCCGGCCAGCAGGTCCACGACTTCCTTGTGGCCCCACTCGCCGTAGATGGCCGTCTGGAACGCCTGGCCGCGGCCGTTGCTGCCGCGGTAGTTGACCTGGAGGACGGCGTAGCCGTTGGCGGCAATCCACTCGCGATCGAACATGAAACCGTAGTTGTCCTGCCCGTTCGGCCCGCCGTGGATGTGCAGCACGAAGGGCAGCTTCGACGCGGTGGTGACGCCCGGCGGCAGCGTGAGCAGGCCGCCGATGCGGACGCCTTCCTTGTTGGTGAACTCCACGGGCTTCACCGTGCCCAGCGTCAGTTCCGTCGCCATCCAGTCGTTGTGGCCCGTCAGCTTGCGCAGCGAGCCGTTGTCGAGCGCGTAGATCTCGTCGGGCTGCGCGGGTGTGCTCATCGTCACGGCGAAGTGGCCGTCGGCCGGGCTGTCGGCCAGCGCGCGGACGACCTGGGGGCCCTTCGTGATGCGCGTGACCGCGCCGCCGGCTGCCGGCACGCTCGCGACGTACTGCTCGCGGTCGTCGGTCACGAGGAACGTGATCCGCGAGCCGTCCTTCGACCAGACCGGATCGCTCACCGGACGGTCGAGGGCCGGTGTGAGCGCCGTGCTTGCACCGCCGGCGACAGGGACCACGGTCATGCGGTACTGCTCGTAGGCGTCGTAGCGCGGGTCGCCGCCCTCGAGGTAGAGCAGCTTCGTCGAGTCGGGGCTCCACACGAGGGGGCCTCCGTGCCGCGCGACCTTCGTGCTCACCTGGCGCGGCGTGGCCCCGGCCTTCGCTTCCACCACGTACACCTCGCGCATCGTGGACTTCTCGCGGTTCTCGGACCGCGCGCTCAGGAAGGCCACGTGACTGCCGTCGGGCGACCAGGCGGGCGACGCGTCGTCGTAGGGCCCGGCGGTGATGGCGGTGGAGGTCTTCTTCGCGATGTCGTACACGTACAGGTGCGTGCGCAGCTTGCCGTCCACGTAGCCCACGCCGTCGCGCTTGAACTTGAAGGTCTCGATTTCGATGGGCTTGGGCGCCTTGTCCGACTTGTCGTCCTTGGGCGCGTCGGGATCGACGTCGCGCGACACGAGCACGAGTTGCGTGCTGTCGGGCGACCACGCGTAGTCGGACACACCGCCGGGCACGTCGGTCAGCTTCTGGGCCTCGCCACCCAGCCGGCTGAGCGCCCACACCTGTGCCTTCTTCTTCTCGTCGGGCCGGATGAAGGAGATCCACTTGCCGTCGGGGCTCCACCGGGGCGACGACTCCGACTCCTCGGGCGACGCGGTGAGTCGGATGCGGTCGGTGCCGTCCCAGCGCACCATCCACAGGTCGGCCTCGCTCTTGTCCTTGGCCACGTCCACGGTGCCGACGACATAGGCGACCCAGATCCCGTCGGGTGAGCGCTGCGGGTCGCGCACCGAGGCGATGCGATCCACGTCGGCCACGGCGATCTTCCGGGGCGTGGCGCTGGGGGTCGGGGCGGATTGCGCGGCAGCCGGCGCCGCGGGCGCGGCGGTCTGGGCCGCCAGCGGGGCGGCCGTGGCCACGGCCAACGCGCCGAGCAACACGGCGCGACGGGCAGACAGCGGGAACATCATGGGCGACAGTCCTTTCCGAACAATCCCAGCATTGTCGCTCAGATCACGGCAGGGCGCGGTCTCCCTGGGCACCGCGCCCTACCTGTGCGCGTTAGAATTGGCAGGTGCATTTCCGCGTGAAACCGCGCAGGGTGTCGCTCCTCGGCGCGTGCCTGGCCCTGCTGGCGCTCACCACCGACGCCGAGGCGCAGGCCCGCAGGCGCCCTGCGCCGGCCGCGGCGGCGCCCACCACACCCTCGTTCTACACGACGAACCGGGCGCCTGACGCCCTCCAGGACAAGCAGGTCGTGCTCGAGACCGCTCTCGGGACGATCGTCATCCAACTCGATCCCGCCGCCGCGCCCAACCACGTGGGTTACATGCTCGACCAGGCCGAGGCCGGGGCCTACGACGGCACCGTGTTCCACCGGGCCGTGCCGCTCGGCATCATCCAGGGCGGCGACCCGATCTCGAAGGACCCGGCGAAGACTGCGCTCTACGGCACCGGCGGCCTGAACCGCCTGAAGCGCGAGCCCAACGACCGCAAGCACGTGCGCGGTGCGGTGTCGGCCGTGCTCCAGCCCAACAAGCCCGACAGCGCCGGAGCCCAGTTCTTCGTCTGCCTCACCGACCAGCCGGGCCTCGACGGCCAGTTCACCGTGTTCGGCGAGGTGGTGGAAGGGCTCGAGGTCGCCGAGCAGATCTCGCAGTCTCCGCTCGACGCCAACGGCCGGCTCACGACCCGCATCGCCATCACGAAGGCCACCGTGCGGCCCACGCCACCGCCAGCGACCGCGCTGTTTGCCGAGACGCCGGCCGAGGAGCTGGCCGGCTACCGCGCCACCGTCACCACGACGCTCGGCGACATCGTCATCGGGTTCGCGCCCGACGTCGCGCCCGGCCACGTGCGCAACTTCCTGCGGCTGGCGCAGCTCGGGGTGTACGACGGCACGGGCTTCCATCGCGTGGTGCCGAAGTTCGCCGTCCAGGCCGGCGACCTGTCGTCTCGCGCGTCGCGGCTCACACAGGTGCAGCAGAAGGTCGTCGGGCCGGTGAAGGGCGAGTTCAACGCCATCAAGCACGAGCCGGGCGTGGTCAGCATGGCGCGCGGCGACGATCCCGACAGTGCGACGACGTCGTTCTTCATCGTCACGGCGCCCACGCCGTCGCTCGACGGCAAGTACACCGCGTTCGGCCGCGTGCTCGAGGGGATGGACGTGGTCACGGCCATCGAGCAGACGCCGGTCGACGGCGAGACACCCCGCACCCGCATCGGCATCACGAAGGTCACGATTTCCAGGACGGCCGTCTCGGCGGCCCCGCCGCAATTCGAGTGAACGCACGAGTGGACACGAAGAAGAAGAAGATCGACTACGGCAACGCGTGGGAAGAGGCGCGTGGCCTGATCTGGAGGAGCCGCGTCCGGCTCTCGATCGGGCTCTCGTTGATGCTGGTGAACCGGCTCACCGGCCTCGTGCTGCCCGCCTCGACCAAGTTCCTGGTGGACGACGTGATCGGCAAGGGCCAGGCGCAACTGCTCTGGCCGCTGGCCGGCGCCGTCGCGCTCGCCACGCTCGTCGAGGCGACGACGTCGTTCGCGCTGTCGCAGGTGCTCGGGGTGGCGGCGCAGCGTGCGATCACCGAGATGCGACGGTCGGTGCAGGCGCACGTCGCGCGGCTGCCCGTGCGCTACTTCGACACCGTGCAGACCGGCGTGCTCATCTCGCGCGTGATGTCCGACGCCGAGGGCATCCGTAACCTGGTCGGCACCGGTCTCGTGCAGCTCACCGGCGGCACGCTCACGGCCATCATCGCGCTCGGCGTCCTCTTCTACCTGAACTGGACGCTCACGCTCGTGATGATCGTCGTGCTCGGCGCCTTCGGTCTGATCATGGCGACCGCCTTCAAGCGGTTGCGGCCGCTCTTCCGCGAGCGCGGACAGATCAACGCGGAGGTCACGGGCCGGCTGTCGCAGTCGCTCGGCGGCATCCGCGTGGTGAAGGCCTACACCGCCGAGAAGCGGGAGGAAATCGTCTTCAGCAAGGGCGTCCACCGGCTGCTGCGCAACGTGGCGCAGTCGATGACGGGCGTCTCGGCCACCACCGCCATGGGCACGGTGGTCATCGGCGTCACCGGCGTCATCATGATCCTCATCGGCGGGCGGGCCATCGTCGACGGCTCGATGACGCTCGGTGATTTCATCATGTACGTGTTCTTCACGGGCCTCGTCGCGGCCCCCATGATCTCGATCGCGTCGATCGGCACGCAGATCACCGAAGCGTTCGCCGGCCTCGATCGCATCCGCGAGATCAAGAAGATGGCCACCGAGGACGCCGACGACGCCAATCGGCGGGCACTGGAGGACGTCCAGGGCCGCGTGACGTTCGACGACGTGTGGTTCGAGTACAACCCGGGCGTGCCGGTCATCAAGGGCGTGTCGTTCGAGGCGCCGGCGGGATCGACCACCGCGCTCGTGGGATCGAGCGGGTCGGGCAAGAGCACGCTGATCAGCCTGGTCATGGCGTTCAACCGCCCGACGAAGGGCCGCGTGCTCGTGGACGGGCAGGACCTCGAGCAGGTGCAGCTGGCGAGCTACCGGTCGCAGCTCGGCATCGTGCTGCAGGAGAACTTCCTCTTCGACGGCACCATCGCCGACAACATCCGCTACGCCAACCCGCACGCCTCGATGGACGAGGTGATTGCCGCCGCGAAGATCGCCTACTGCGACGAGTTCGTGGACGGCTTCGCCGAGGGCTACAAGACGGTGGTGGGGGAGCGCGGCGTGCGCCTGTCGGGCGGGCAGCGGCAGCGCGTGGCCATCGCGCGTGCGATCCTCGCCGACCCCCGGATCCTGATCCTCGACGAAGCCACGTCGAGCCTCGACAGCGAGAGCGAGGCCAAGATCCAGGAGGCGCTCCGCACGCTGCGTCGGGGTCGGACGACCTTCGTGATCGCCCATCGACTCTCGACGATTCGCAGCGCCGACCAGATCCTCGTCGTCGAAGACGGCCGCATCGTCGAGCGAGGGTCGCATCCCGAGCTGATGGCGCTGAACGGACGCTATCGGGAACTCCACGATCGCCAGTACGCCGTGGAGCTCGATCGCTTCATCAACCCCGGCGAGGACTTCACGCCCGAGCCCGCCGCGACGGCGGGCACTGCGGACACGGGGCGCGGCTGACGTGATGCCACCGTCGGCGGAGAGCGCGGACGCCGCAGGCGCGTCCGGTCGGTCCCGGTGGCTGCCCGACCTGCTCCTCGCGCTGGCGGCGGGCGTGGCCCTGGCTGCTGCGCTGGCGGTCGCCGCGCCACCGCTCGTCTCGCTGCACCTGGGGCAGCCCCTCACCGACCTCGTCCCGGCCGTCGTCTCCGGCGTACACGGCGCCGAGGAGAACTACGGGCACCGCATCCGCTGGACCAGCGGCACCGTGCGGCTCACCTGGCCGCGGCCCTTCGGCGTCGAGCCCTCGGCGATCGTGGTCCGATTGGCCGGTTTCCCGGGACGACAGCCCGACCAGCTCGAATTGCGCATCAACGCGCAGGCGACGCGCCACGCCGTGCCAGCCGGGTACGACGACATCCGCGTGCCGCTGTCGCCGGGCGTCCGCTGGCCGCTAGACGTGACGCTCACGACACTCACCACGCGACCGCCGGGTGACCCGCGCGACCTGGGAATCCGGCTCGAGTCCGTGACGCTCGAGAACCGGGCGATCGTCGATCGCCTGCGTGCGGCGGCCGGCCGTGAGGGGCTCGTCGTCGTGGCGTTCGGGGCCCTGGCCTGGCTGGCGGGCGCCTGGGTCACCGCGGGCGCCGCGTCCGTGAGGCGGTGGTCCGCGAGTCTCGCGACCTGTGTGCTGGCGGGCCTCGTCATCTGGTGGCTCGGGCCGACCGTGCTGGGCGAGCCCGCCGTGGCGGTGGGCCCTCTCGCGCTCGGCGTGCTGGTGACCTGGAGCCTGGCTCGTGTCAGGCAGCCGCGCGCCATCTCTGCGTTCGCCGGCCTGCTCGTGACCGCACAGGCGCTGGTCCTGGTCACCTGGTGCGTGGCGTCGTTCGTGGACGCTCCGCGGTGGGACATCTGGGACATCGTGCCGTTGCTCGTCCGGCAGGAATCACAGGGGCTCACGATTGCGGACCTGTGGGGCCCGCACAACGAGCATCGGCCGATGGTGGCTCGCGTGGTGCTGTTGGCCAACGTCGCCTGGAGCCGCTGGAACCACTGGAACGAACTCTGGCTGATCCTGCTGATCACGGCGGCGCACGTGTGGCTCTATGCGCGCTTCGTGCGCAGCAGGGACCGTGGCGCCAGCGTGCTGCTGGCCGTCGCCGGCGCAGGGGCGTTCATCGCATCGGCCACACAGTGGGAGAACTTCCTGCAAGGGTGGCAGGTGGCGCTGATTCTCGGTGCCCTGGGCGTGTCGTGGGCGTTCATGCTGCTCACGACGGGCACACCCGGCTGGGGGCACACGGCAGCAGCCGCCGCACTGGTGCTGGTCGGGACGGCCGGCTTCGGGAGTTGCCTCATCGGCTGGCCGCTCGGCGCCGTCGGCATCGCGTTGCGGGGCGGGCCCCGCTGGAAGGCGCGTGCCGTGGCGTGGGCCGCGGTGGGCGTGCTGGTGAGCGTCGCCTACCTGCACGGGCTGCCACGCCCGGGCGGTGGAGCCACGTCGCTGCTGCACTCGGCCGGGGGGCTGTTCCGACTGGCGCATGGCACCTTCATGGCGCTGGCCATCCCCGTGTGGTACGCGCCCATGCACTTCACCGACCCCACGGCGCTGACGCACTGGCTGCTGCCGGCCATTGGCGCCATCGGCCTGGCGCTCGGCGTGCTCGTCGTGGCGGGTGAACTGCGCCGGCCCGACGTCCGGCAGGCGCAGGCCTGGCTGTTCCCCACGCTGTTGATGGTGTTTGCCGTGGCCGCTTGCGCGCTGACCGCGCTCGGACGGGTGCCGATGGGCATGCACATGATGACCGCGGCGCGGTACGTGGCGTTCACGGGCCTCTACTGGGTGGGGTTGGTCCTGCTGCTCACCGTGTGCGGCGCGCCGCGCGAGGGGCGATCGAGGCAGGGGCGCCTGGCCCTGGCCGCGGTGATCGTCGCCTTCGGGTTGCACGCCTGGGTCCAGGCCCGCCCGCTCTACGAGGACCACTACGTGAGCGGCACGCTCTCGCGCGATGCGCTGCTGCGCGAGGACTGGCCCAACACGCTGGCGCTGTTCCCCGTTCCGCCCGTGCTCGACGAGCGTCGCCAGTATCTCCAGCGGAAGGGCCTGTCTCTCTACCGACCCGGCGCCCGCTGAACCCGTGCGTCACGGCTGACGCGTCCCCGTACCCGCTGCCCGACGATCGACCTGGAGCACGGACCACTCGACCGCAATCTCCGGCTCGTAGGCCGCCGGCCACGCCGGGCGTACCCGCAGCGCGACGACGCGGCGGCCATCGTCGGCTGGCGCCTGGCGCATCAGCGCCATGAAGTCGGCGGTGGTCTCGACCAGCGGCGAGACCAGCATGCCGTCGGCGGCCAGCGCTCGCACCAGCCGATGCTCGCGCAGACGGCCGTCGGCCGTGCGCACGTCGACGACGATCGGCGGCAGCTTGAAGGCGAGAGTCGCGAGGCGACCCACCCACGTGCGTTCGATGGCGATCCGCCCCCACACGGGTGAAGGCGATGCCGGGACCGCGAACTCGTCGAACGCCCGCGCACGGACCCGGCCGAGGCGCTCCAGGTCGACGGACCCGGCCGTGGCGCGTCGCGCAAGGTGCAGGAATCGACCGTGCGTGTCCATCGCGTCGAAGGCCGCCAGCAGGACGGGGAGCGACGCCCCGTCGTCGTGGAGCGGGTAGCGGAAGTCGATGCTTTCCGGATCGACGAGCACGTGGCGTGGCCCGTCGGGCCCCGCGAGGTGCGCCCGATTCAGTTGGGCGAGGCCCGGGGTGTAGGCTCCGTAGCTCTGGAAGACGGGACGCGGTGTGTAGTCCACCGGGTGGGCGAGGAGATCGCCCTGGTGGTGGCCGTAGGCGTCCACGGTGCCGTGCACGTCGCCGAGCGGCGTCGTCGAGCGAAGGTGGGCGAGGGCGTCGTCGCGGGCCCGCGTGAGCCGTGCATGGAAGGCGACGGGCCGCAGCAGGTCGCCGACCGCACGGGCCTGCAGGACCAGCGCGGCGCGGTAGTGCTCCGGGGGCGCGAGCCTGTCGAAGTGGCGCCGCAGCCCGTAGGCATGTGCAGCCAGCCCAGTGAGGAGCACCGCGAGCGCGGCCGACCGCGCCGCCCGTGATGCGCCGCGTCTCCAGGCCGGCGCCACCGCGATCGCGGCCAGCAGCGGCATGGCGAAGAATGCGCTGGTGGCATGGGCGTCGTGCCGCACGAATCCGAGCTTGAACAGCACGAACACGACGAGGGCCAGCGACGGCAGCAGCACGCCGACGTCCGCGTGGTCGCACTTTCGCCAGGTGAGCGCCCCGGCCATCACGGCGACGGCGGCGACGACGAACACGGCCAGTTCGCGCAGCTGATACGGACCGACCGGCGTGCTCATGGCCTCGTTGTAGCCGGCCGACGTGTCCCAGCTCACGGCGATCCAGGCAGGCAGGTTGGTGAGCGACTGGCCTGCGAGCCACCAGCCTCCGAGCACGCTCCCGGCCAGGGCGATTGCCGCGACCGGCCATCGCCGCCGGTGGAGGTCGACGGGCGTGATGGCGGCGGCCACGCCGATCGCGAGCACGAACGTCGTGAACTTCACGAGGCCCGCCAGACCGACGACCACGCCGAGCAGGCCCGTGGCCACCCGCGCCCGCGTGTCGCGTCCGGCAGCGACCACGGGCCAGAGCATCGCCGGCAGGATCCACGGCAGATCCGTGGAGGCCATCGCCGGCGGCAGCAGCACGAGGACGGCTGCCGGCGCGTACCCGGCGCGCCAGCCTGCCAGGCGCGCGACCTCGTGCAGGGCCCAGCCGCACACCGCACCGATCGCGACGCGCAGGACGAGGCCCCACCAGAAGACGTCGGGCGCGAACACCGGGACCGACAGGTACCCCAGTGGACCGTAGGTGAAGGCGATGTCGGGACCGTACTGCCAGTGCCGGCGCGCGGCCTCGTGGAGCACGGCTCCCCACGACGCGTCGAGGTCCGCCGAGGGCAGCACGTGCCGAGCGGGGAGGTACGCGATCGCCGCGAGGGTCGCGCACAGCATGGCCCAGCCGCGGTGGCTCACGTGGCGACGCCCTCTTCGTCGAAGGGGAGCCGGCCGTCGCCGGCCGTCGAGGCCGCCGAGGGGTCGAGCAGGTTGTGTACGCTCACACCGAGCAGCCGCACGGGACGTGATGCGGCCTCGGTGCGGTCGAGCAGTGCCTGCGCCTGCGACACCAGATCGACGGCGTCGGACAGTCCGCCCGGCGCGCTGTGGCTGCGCGTCACCGTCGTGAAGTCGGCATAGCGCACCTTGACGGTCACGGTACGTGCGCGCAACGACTTGCGCGCGAGCCACTCGGCGGAGACGGCGGCCAACCGCGCGAGTTGATCGCGCATCACGGCGACGTCGCGGACGTCCTCGGCGTAGGTCCGCTCGGCGCCGTGCGACTTGGCGGCGCGATCGGGCACCACGCGCCTGTCGTCGCGACCCCACGCCAGCGCGGTGAGCCAGGCCGCCTGCGACCCGACCGCCGCCTGCAGGGTGGCCGCGCCGGCCGTGCGCACGTCCACCAATCGCTCGATGCCGTGCGCGCGCAGTCGTCGGGCGGTGACGGGGCCCACGCCCCAGAGGGCGTCGATCGGCAGGTCCTGCAGGAACGCTTCCATGCGCTCCGGGGCGATCACGGTGAGACCATCGGGCTTGCGCCAGCCCGACGCGATCTTGGCGAGGAACTTGTTGGGCGCCACGCCGGCCGACGCCGTCAACCCCGTCCGATCGCGGATCGCGCGCTTGATTCGCCGGGCCACCTCCACTCCCAGTCGCTCGCCCCAACTGTTCTCGGTGACGTCGAGGTACGCCTCGTCGAGCGACAGCGGCTCGACCAGCGGGGTCACCGATCGGAAGATGTCGAAGACCTGCTGGGAGGCCGCGCGGTACTTCGCGAAATCGGTCGGGACGATCACGAGGTCGGGGCAGAGACGGACCGCACGCGACATCGGGATGGCCGACCGGACGCCGAAGCGCCGCGCTTCGTAGGAGGCCGCACAGACCACTGCGCGGCTCTCGGGCCGACCGCCCACGGCCACCGGCTTGCCGCGCAACTCGGGCCGATCGCGCTGCTCGACCGACGCGTAGAACGCATCCATGTCGATGTGGAGGATGCGCCGCACGGGTTCGCCTGGGGAGAACATCG
>VFQN01006493.1_pt1 | contig 13300 bp, 12 predicted proteins | sample 3512371 | NCBI WGS metagenome assembly VFQN01 (sample SAMN10412370, study PRJNA504923) | tailings metagenome | isolation source: Replicate 2 from Balatoc abandoned mine | place: Philippines: Itogon, Benguet | collected 2017-08-28
GGATACCGCCATGCGTGAGAAGTGCAATTAGGGGGCAGGATACCCGTACAGCGCAAGCGGCGCTGACAGGAAATTATTTCTTGCAGGCGCATCCGGGTGCAATTAATTTCGGGTTCACTAGATGCACGACCCAACGGGCCTAACAATTAATCAGAACCGATATACCGGCTTGGCGGAAGATGCCAGCCCTGGGCTGCACCTGGCTGCAGACAGGCACGTGCCTGGGCACCGGGCTTTTAGTTAGAGAATAGACGGCAGGTGTCATCGCCACACTACGGCGATGGGTCGTGTTGCTTATCGAGAAAGTACGGTACACTGGGGGTCTGGCGCTGCCCGGGGGTCTGGCGCTGCCTGGGCTGACAGCGGTAAGAGGGGCCTGGTCGGGGGCAGGTTGGGTAACCCAACTTGGGTTGTATGGGTGGCCACCCTGACCAGCCGAGGGGTACACGTAAAACGCGAGAAACCGTGTAAACGCTGTGCTGGCTGCGAGCTGAAAGGCTACGCAGGCCGAAAGGACCAGCCGAGGGGATCAGGGGCTGGCGGGGCTGGTGGCGGGACTGCCCTGGCTGGCAGTCGTAGGAGGGGCCTGGTCGGGGCCATATTGGGTTGCATGACTTGCCGACATCCCAAGGTCAGGGGACCTGGGTCTGGTGGGGGCACTGCCGAGACTGACAGAGGTGAAGGAGGTTGCACGGCATTTCACCGGCGCTTGCTGCACTTGCAGCATACTAGGCTATCTTGGGGACCCGGGGCTGCGGGGCTGGTGGCGGCACTGCCCCGGATGATAGAGGTAAAGGCACATTGCTATAGCAGGGTTGGTGCTACCGTATCCGTGCATGCGGCCAGTAATGTGGAACGGGGCCAACTGGGCAACCCGGGACTACTGGTGGGGCTGGTGGCAGCATCCCGCAGGCGTACGGGCGTAAGGGCACACTGCTATGCGCCAGTCCCACATGGCAAGGGGAATGCAGGCGCGTTGGGACCAACGGAACGCCCCGATGTGAAGCTGAACCAGGCTGAACGAAGACGGTGTGTCGAAGCAGCGGGAAATAGCTACGTGTGGATTGCTCATGTTCCGGCAAAGAATCTGGACCTGCCTGCACGCGGTACATTGCAGGATATCTGCCGCAGTCTCAAGTGGGGCCCTGCAGAATAGGAACCCCAGCGGCGCAGTGTGCATATGCCACCTACGGACTACGGTAGCGTCGTGCCTAGCCTTGTGCCACCTCGTGCGTGGTGGGCGTGCGGTAGGGCAGGGTAGGGGTGTAGGGGAGGACACGACTATGAAGTCCCTGTCACGCTGTCAGGAACTGGCATTAGCCAGTCAAAGCGCCCTGTGTCCTTCCCGGAGAATCCTGTACAGTTTCAAGTGCCTGCTGCATCTCAAACGTTGTTGAAAGGCGAGGATTGGAGCCGGGTTGCGAGTTGCGGTCATCGACCATGCATGCACAATGGCACGAGCATCTTCGTTGCTTGACGTGGGGACTCAAGTGTACATATGAAGGCCTGCTTCCGCTCTTGATGGCGCTGCCATCGTCAGTACGGCACTTACGCACGCATTGCCATGCAAATGTCTGTCTCCTCTAGCCATCCAACACGCAATTCAAGCACGCAGTCACTGCAGGACCACCAATACGGTATTCACAAATCAACGGCCCCACTAGCTCAGCGATCGACAACTGGGTCCGCAAAACCCGCCAAGAATGGCAACTTGGCCACTAACAACAGGTCAGTACAACCCGTCTCCAGCGGCATACAACTGAACGGCCACAGCAATCACAATCAGTCAAACGCTATGCCGATAAGGCAGATAGATACACGTGCAGTTCAGCGTGCGGGATGCAGTGGTTTCAATGAGGAATAAGGAAAGCCGCCCAAGTCCATCAGCGGGCCCGGCGGCCCGCCATCTGCAGCACTCCATTGCGGCAGCCGCTTGCAGAAACACCCCGCGCCCAAGCAATACCTTCACGCCGCACGAGCCTTAACACAGCAACTGGTCATAAGGGTGGGTGGGTGGGAAAGCGAACAACAACACCAGTTCTGAGTGCGCGCTTGGGCCCTCCGCTAGCAAGCTGTCACAGTCTAGGCGTCTGGTTCTCAAGCGTCAAACACGTCAGTCCTCGGCCAACATCGCGCCATAGGGCCGCGGTAAACAACAACAACAACAACACGGGAACACACGGGCGCGATCATGGAAAACCACGTGCCCTTTTGCAAAGGCCTGCTGCACACTTGGGTGCCAGGCTGCACATGCAAACCCAACCCTTGCCTCTCTCCCCTCTCCCTCTTGTCAATGCCCTCCCAACGCCAACGTATGCCTTCGAGTTCCTCCGCAACGCTACACAGTTGCTAAGATTGATCACCGGTAGTACACTCTTCGGCCGACAGGACTGTGCCAATCTCCAGCCGCCTGCGACCTGCCTTGTCTGCCGCCCGTCGCCACGCCGCCAAGCCGCAGGCATGCAGTCGCGCACAACATCATGTACCCCATGCGCCGGATGCATGCGACCCTACACACGCATACTGCTCACAATTCTTGCCAACCTTGCCTTGTGTCTCGCTTCGTACATCCCTGCACCTCATCCTACTACACACACGCATATTAGCTACACCACATCGCGCCGCTCCCACAGCGACCCATGGGTCCGCAGGCCCACAACATGGCAGGACAGCACTTGCCCACAACACGCTTGCCCCAACACACTGTCAGCTGGATTTGGGGACGGGCCAGATTGGGGCGTTCCCCGTCACCCACTGGCAGCCATTGGCACGACCGCACTGCTGCAATCCTAGCGCCCATCACTGACCACCTCCCCATCCCCCAAACACGCGCCTAACGCGTCAGACCTCGTCCCCTGAGTCAGCCACGTGCCAGCCCGCCCGCCGTGGCAGCACCGGCGGCAGATGTGCCAGCTGCAGCTGTGGCAGCCTCCGCCGCCACCGCCTCGGCCGCCGCCGCGGCGCGCGCCTCTGCCGGCGGCAGCATGTCAAACAGCAGCTCCAGCAGCGTCCCCTCAGCCACTCCCCCAAAGCTGCTGCCCACGGTACCGCGCACCGCGCTCCACGCCTCTCCGGGGGACGGGTCCCACCCGCCCAGCACACGCCCCACAACCCCCGGCTCCCCGTCACCACCCGACCCACCGACCGGCAGCGACGCGAGCGCAGAACCCCAAACTATCCCATGCATCATGCCCCCCGCTCCCGCGGCGCCCCCGCCCTCGCCCCCGCCCTGCACCGCCGCCCGGAACTCCGCCGGAAACGCCGCCGCGGTCAGCTGCAGCGCGGCAGCCAGGCTTGCCGACATCTCGTCCCACACGGCGAGCGTCTGATGGCCGGCAATGCGTATCTCCCCCGCCGCCCCCAGCAGCTCCATCAGCCGCACGTCCCGCAGCAGCAGCTGCCGCCACGGCGTTTCACCATCCCCACCACCACCAGCAACCGCTGGACCGCCCTGGCCGCCCCAGTGCTCCCCCGCCGCCTCCAAGCAGTGCCTCGCCAGCAGCAGCCCCGCCCAGCTCAGGGCGCTGTATGCGTAAGCCGCGCTGTTCCGCGTGATCCAATGCAGCTCTTTTCGCAACGCGGCCCGCACAGGCCATGTCACGTCTCCCCCGGCCCGCCCCTGCCAGCCCTCGCCCAGCCCCACCACCCGTATCAGCTCCGCACACGCCTGAACCCCGTGCGCCAGGGCCGGCAGCAACTCTGCCGCCATGACCGAAACCCGCACGGCCACGCCCGCCACCACCGCCTCTTCTGCCTCCGTGTGGGGGAGCTCCGAGCGGAGCAGCACGCCTGGCAGCACGTCGTTCATACGGTCCGCGGCGCTCTGCAGCGCGTCGTGCGCCACACGCCTCAGCCAAGTCAAGCTCCTGCCGCCACGGCCCTCCGTCGTCCCGCCAGTGGCAGCAGCAGCAGCAACCGGAAGCAGCTGGTCCACCGCTAGGCGCAGCCGCCGACCCAGCCCCGGCGCCAGCGCCGCCACCTGCCCCAGCGGCGCGAAGGTCATCACCTCCGGCCACATGCGGTCAACGCCCGGGTAGAGGTCAGGCGCGCGCCACACGACACCCGCGTCCTCACCGGACTCCGTAGCTAGGGCCACCAGCCGGGACAAGCCCGTCAGCAGGCCTGCCTCTAGCGCCCCGGCGGCGTCGGCTGAGGGCCCAAACCACAGGCCTGGGGCGGTGCACGGGAGGGGGTAGGAAAGCAGGGGCGCTCAGCGTAAGTAGGAACGCAGCGACGTCGGGCCACACAGTGACGCCCACCGGTAAAGGTGTGCGCACAGGCCGGGGGCAAGAGCGCTTGTGGACCTGGAACACTGGCACTTTCCGTAACCTGCCAACTCCCCACCTGCCAACTGCCGATTTGGCAAACCTACGCCTTGCATCTCCTACAACGGACGTGTAGCCCATGGCATGGCACTTTCCGCGTGGGCAGGCGTTGCGCGGCACAAGAGGACCACACTTGAAGCTCACCGGGGCAGCTTGCCGTCCAGCTGGGGTAGGTGGCCCACTGCGGCAGCACCAGCAGCAGCGCCTCCCGGTGCTTCGCCGCCACCAAGTACGTCTCCCACCACGCCCGCAGCCGCGCCCGCGTGCGCCCCCGCACCGTAGCCCTACCCCACACGTCCGGCAGCAGCGCCATCCGCGCGCACGCCAGCGCAAGATGCAGCGCAGCCGAGGCGCTGGCCCTAGGCATCCGCCCGCCCTCGCTGGCCCGACCGACGTTGGCCGCGCCCACCCGCACCCCGGGGATGACCGCCCCCCAGTTGGCCAGCAGACCCTTGGCCAGGCGCAGGCACAGGTCAACGGTCGCACCCCGGTTGAGCGGGGGAAGGCGGCAAGGGCCAGCATCCCCCGCGGGCTCTGCGGCTGGCCCCTCCTGGAACGCCTCCGCCAGCAGCGAGGTCCACGCCCTGAGGATCATCATTGCGGAAAGCAGGCTGAACGCCTGGCCGTGCCGCATGTCCTTGGCGTCTACCTGCTGCGCGGCAAGGGGCGCCGCCACGAGGTGCTCCGTGTCGGTGAGCACAGCTGGCCGCATCACGAACACGTCGTGCGGCGGCAGGCCATGCATGTCGGCCCCGTCAAGGGCAGCGCACAGCCGGGCGATGTGGATAAAGGCCAGGGAGCAGCCCCAGGGGCGCCGCAGGACATCACAGAAGTCGAGCCGCATGCCGCTGTGCACTCCGCACAGCCGCTGGAAGTAGTCGGTCTGCAGGGTCTGTGCCTTTTGCTGCTGCCTGTTGCCGCCTGCCAGGGCAGGTGCTGTGCCCAGCAGCAGCACGCGCGCCCAGTGCTCCAGCAGGCACGTGGACTGCAGCTGTGCGCGCACGTGCTGCAGCAGGGCCTGCTCGGCCGCCCCTGCGGGGGTTGGGCTGCTGCTGCTGCCGCTTGGGGCAGTGGTGTACAGGGGCTGCATGACGCTGATGACCTCACAGAGGAGCCTCTCCACGAGGCCCAGGTCGATGTGTTGGGCCCTGGGCCCTGGCGCCAAGGGCTGTCGCTGGCCCCCCTGCCCCTCGCTCCGTGTTGCTGCAGGCGCTGACGCTGAACCAGCAGATGCCCCAGAGGCAGATGCCAGGGCCTGCGTAGGGAGCGCTGTAGCTGCCGCTCCCTGCAGCTGCTCGCCAGCCTCCGCCAATATCTGGGCATAGCGCGCAAGCGTGTCTGTCTGGAGCAGCAGCGGCCCCATGGTTTCGCAGCAGTAACTCAGCCACTGTTGCCTGTCATACCTGAACGAGCCGAAGTGCACGCTCAGGTTCTCGCGAATGCTTGCAAACGCAGACGGGGTACCGCTGCCAAGTGCGAAAGGGCTGGACCGGCGCAGCGCCAGGCAAAACAGCGCTAGGAAATTTGTGGTATCCTGGCTCGGATGTGACCAGAGCTTGTCAATATCCTTCAGAGGCGCCAGTGCCTGCGCTATCAGCTTGTCCTTGAGCTCCTTGGCGATCCGCTCTGCAGCGCCAATACCAGATGCTGTAAACCCAGCTTCATCGCCGGCGGCCGCTAGCTGCTGCAGGCTTGATGCCTCGCGCAACAGCTGCTGGAGGAGGGTTGGGCGACGACTTGCTGTGCTACGCTCATGTCGTGGTCGTGACATTAGCAGCACGATGGATTGCGTGTTGCTCTATGCAACGAGTTTTTAAGTTAATGCTACAAGCAATCTTTGCAGCTCTCCGCTGAACGAGGCTTCACGGCCGGCTCCTACATGCTGAAGCCGCCTGCCGCTGAACCAGGGTACGCCCTGTCAAGTGGTATTTTTGTCACTCTATTATCCTACTGCAGTCAGGGGTTCAGGGCGGCATCGGTTCAGGCAACGGATTTCGGTGCGCCTGCAACGTCGTCTGAGGAAGCTAAACAAGTAAGGATAGGTATCAATTCCGTTTGTTAAGGAGTTAGAAGCCTGCCCGAAAGGGATCACAGGATAGAGGTTTCACGCCTAACTTCGGCTACTACGCCAGAGCTGAGCACAAGCCGAGATACTACATGTACGGCAGTACCGTACACATGCCACCAATCCCTGTGTGCCACCCCTTGTCCGCGCTCCGGTCGCCTCCGCCTCCCTGGACCCAACCGGCAGTACACAAAATTCAGCACCCATCCTAGCGCCAACCCAACATAATAAGTTGTTTTGCAGGGGACCTCGTCCGTTGTGCCAACACCCTCCACGCCGGGAGGGCAACACGACAGCCCTCCCAAAACAAAACGAGTCGCTACCGCCTAAGGCCTTGTGGCGGCCGTGGCACCACGCCGAGTAGCCCCTTGCACCAACAGTCAATTAGATAGGTCCCGTTTCGCTGGACTCTGTTGCCTCTAATGCCAAGAAACCCAGGTCAGCAGGCACGCGCGCTACGCGAAAATAGCCCCTTGCACCAGCAGCCAACGAGCACGGCAAGGCACAGGGCAGCGCAGCACTGTGGCAGCCCGGCACCAGCAGGTACCGCCAAGGGCATATCCGGTAAAGCAGTATCTGCGGCCCTAGTACACGCGGCACCTGATACCCACACCGTTAACCACCACTCTGCCACCCACAGTTGGACAAGTCAGCCAAAACCTTCTGGTCACAGCAGGTGCTCAGGGCAAGCATGCCGTGGGCAAGTGGCACCGCAGTAGTAATTGCGTACGCGTCTTCTGAAAGCTCATCGCGCGTGCTGCTCAAGCACAGGCCCGTTGCACCAGACTACCTGAATGCTAAGGAACAGTCAGCCGGCAATATAGCGGCAGGCACCAGGTGGCAGCTCCCAATTGGTGAGACGAAGCCAACCCCTGGCGCGGGAATCAATCACACAACAAGACAGACGGACGGACGGCATGCCAGTCAGCAAACTCATCCCTCCCAGTCCACACGTCCGCCGCAACAGGGTTGCCCCTACCGCCTGCACCCATGTCGAAACGTCACCCTATGGGCAGTGCAACAACGTCTTGTATGTGTTAGCGTGTAGCGAAATGGACCACGCAAGTATTTAGACGCAGGTATACAGGTCACGCCGTGATGAAGGTAACGTTCGTTTATGAAATGCAACCAGGCCTGCCCCTGCACCTAAACCTGCTGCACGTATATTCCATGTTGCCTAAGCCTGCGCATACCTCTCCCCTCTCTCTTTGTCTCACCCCAACGCCAACTCTTGGACACCACTTACTTTGGTGTCAGCAGGTACTCCTCTGCAATGCGATGCAATGACCCAGCATCAATGGCTGCAGCTTGAGGGCGCTAAATATGTACTACTGTTCGGCACCCGCACTTGGTTGCCGTCCGTTGCTACCGTACCGCCACACCGGACGCATGCACTTGTCACAACGCCATGTGCCTGATACGCTGCTCAAACGCGGAACACAAGCATGCATGAAGGCCACTATCAAGCAGCATTTAATACTACAGCCCCGTACAGGGTCACAGCACGCTTGCGCACGGGCTCGCTTGCGCACGGGCTCGCTTGCGCACGGGCTCGCGTACGAGCAATGCAGTACAACTCTTCACCAGCTGGGTGTAGCCAGGACCAGCTTGTCGCCTTTCACGTGTCGGACGTCGCACAGCACAGCAACACCGCAGCGCCTCAGGGCCCTTCACAGAAGTCGTCCCCATCCCCCAAGACCAGCCCCACGCATCGGACCTCGTCCCAGAAGACACATGCGAACGGGCCGCCCCTGAGTCAGCCCACATGCCAATTCCATCCCTATACGCCCGCCGTGGCAGCTGCAGCTGCAGAAGCGATTGCAGCTGCAGGTGCTGTTGCTACCGCCTCCGCCGCCGCCGCCGCGCGCGCCTCTGCTGGCGGCAGCATGTTACGCAGCAGCTCCAGCAGCGTCTCCTCAGACACTCCCCCAAAGCCGCTGCCCACGACACCGCGCACCGCGCTCCACGCCTCCTCGGGGGACGGATCCCACCCGCCCAGCACACGCACCACAAACCCCGGCTGCATGTTACGGCTGACCGCACCGAACGCCAGCGCCTCCAGCGCAGCATCCCAAGCCATGCCGCGCGCCGACCCAGCTTGCCCGCCTCCCGAGCCTCCTGCTTCCGCTGCACCCTCGCCCCCGCCCTGCGCCGCCGCCCGGAATTCCGCCGGGAACGCCGCCGCGGCTACGTACAGCGAGGCTGCAAGGCTTTTGGACATTTCGCGCCACAGAGGGAGGGTCCGGCCGGCACTGCGCAGCTCCGCCGCCGCCCCCAGCAGCTCCATCAGCCGCACGTCCCGCAGCAGCAGCTGCCGCCACGGCGTGTCGCCACCCCCAACCCCACCACCTCCACCAGCAGCAACGGCTGGACCGCCCTGGCCGCCCCGGTGCTCCCCCGCCGCCTCCAGGCAGTGCCTCGCAAGCAGCAGCCCCACCCAGCACAGGGCGGTGTTTGCGTAAGCCACGCTTTTGTTAGTGACCGAATGCAACTCGGTCCGTGCTGTGACCCGCACAGCCCCCATAGAGTGGGGGAACACGACCTCCGCCCCCTCACCCCTGGCGCGCCCCTGCCCCTGCCCCTGTCCCTGTCCCTGCCCCTGCCCCTGCCCCTGCCCCTGCCCCTGCCCCTGCCCCTGCCCCTGCCCCTCCCCCAGCCCCACCAGCCGCACCAGCTCCGCACACACCCGCAACCCGTGCGACACAGCCGGCAGCAGCTCTGCCGCTACTACGGAAACCCGCACGGCCATGCCTGCCACCGCCGCCCCGTCTGCCTCACTTCGGGCAACTTGCGAGCGGAGCAGCATGCCCGTCAGCATGTCCATCATGCGGTCCACGGGGCATAGGGCGTCGTGCGTCACACACGTCAGCCGCGTCAGGCTCCTGCCGCCATGGCGCTCCGCCGTTGCACCAGCGGCAGCAGCAGCAGCAGCAGCTGGAAGCAGCTGGTCCACCGCTAGGCGCAGCCGCCGGCCCAGCCCCGACGCCAGCTCCGCCACCTCCTCCAGCGGCCCGAAGAGCAACAGGTCCGGCCAGCACGGCACAACACCGGGGAAGCAGTCAAGCGAGCACCACACCATGCCCGCGTCGCTGCCGTCTTCCATAGCTAGGGCCACCAGCCGGTACATGCAGGTCAGCAGGCCCGCCTCTAGCGCCGCGACGGCGTCGGCTGAGGGCCGAAGCGACAGGCCTGGAACGTTGCACGGGAGGAGGCAGGGAAGCCGGAGCTAGCTGAGGAGTGGCTGGTGCCATTAAAAAAATCAGCAAGAACATGGGACGCAGTGGCGCCCAGCAGTGGGGGGAGGTGCGCACAGGCCCAGCGCCCAGAGCAGTGCGCTTACGGACCTGGAGCCCCTGGCATTTTTTGCGCATTTTCCTTCGTTGCCACCTGTCAACTGTCGCGCACCGATGCTCGATTTCCTACTGCATGCACCTAAGGCCCGAAGCCACTGGCCCTTGGCACTTCCCCCGCGAGGGCAGGCGTTGCGCGGCAAAAGAGGAACGGTTCATTTAAAGCTCATCGGCGCTGCATGTCCCGCCGGAGCTGGGTGTACGGGTGCTGGTGCAAGAACACGACCCCCAGTGGCATGGGGCAACAATAAGAAACGCACCCGGGCTGCTATCCGTCCAGCTGGGGTAGGTAGCCCACTTGGGCACCGCCAGCCGCAGCGCCCCCGGGTGCTGCGCCGCCGCCACGTACGTCCCCCACCACGCCCGCAGCCGCGCCCATGTGCGCCCCCGCACCGTGGCCCTGCCCCACACGTCCGGGAGCAGCGCCATCCGCGCGCAGGCCAGCGCGAACTGCAACGCAGCCGAGGCGCTGGCCCTAGGCATCCGCCCACCGTCACCGGCCCGGCCGCCGTTGGCCGCGCCCACCCGCACCCCCGGGATGACCGCCCCCCAGTGGGCCAGCAAACCCTTGGCCAGGCGCAGGCACATGTCGACGGTTGCGCCCCGGTTCAGCGGGGGAAGGCAGCAGGGGCTAGCAGCTCCCTCGGTCTGCTGCGCCCCCTCCTCCTCACCCTGCGCAGACGAGCCGGCCTCGGCCCCCACCTGCGCCTGCCCCTGCTGCACGCCTGCCCCACACCCGTGCCGCCCCACGCCCGCAGCGGCTAATCCGGCAGCCGCCAGCCCCGTCACCGCCTTTGTGGCTGGCCTCTCTGGGAACGCCTGCCCCAGCAGCGAGGTCCACGCTTTCAGGATCATCATGGCGGGGAGCAGGCTGAACGCCTGGCCGAGCTGCATGTCCCCGGCGTCTATCCGGTGCGCGGCACGGTGCGACCTCACACAGTGCTCCGTGTCGAGGGCTGCCGCTGCGTGCAACACCAAGACAGCATGCCGGGGCAGGCCATACCGCTCCTCGCACTCTCCATCCAGGGCAGCGCACAGCCGGGCGATGTGGATGAAGGCCAGGGAGCAGCCCCAGGGGCGCCGCACAAAGTCCGCCAGGTCGAGCTGCATCCAGCTGTGCATGGAGCACAGCCGCTGGAACAGGTCGGCCTGCTGGGTCTGCGCCTGCAGCTGCTTGCTGCTTCCGCCCGCCAGGGCTGGTGCTGTGGCCAGGAGCAGCACGCGCGCCCAGTGCTCCAGCAGGCACGTGGACTGCAGCTGGGCGCGCACGTCATCCCGCGCCGCTGCTGGGATGGAGCTGTCGCTGCCTTCGCTGGCGACAGTGGCCTTGAGGGGCTGCACGACTCTCATGACCTCACACAGGAAGCTGTACACGAGGTGCAGGTCGACTTGTTGGGCCGTGGGCCGTTGCGCCTGGACCCCCGGCGCCAAGGGCTGTCGCTGGGCCCCCTGTCGCTGCACCCCCTGCCCCACGCTCCGTGTTGCTACAGACGCTGACGCAGAGCCAGCAGATGGCCCAGAGGCAGCTGCCAGGGCCTGTGCAGGGAGCGCTGCAGCTGCAGCTCCCTGCAGCTGCGCGGCAACCTCTGCCAAGAGCCGGGCATAGCACCCAAGCGTGTCGGTCTTGAGCAGCAGCGGCCCCATGGTTTCGCGGCAGAATTGTTGCCATTTGATTGGATCGGTCGTGAACGAGCCGAAGTGCACGCTCAGGTTGTCGCGAACGCTGGCAAATGCGGACGGGGTACCGCTGCCAACTGCGAAAGGGCTGGACCGGCGCAGCGCCAGGAAATAGAGTGCTAGGAAATTTGAGGTATCCTGGCTCGGATTTGACCAAAGCTTGTCAACATCCTCCAGAGGTACCAGTGCCAACCCCAGCAGCTTTTCCTTGAGCTCCTTGGCGATCCGCTCTGCAGCGCTGATCTCTAAAGTTGTAAGCTTTATGTCATCTCCGGTGGCTGCCTGCTGCTGAAGGTTTCCTGCCACACGCAACAGCTGCTGGAGGAGGGTCGGGCGTTGGCTTGCCCCAGTGCCACGTTCGCTTCGTCGTAACATTAGCGCAACATGCGTCAGGTGCTGCTGTAGGCAAAGGCCTTTGGCAAGTTCCGTGGTCCGCTGCGCTCTGTAACAAGCATGGCTGAACGGCAAGCCAGTGCCAGGGGAGGCCCCTGGCCCCTGCCCTGGCCAGTGCCCAGTACCGACCGCCAATTAAGCGATAGTAGCGCACCTACACCCAGAGATACAGGAATCCGTTGTTGCAAATTACGTGGTCGATGTCTCATGCGTGGGCCCCAAGCAGCCCCCCGGCGTGCCCAAAGGCCCAACACGTACGACCGTGGTCATCCTGGGGAGCAGGGGAGCTCCACAAGCTGGGCATGGCCGTTGGGGACCGGGACAGCCTGGTGACAGGCCACCCGCCTGAACAACCACACAACCCTCACAGAGTCAGCCTCGACACAACCAGCGCATCTCAAGCGCGCCGTGCGCCCAGAGTCCCAGCACCGGCAAGGCAAGCCCATGAACACTTGAAGTAAGCGCCCAAGGTGCTAGGCAGGCAAACGAGCCAAGCCGCAACTCCGCAAGCTGCCAAGGCAAGAAAGGGCAACTACAGGACACCAGACCCTACCCCTACAGCGCAAGCTCCACATGGCTCGAACTTGAGCTAACCCACACCCGCCAAAACCACACGACGCCACCTCCCGACGCAGGAAGCAACAAGGACCACACGACAGGATGGACAGACGGCACCAGGGGACGGCACACCTGGCAGCAAACCCATCCGTCCCAACGCGCACGTCCGCCACAACAGGGCGGCTGCTGACGCCCGCACCCGGACCGCAACATGACTACAGAATCCCCCTGGACAGTACAACGACGGCTCGTATTGGCATGGAATGCAACGACATGAACAACGCAAGTGTGTACATGCAGATATGATACGCGGTATACGCGGTTACACGAATAACGTATGGTACGCGAGACACCATGTTGCCTAGGCAGACCCGTGCCGGTGCACTCCTCCCCCGTCTCCCCCTGTCGTGTCCCCATGCAAACGCTGCAACAAGGTACTTTGTTGCCAGCAGACAATTTTTCCTGCAATGCTGTTCACTCACCTGCTATCAATGATAGCAGCTGAGGGCGCCAGACAATTACAAGCTTCGGCATCCGTGATTGGTTGCCGTCCGTTGCTACGCCACGCCGAACGCACGCAATCGCGCACAACGCCATGCGCTCTAGTACGCTGCAGAAACTCAATCTTCATCATGCACATAAGCCACTTCCATACAACAGTTATCAACACAGCCCCACACGGGGTCACGGCAAGCTCGCGACAGACCATGCAGTACACCTCTTCGCCTAGTTGAGTTCAGCCAGGACAATCTTCTTTCACGTGCTTCTGATCTCAGGGCATTCCACACGTCGTCCCACAACACAAGAACATCCCAGGGCCCTTCACAGGACCCTTCCCCCACCTCCCCTTGTACTTTCGTCATCCCCTCCCGGGTCCTCCACTCCTGTACCTTGCCTCGCGCTTTCGCGGCTTTTTACCGTGCCCGCCCTCG
>VFQN01006494.1_pt1 | contig 13299 bp, 7 predicted proteins | sample 3512371 | NCBI WGS metagenome assembly VFQN01 (sample SAMN10412370, study PRJNA504923) | tailings metagenome | isolation source: Replicate 2 from Balatoc abandoned mine | place: Philippines: Itogon, Benguet | collected 2017-08-28
TGTCACTGTGGGTAGTGCACTTATAGTGCCACTTCCCCCACTTTAGTACCAAGCGCTTGGTACTAAAGTGGGGGAAGTGTGGCACTATAAGTGCACTACCCACAGTGACATCTCATCAAGAATCAAGAGCATCGCATGGGGAATAATAACACAAATAATGGTAGGATTCCGGATTCTTCAATCACGAGACCATTATTTATCACAATTATATCAAAACTATGTAGATCCCCAAAATCAAGTTCGAATAGTGAACTCTATTCAAGTTTTAAAAGATACTTGCAATCGAAAGGAAACCAAAATGATTGAGACGTTGATTGAACTGCGCCCTGATATCATCAATGAGGTAGAATTGAAAAGGCAGAAGATGGTATCTGCTTCTTTTTCCTCTTTTCTAATATCTTTTTTTTTTTCTTGTTTTTTCAGGTGGTAGACGATTATTCCGACTTTACATTGTTAATGAAGGCGGTCTATGAGGGTTGGGATGAGATTGTGAAAATTCTAATAACGACCTTTGAGAACGTCACCAATATCAACCATAGAAACATTGTAAGATGATAAATATTTCTTCGCTTCAATTCATGTTATTCGTTAGAATGGAAGCACTGCTCTGTCTCTCGCAGTTTCTGGTGATAAATTAGAATGTGTTCGATTACTCTTATCCAACCCGAATATTGATGTCAACATTTGCCATGAAGTAAGATACATGAGTATGGTAGTGTGATTGAGTTTCTTTCTCTATGTCTTGCTAGGATGAATACACTGTCTTGTATCAAGCGGTATATTTTAATAAGCTCGAATGTGTTAAATTATTGCTTTCTCATCCGGCCATAGACGTCAATATCCAATGTGGGGTGAGTTAAACTGCTATCCTTCACTCAAGATTTGATATCTTGTAGGAGTTTAATAAGACAGTATTATGGTATTCGAGCAGTCTTGAGCAGTACCTGCTGCTCGCACCTTATTACCATACGATGAATGAAAATGAGAAGAGAATGGTAGGCAAAGAAAGCGGATGCTCGTTTGAGACACTCATATTACTATTTTAGGCTCTTTTGTGTAGTTTATATTACCATGCTCGGGAAGATTTCGAACAAACAAAGGAGAAGATAAAACAGTTTTCTCATGAAATGCTCCACGAGGTAAGACAACATGCTATAAAATAGTGAATTTCGTAATTTATGGAATATTAGATGAGGGATGCTCTCAGTATGTTAGTGTGGATTAGTGCATGTCGAGGGGATGCTAAGATGATGGAATTTCTTATTTCATCTCACAGCGACATGCTCAATATCAATATCCAAGATAAAGTATGACTGATTGTATTCATGTGAATGACCATAATTTCGTTTATATAGGATGGAGCTACTCCCTTATTCCTCGCTGTGTACGGGGGTAAAGTAGACTGTATCAAATTATTGTTATCTTATCCGGATATTGATCTAAACTTTAAATATGGGGTAAGTCATAATAGTGTTTGCTTGTGCGAATATTGAATGTGTGGATAAGTAGGATCGGTTTGAGAAGACAGTGTTATGGTATTCTGGCACAAGAGATTGCTATGAATTACTCTTACCCCATTACCCGATGATGAAAGAACACGAGAAAAGAATGGTAAGTAAAGAACGAATAAAGTAAAGATATGCATAGTCATTCGTATTCGCGATTTAGACATTGTTGTGGAGTATGTATTATCATAATGAGAGAATGAGTTTGGAAGAGATGAAGGAAGAAATGACGAGGTTTTCGAATGAAATGTTGTATGAGGTATGAGAAGTATAGGTTTTATAGATATTTGACTTGCATAAATGTTTAGATGAGTGATGATGTGAGTACATTGATCTGGATGGCAGCATATAGAGGTAACGAGGAGATAATAAAATTTCTGTTCTCATCATGTGGTGACTTTATTAATATCAATATTCAAGATAAGGTAATCTCTTGTTTGTACATTTATAACTGTGCTTGATTGATATTTCAACTTGTTATTAGAATGGAAGAACTGCACTGCATGAAGCTATTGCAGGAAATTGGAAGAATTGTGTCAAGCTTCTTTTAAGTCATCCCAATATTGACATTACAATCAAAGACAAGGTATTCGCTTCATCATCATTAGCTGTCTTTAATGGATAATGTTAGAGTGGTAAAAGTGCGTATGGAGAATAATCAAGTGCAATTGAAGAGAATTGTAAAGAGAGTCGCTTTATTCATCCTAATTCTTATATTAATTACTAGCATGAAATGTTCTTCCTCTCTAATCGGAAGCTGGTGAAGAGGAATTTGGCTGAGATATGGTATGCAGTTGGATCCTAAGCCTGGCAGCCTTGTATGGCGTTAATTTGTTTGTCTGAAGCAATCGTATCTTCCCGCAACTCTCAAAGTTGATAGTGTAACAATTATTGTCTGATTTACATGACATAATGGAAATTGAAAGTTTATCAATTATAAAGTTGATCCCTGTGCAAAAATTTAATTTGAAATTCCTCTTAAACTGGAAAGGTTTTGATTCATTTATTAATATCGAGAATTAAACAATTGAATGACAATCGCTTTATCAGAAGCTTTTAGGTTCGCCAGAGCAGTGTATATAATTTTTCTCTTCTCTTCCTCGCTGATATGCTCTTCTGATGATGGAATTGCGTTCATCAAAGTGTTTATATCATCCAGAAATTGTTCGATAGACATTTCATTGGGCTGATATTTGAATTTATTCAAATGTTCTTTGATTTGTGGTGCAATTAAATCGCCTGCCATCATTCTTTCAATTCTTTTTAATTTCTCCCATGCTTCGTGGATCTTCTTTCGTGTTAGCTCTGTCTCGATCATTGAGCGACAATTTTTTCCAACTAAGATGCAGAATAAATCTAAGCATTTTTGCTCTTCTTGTTCAAAAGTAGTAAGTGCGTTTTGTAAGCTTTCTTTTTGAGCATAGAACCTTGCCACTTCTTGTTGATATGCTTCATCAAGAGTTCTGATACATTTTATTTTCCGATCATTTAGCTTTTGAGTTTCGTAAATGTAACGAGCGGTGAGCTGAGGATGAATCTCACCAGTATTAGTGCAAAAGGAGCCGTTCACCTCTCCCAACATCCTGTCATAAGTTCCAAGAACTAGTTCAACCGCATTATAGAAGCGAGTCTCTATCTCACTTATCGAGGTATCTTTGGGAGGCTTCTTCTTTCCCTCTAAATGTTCGAGTAACCCGCATTCTGCAAAGATCTCCTTGATTTTCTTTTCTATAAGAATCCACTCTGCATATGTCCCTCCCCTCCATTTGCCTCTGAGCAATTTCGATCGAATCAAATTGATTAATTTTTTTCTTTCTTCTTTAGTAAAATGATCTTGTATTGACTTTTCTTTCTTCTTTTCCATTGTCGTTTCCTAATAATACTAATTATATGATCAAAGGGTTTCAAGAACTCGTAATCCAAAGAAACAAAAGTTTCCGTGATAATCCCTTCATTTCACTGATTTAAAACTAAATGGTTTTTGATGATTCAAAAAGTGTGTTAATAAATTAGAATTAATTAGAAAAGTTATATGTTTGTAAGTTAAGATATTACAACAAATGGAAGGAGAATTAAATCAGTAAACTTGTCACATCAGTGTCACCAAATTCATCTTCATCATCCCCGCCACGTCCACGATTATTGCCTTGATTGGATCGCTCGTTCCCTTTTGCTCCACCGTAGCGAGGAGCGGCTAATGGCTGTCTCTCAGGCAAGATATCAACGGGCTCCTCGGGAATTGGGCGATTATTTGTGGGTCTTTCAGATCTGGCATTAGGTCGCTCAGATCGTTGTTGAGGTGCAGGAACAGGAGCACTTGGTGCAGGATTCACTGCTCTGGTAGCATCTAAAGCATTCACAATAAAGAAGAGTATTGTTAGAGATTATTCTCCACAACTTACTTGTCGCCATGGTTGGCTGAGGTTGGTTTCTTCTTAACTTCTCAAGTTTCTTGGAATATTCTTCATAATTACGACCTAAATCCTTACATAAAGCTTCCAAATATTGTAAAGCTTCGATGTTTTCTGGATGATCTTCATGAATCTAAGAAACATGTCTTCATTAGGATTAGCAAATGGGGAAAATGAAAATTCCTTACCTTCTGATAAAGCTCCAAGGCTTTATACAAATCACCCAAACGACGATAACAACTTGTAACCATTAATTGCCATTTAATCTCAGATGGTTGCACTTTCGCTGCTTGATTAAAGTATTCAATCGCTTGTTCGTACATTTCACGTTTCACATACCAAACACCTAACCAACTTAATACATTTAAATTAACAGGATAATTACGATGTGCTTCCGTATGCCAATGACATGCAGTATTATCATCTTGTAATTTTTCAAAGATTTGCCCTAATTTACAACAAATACCAGGATCACCAGTTACTTTATTTAATACTAATTGGAATGTCTTTGCTGCATTCATTAAATCTTCTGGTGTATTATTACGTTCATAAATCGCACCTAATTGATATAATGCTTCAGGCATTGATGGTAATGATGTATTTAATTTATCAAATGCTGATTGTGCTTCTTGGAAATTATTTAATTTTAAGTTTACTAATCCAAGATTATAAATTGCTTCAATACAATCTGCTTCAACACCAACTGCTTCTAAATACATTTCACGTGCACGTCCTAATTCTCCAGCAATAAATAAACAATTACCTTTATTTACTAATGCTTTAGCATTATAACGATCTGATTTGATCGCAACATCAGCATTCTTCTCTGCTTGGGCATAATCACCTTCTAAGAAATAAATAAAGGATAAATTGGTCCCAGCAATTGCACGTAAAGATACATCTTTCTTTTCAAAGTTTTTCAAGATTGTAATTGCTTCATCAAATTGACGTTTTTTCATATACATCATTGATAAATCAATTTCAAATTTTGATAAAACATGTTCATAATCTGATCGTAATTGATCAATAACCCAACGATAACCGAGAATCCAATCATTTTTCTCATCAATAATTGGTGCAATTAAACGTGCAGCAGTTAATACACGTTCATTAGAGGTTTCAAGACGTTGATGAAGTTCATTACGTAATAAATCTTCTTTCTCATTTAATACCGCGTCAAGACCAGCATTACTTCCACCTAAGGCATCTTTTAAACTTCCTGAGCCACCAAAGGCATGATGAGCATGTTCCATTGCCTTTTCTTCATCTTCTTCTGTCATTCCTGGGATAGGAATATTTAACATCTTCATGAAATGTTTTTTCAATTTATCTTTATCACCACGTGCATATAAACAGAGTAATAAATTAAAAGCAGTTTGAATATCAGCTGAACCACCATTCATAATCGTTTCAAAGTTTTCTATTGCATCTTGAAATTGTCCAAGTTTCACAAAGGCATTCGCAATATTACGAATAATCTTAAATCGTAATTCTTTACCAGTAGAAGGAATTTGATCCAATGCCATACGATACATACGTATAGCTTGTGGGTATTTCTTTTGCTCATAATAGATATTACCCATATTCACACGTAATCGACCAGATTGTGGATATTGTTTATTCTTCACAATTAACTGATATGTATTTAATGCTTCTTCATACATTTTATTATAAAAATAAGCATTTGCAAGATTTACACAGATTGAATAAGTTAAATCATAATTAATTTGATCAGATAAATTATGATTTTCACGAAATTTTGTTAATGCACGTTCAGCTTTACCAGCTTCTTTTGCTTTTTCTAATGCTTTTTGATATTCTTTCTCGGATAATGATTTTGCACTTGCTTCAATTAAACGATGTACTTTCTTTTCCATATCTTTGGCTTTATCTTCATGAGAATTATCTGCTTTCTCAGCTAATGGTGGTGCTGGACCTTTGCCGATATTAAGAGGATCGAAAACTTTGTTTTCTTTGTTCACTGATCCTTTGTATCCTGCTCCTGAAACAGATGTCATTGGGCGGGCTTCTCCACTCACTCCTCCAAAACCAGCACTTGTTCCTAATCCAGCCCGGGAGGCAGGAGCACCGTAACCGCGGCCTTGAGAAGAGGTCAGAGGTCCGCGTTGCGCAGCGGTACCGATAGGACGGAAAGCAGTGTTTGGTCCGCGAGCATATGAAGTTCCGGGCAAGTTCCCAGTATCCATCAAAGTGCTAAAAATGATGTAATTAATCAAAGCCATGTGAGAGAAAACCAAAAACTTACTTCGCGTCAAAATCATATAAATGATCTTCCTCAATTTCACGAGTTCCTCCAAACATTTTCAAATCAAAATATCAACGAGAAAAATGAAGAAAATGCAATCGAAGAGATTAAAAGTAAAATTCAAGAGACTTTCAATTAATAATCAATCTGGAAAGGAAGGAACTAACTCTTTCACTTTCAACTGAAACAATTTCAAAATAAGCGAAACGACCAACTTTTAAACAATTGCTTAACAACCCAATCACCTTCTTACACAAATACACAGATTTTAGGTTTAAAATTCAAAATTTTGATTTCTTTGCAATCAAACAAATATCATACTTGTCTTGGCTGTTTGCTCAGGTAAATCATGTCGACGACAGCAGCTAAAGGTAGTAAAAAGTCAGAGCCTATATCTGCTACTACTCCACCACAGGTAGGTTGATAGAATTTTTTGTTGGTATGTTGGGTAAGCTGATTTCTTTCGTTGAAAAGGTGAAGCCGAAGCAAAAAGGAATTGAAAGTTTTTTCATGAAAAAGCCGGTGAAGACTATTGATCCTTCACCAAGTAGTATATCTGACATTCCAATTGTTACACCATGTGAAAAATTACCTGAAAAATCATCTTCCTCGTCCACATTCGACACTCCTGATCCTGACAGAGCCGTTACTCCAACCAACGTGGTCCATATGATTACAACCGAGAAAGAAATTCCTAGTACTTCAGAGTCTCTTAAATCGAACCATCCAACTGAATCATCTCCTTCTGAGTTCACTGAAAGAACAGTATCCTCGATGTCGATGTCTGTCAGAGAAGATGAAAACGCCCTACAAACCACACCTGACCAACGAAGAAATTCTGAAGATTCATCCTCTGTTGTTTTCCCAATTTTAGATGTAGACATGGGCATTGAGCGCCTTGTTACGTCTCCAAGTCCGCTGAGATTAAATACAAATTCGGAAGTTCAAGCAATGAAGGAGGAAGAAATTACATCTTTCTTTATTTCTTCACCAAGTTGCACAAACATTTCATTGGACCACTCACTAAAGCTTCAATCCGAGCTTCTTCCTTCAAGAGTGTTGGCTGGGAATATCTCAATGCCATCGCTACGTCAGATTCAAACTGGCGCCTCTTCTACTTCGGCTTCGGAGAGTAAAGTTGCCTTCATAAATGCCGAAGATCCTATTATTTCCCTTGAGGATAAAGCGATCCTGAACGACCTTCTTGCCTCTCCAAACGGTGCCGATAAGGAATCAGACCTCCGTGATATAAATGCTAATCCTCGTCAATCTGGTCGTAAGAGAAAGCCTGTCGATGCTTTCGACCCAACTCCTGTCTCGAAGCCTAAGAAAACTAAGAATTCGAAAATTTCATCAACTGAGACTGTCACAAACGATGAGGTGGTGATTTCAGAACCAATGGAAGGCGTTGCAACTTCTGAAGACGTGATTGTGGTTGAAAGTATGATTCTTGACGAGGAATATCTTCCCGAACAAGATAAAGCAAACGTTGGCAGCAAATCTAAAAGTACCAAAACTCCAGCGAAGTCCAAGAAATCCTCTGCTAAAGGCACCCCAGCTGTTACTCCAGTCACACCGGCTACTCCTGCGACTCCTCCTCCTCTCCCCGAGGAAATGCAGATTAAAGTTGATCAACTTCTTGAAAAAATGGCAGGTTTAGCCTCTGAGTTGGCGATGTTTGAAGGAAAGTCTGACTACCACGATCATGAGTTAGAGCTTGAACCTGAAAAGTTCCGTGCAGATCTCTTGAGCGTCCTCTGCGACCCATCTGCCTTTGCTTTACAGTTTGCTCCAACAACTGTAACCCCTCTAGTTAATGCTGCTACTGTAGCATCTACGTCGACCTCAGAGGAAGGAGCTGTCCCTTCCACTGGTATGGAGGTTGAGGAAAAGCTAGTGGAAGAGACTGCGGTGCTCCCAACTGCCGATGCGACTAGTCCTGCATCAACTTCTCCTGCTCTCACAATTCAGGAAATTTGTACGAAGATTGTAATTGTACTCATCACTCGCGTCACTCAAGGGAGCCCATTGCCTCTCCCTCGCTTGATCGAAGTCATTCGGGAAAAAATCCAAGAGTTATTAGACTGGACAGAAGTTGTCGCCCTTGATGCGAAGGACAATCTTCAAGTTTTTATTGAAGAATTGAAAAGGTGGCATGATGCTCCCACTTCTTCTTCCTCGTCATCAACGGCTACTTCTTTGCTAGCTTCCGAGATTCCGATTTTAGCTATCCGAGAATGTTATGGTTATCGCCAAAAGAATGCTTTATTATTCGAAGACGAGAGTTTAGTCGGATTATACCGTTGGGAAGTTCATTCGATGCAATTTTTCTCTAAACCATCTCAATCTATCATCCGAGAGGTGAAAACCGTGCGTAATCGTTATAGCAGAGCGGTGCGAGCGATGGTCAAGGTGATCGAACAAATCCACAAGACGCCGAATGATGCTAGCAAACTACCTCCATTAGAAGAGAAAGTCGCAAAGGCATACTCAGAAATTGAGAAAGCAAAGGAAAAACGACGCGAATATGAACAAAAGAAAGCATTGGAACTTGAAGATAAATTAAAGAAACAAGAAGCAGCAGAAAAGAAAAAGAAAGAAAAAGAAGAAGCTGATTTAAAGAAAAAACAACAACAAGATGCATTAGCTCAAGCTAAAGCCGCTGCACAAGCTGATAAGGAAAAACAAAAACAAGAAAAAATCCAAAAATTAGAGAAACAAAAGTCTTTATTTCAAAGTTTCTTGAATAAGAGCGCATCTGTGAATTCTTCTTCCTCTGCTAATGCTTTAGTGGAGGAAATCGGAGAAAATGGCAATATTACAATTGATATGACAGTTAGTGAAAATGTCCCTGCTGTTTCTACTTCCTCTGCCCCTACCGCTGTCGCGATTAGCGCGGCAACTTCGAGTAAAAAGATTGTGAGACCTGCGATCATTGACTTGCAAGCTGAGGAGGAGAAATACACTCAATTTATCCAAACCGTTCGGAACAATTATTCTTTTGCGGATATTACTCGCATGCGGCGGCAGCAACAGTCTGAGAAAAAGGAAAGAAAGCGACTCTTCTCGCTAACTCAGAAGAAACGAGAAGAAAAGAAACCTAAAATGATTAAGATTATGGTTTATACCTCTGCTTCGACCGGTCAGCGCACATCATCTGCCTTTGCGATGGATGAGGAAGAGTACGGTGAACTTACTGAACGGTTTGTCAGCAATCGAATGAAGACTTTCTTCTTCCAAGAAGATTATCGTCCAGCGTATGTTGGAACCTTTAGTAAGCGATCAACTGTCGTAACTGGCCGCAGACCGTTCGCTAAAGATCACGAACACTTAAATTATGATTATGATTCAGAAGAAGAATGGGAAGAAGAAGTAGAAGGTGAAGATATTGGTGAATCAGATAATGAAGATGAAGAAGAAGAATTATTAGATGAAGAAGGAAAGAAAGTGATTGGTAATGATATTATTTATGATGATTTCTTTCGTCAAGATAATGATTTTGGTTCTGATATGGATTCTGATGGTGAAGAAATTGCTGCGGTTGCAATGCCTAATTTTGCTAGAATTAAAGAAGAGATTCTTGGATTACGATTTATTGATCATACGATGGTAAGGAATGGTCTTCCGACGATTGAGAATGATGCTATGACATCTTCCCCATCATCGGTTTCGTCACAGCCTTTGATCATGAAGGTTGAGGGAGGGAATAAAAGTAGTGCATCATCCTTGTTATTCGGATATAAGTATCAATCTTCCTTAGAAATGAGTACTTTAGAGGAAGTGAATTGTCGGGAAGATCATGACGCGAACCAATTATCAAACTATTATCCAATTATCTTTCAACCACATCTACTTGCTCTCACGAGAGAGGAGGAGGAACGACAAAAAAATGCACCAAAGAAAAAGAAGAAACCAGCTGCAAATACCTCATCGAACACTCCTGTGACCGCGCCGTCTTCATCGTCACCAAGCAACCCGAAAGTGAGCCCAGAAACAGCGGATGGTACAGTGAACGCTGAAGCCACAGCAAAGAAAGCTCCAAAGAAGAAGAAACCAAAGAAAGTTGAAGGCGACGGAGAGAGTGAGAAGAAAGAAGCAGAGAAAGAAGATAAGACAGTGGCCACACCTGCAGAGAAGAAGAAACGAGCTCCTCCAAAGAAGAGAATCGCTCCAGTGACAGTTGTTACGAAAGCTGAGGGTAATGATCCTCCTTCCTCTTCACAGATGGAAAGGATAGATGAAGAAAAGAAAGAAGAGGATCCAACATCCACTCAGAGCAAGGAAACTACTGAGGTAAGACTAATAGTTTTATGACTTTGAATGCAAATTATTCTTATTTTTCCCCTTCTTTACAGAAGAAACTTCCAAAGACAAAGAAGACGGTTAGTAATTCATGTGCAACACCAACCGTTAAAAGCAAGAAGATTACTGAAGCTTTTACTGCGGTTAAACCTGTTGTAATGACTTCACTAGAGCCAATCATCATCGTTGATAATAGTAATGATGGTGAAGAGCAACGAAAGATTGAGAATAATGTCAGCGATTTAAATGAAGAAATTCGTATCAAACAGAGCATCGTCGAAGAAGTGCATAAAGATGAAATTTTAACTCATTCCAATGTTCAGAGGACTGATGTCAATGAGAGTCAGCAGCCACCTTTCCCACAGACGCCGATTTCTGCTCCTGCTGCTGTAACTTCCTCATTAAACGTGACATCTGCACCTCCAAGCGTGAAGTCCGGGAAGCCCAAGAAGCGCGTCACTCCAACAGTGATCTCTCCTCTTCCTGCTTCCTCTTCCTCCTTCATACCTTCCACCCCTCTGAAGACAGGTGAAGAAATATCCACCTTCTCTACTCCAAGCAATGAAGAGAAAGTAGCTCGGTCCTAGTCGTGTAGAGATAGGGATTATGAAGTTATAGCATCCTCATTTTTTTTTATTTGATATTATTTCCTTTCACTGTATTCATAAGTAAGAAGTTGCTCGATCTATCATCACAGAGAAAGTTGAAAGGTTCTTACAATTACCAAAACACAAAAAACAAAACAAAGCAAATTGAAATGACTGAAAGAAAGGCAAATAACACCATGAGACAATATTGAAGAAGTATTTAGAAAGAAAATCATATTCACAATAAAAGAAGAAAGAAAGAAGAAGAAAGCAGAAGAAAATACATATTGTTTAAAAGAATAAGTGAAGAAATAGGAATTATTATTGTTACCACATATTATTACATTATTAATCATCATTGTTATTGGATCATAGAAAATCAAGAAGAAAGAAGCAATATCAAAGTGTAAGTAGAAGAAATAGAAAAAAAAGATGCGAAATCCTTCTTCTTTGAAGTCGTAACAAATGAATATACATACACAACGAAAAGAAAGAAGCAACGAGTCAAGCTTAATTGCGGTTTATATATATTCCTTTGTATGAATGATAATCTAGGAATCTGTGTGATTGGTCGATCTATGTCTAACTACTATAATATATCTATCAATATCAACTAGAAGGAAAGGTCATACACACATATATATCTATATTACTGAAGTAAAGGAAAATACATTTCAAAACAATATCCAATGAAAGCGAAAGTGACACTTTTTGATCGAAGAATATAGAACTCAAGACTATGCAAAGACAACATCATTCAATATTCATGCCAAATGAGAAGGAGAGAGAAAAAAATCAAAATAAATATGTGGGGAGGAAAAGAACAATAAGAATTATCAGAATAAGAATCGTCAGAAAAGAATAGTCAGAAAAAAAGGGTCAAACGCATTGCAAAATCAGAAGAGAAAAAAAGAAAAAGAAAAACTATGAAAACAGAAGAGAATCCAACCAAATCAATAAAATTCAAAAGGAAAATGAGGAAAGAATATTTTGTTTTTCCCATTAATATTGTGGGATGAATAGGCCAGACAGAAGGACATAAGGATTCAACGTTGTAGATCAGTCAATTCCAAGAATTGGAACATCAAACTCAAACCGAGCCTTCTTTTAATCCTTCACAATCCTACCCCCTCCTAACTCCTCATCTCTCTCCACACCCTCCACCATACCCCCTGACTGATCCAATTCGCCCAACCCCAACCCATATCGCTCTTGTAATGCTGCCTCACTACTCTCATCCAACACTCCTCCTCCTGCCATCACTGCCAACCGCTCATACTCACGCAACTCTTCCTCATTCATACTGTTCATCGCTGGTACCACTGCATTCAGCTTGCTGCTCAAGTATGTCAACACCTTATTAGACGACATCTTCGCTGAGGATAAAAATGAGGCATCTCCCTTCACACTCACTTTCTCAGCTGGACGAAGAGAGTTCTCGTTGTTATCTTTCAAAGAATCAGAGGGAACATAAGGCACCGTGGTGGATATCGGCTCATCGGACTTTAGGTTCATCGACGGGTTCAATTCCAATGGTGGACGAGGATTAAAGGTTTTTTCACGATCTTTCGATCCGCCGCTCACTATTACTCCCCCTGTACCCGTTCCTGTTCCCGTCATCGGACCAACCTTATTGTTCTTCAATCGATTCAATCGAGCATTACGATTTGCATTGATTAAATATGCTTTGAACATTAGCTTCTTCTCTTCCTCTGAGAACTTTTGATTCTTCACTAAATAAGTCCAAAAGAAGATCGTTGCAACAACGAAATACACAGCCAAGACAATCAAATAGGTTGGCTCACGACTTTCTGGGTAGAATATAATACCAATCATCGCAAGTAAATAATTGATGATTCCGAAGATTGCAGCGAAATCGCCTAAAGGATTCACAAAGCTTCGTTGCATCGATGAGAACTTTCGACGAAATACAATATAAGCAATGAAAGTAACAATAAAGGTAATAAAAGCAGCGAGTAAAGACAGAGATTGGATGGCCTCCAGAGAACTGCTGTGATAAACTGCGTAAATGCTCAATGACATCCCTACCAATCCTGACAACAAGAAGCATAAGTAAGGTGTCTCTACTACCGGCACCGTCTTGTCTAAGAACGTTGGCATCAGGCCTGACTTCGTCAAAGCATGGATCTGCTTCCCTGAGCAATAATAAAACCCAAAGATGGCACCAAACTGACATGGAACATCGAGCCACTTCAACACCAGAAAAT